>SDBV01008829.1_pt1 | contig 13515 bp, 15 predicted proteins | sample 2277081 | NCBI WGS metagenome assembly SDBV01 (sample SAMN10402039, study PRJNA504765) | marine sediment metagenome | isolation source: marine sediment core GS10_PC15, 223 cmbsf | place: Arctic Ocean: Southern Knipovich Ridge | collected 2010 | reverse complement strand
AACTGCTCTGGCTGGGATGACATAATTTTGAAATGGTACTATAGCGTAAATGCTATTTTAAAAGATTTTCAGGAAGAAATGGGGTCGAAATAATCGTCTCAATATTTATTCAAGGCTTCAGGCACTGATTAGACTTTAACCATCAAGAATTAAGAATGGCTATTTCAGTGCCCTTCTTTTTTCATAACCCGTAATCTCACTTTGGCGGAATTGGAATTGCGGGTACGGGGAAAGCGATTTACCACTTCTTGCAGGGCGCGCCGTGCGTTGATCCACTCGCCCAACTCATAATAGGTATAGCCAATTTTCAACATGGCGTCGGTTATCTTGCGACTATTGGGATATTGCGCTACTTGTTTCTGGAATTCCTTCAGCGAAAGGCGGAAGTTGCGAACGAAATAATTGGATTCAGCTATCCAGTACTGAGCGTTGGAGGCCAGTGGGCTGCTGGGGTAACGGGCAATAAAGCCGCGAAAGGCACGTGCGGCACCGGTGTAGTCGCCCTGCTTCATCAACTGGAACGCCTCATCGTACCGTTTCTGTTCCTCACCCGCTACTACGGCCACCGACTTCGATGACGCCTTTTTCCCAGTGCGGTTGATCACTTTGCGTGCCCCACCCTGACGTTCAATGGCACTAAGGCGCTGGTCCAGGTCGCTCGTGACATCCTGCAGTCGTGATCGCAGGCGTTTGATCTCGTTTTGCTGAATCTCGGTCTGGTTGCGCAACTGCTGTAATTCTCCTTGCAAGGACTCAAGTTGTGTCAACAACTCAAGCAACGTTTCTTGCGAGGCGGATACCACCGGCTTTTGTTTTTCTGGTGCTTTGGCACGCCACTGGACAGCGTGTGTCGCCAGCGGCAGGGCCAGCAGCAACAAGATCAATATAATTCGATTCAGGTAAAAAAGCATCAGTAGATTATCTCTACTCGGCGATTTCTTTTCCAGGCAGCTTCACCGTGGGCCTCATCCACCGGTTTTTCTTCACCGTAGGAGGTTATGGTCATTCGACTGCGATCGACCCCCAGGACCGCCAGCAGACGCGCCACAACCTGCGCCCGGCGCTCCCCCAGCGCCAGATTGTACTCGCGGGTACCGCGCTCGTCACAATGACCCTCGAGTTTGACCTTCACGTTCTCATTGGCATTGAGATAGGCGGCATGGGCCTCCAGGGTCTCCCGGTTATCGGCATCAATGCGGCTACTGTCAAAATCGAAATGTACACGCATGATATTCGGGCGACCACTGTCATCAGTGGCAACCAATTGCTCGCCGGTCACCGTGCCATCCTCGACAGCGCCTCGTGCTTCTGCACCATTACCTTGTTCTGGCTTGACTGCACTGTCACTGGCACAACCGGCGACGGCGACAATGAAGATCAGTAATACCATCCTTGATAATATTTTCATTACTCACTCCTCTGGATCGTTTCCTGCTAGGGATTGTAGGGAGACCACGCCGGCTCACGGATATCACCCTCCGTCAGCGTAAACAAATGACGCACCCGGCCGTCAGCGGAAACTGACGCCAGTACGCCGCGGCCCTTGACCTCAGTGGCGTAAAGCACCATCCGGCCGTTGGGTGAAAAGGTCGGTGACTCATCTAGCCGGGTGTCGGTTAATACCTGCAATGAATTGTCAGCCAACTGCAGCACCGCTATGTTGTATCGCCCTTTGCGTCTCGTGACCAGCGTCAACTGATTACTGGCCGGCGAAAATGAGGCACGCGCATTGTAGTTACCATAAAAAGTCAGCCGCTGCGCCCTGCCACCGTGGACAGATTTGCGATACACCTGAGGCGCGCCGGCGCGGTCAGAGGTAAACACCAGGGATTCACCATCCGGTGACCACGCCGGTTCAGTATCAATAGCATGATGAAACGTCAGCCGCTGCAATCGTTTTTTAGCAAGGTGCAATATGTAGATTTCGGGATTACCGTCCCTGGATAAGGTCATGGCCAGACGTTTGCCATCCGGTGACCACGCCGGCGCGCTGTTGATGCCGCTAAAGGACGCCACACGGAAACGCCTGCCATCATTCAGATTCTGGATATAAATCATGGAACGCTTTTTCTCGAACGACACATAAGCCAGACGTTTGCCATCCGGTGACCACGCCGGCGATATCAGGGGCTCGCCCGAGCTAACGATGGTTTGCGGATTGGCACCGTCGGAGTCGGCCACCATCAGCCGAAAGAGCCTCTCACCATTCCTGCGTTCATAACTGACGTACGCAATGCGCGAGCTAAACACACCGCGCTCACCGGTAAGCTTCTGATAAATCACATCGCTAATTTGATGGGCCGCCGCCCGCAGGCGTTGTGCGCTTACGGTATAGCGATATCCTGCCAGCTGACGTTCACGAAAAACGTCATACAAGCGGAATTCAACACGATAGCGATCCTTTTTGACCGGTTTGATATGGCCAATGACAAGCGCGGTCGCCTTGACCAGGCGCCATTCCTTGAATTGCACGTCTTTGTCACGCCAGGGTTCTGACGGCATTTGTTTGGGTGTCAGGGGTGCGAAACGGCCGCTGCGGCGAAGATCTGCGCCAATGATATCCGACAACTCCTGTGGCAGCGTGCCAGCACCTTGCCATTTGAACGGCGCAATCGCTATTGGCGCGCCGCCCTCACCGCCTTCAGTGATGGTGATGGTTAGAATGGCATTGACCGTAGCGCTGCTGAATACCAGCGCACCAACAAATACAATATGAAAAATCTTTCTGGATAACAACATTTTATAGCTTCTGGGTATCAATATTAAATTCACGCAAAATCTCGAACACTTCGGCATCGTCAGGAACCGGCAAGGGCTCGGCCAGGTAGATCGCATTCTCGGTGGCACGATCAAACACCGGGTCACCACTTGAGCGCACCACAATAATGCTGAGCACCCGGCCACCGGGTGTGACACGTACCCTGACAATGCAATAGGCATCTCTGGCCGAACCGGGCGGCCGTTGCCATTTGCTGCTCACCTTGAGTCCGATCATGTTGATATATCTGGCCGCCTTGTTCTGCGCCGCAGCCATTCGCCTCGTCTGACTGCGCTCCGCTTCTTCGGCCGCCAGTTGCTGCTGTAACAGATCCTGCGCCTGCTTGTGCCGTCTGACGGCCGCAGCCTTACGTTTTGCAATCGCACGACGTTTTGCTGTTTTCTGTTTTCTCAGGCGATCGGCTTTACGTTTTGCGTTTGCCTGTTTTCGCTTTCGAGATTTCTCTCGCTCCACATCGATTGCGGGCGCCTTTATTTTGCGCGGTAGCTCGGTAATGGCTGTCGCCTGTATTATATTAACGGGCACATGACCAACAGATGTCCCGCGCCAGTTCAGCGTAATTATCCCCAGCAACAGCACGTGCACCAACAGCGCCAGGCCCATTGCCTTAAAATTGTTGGCAGGATGTCGGGCATGGATCGCCGCGACCGACATCACCGCACAGGTGGCTCGGTAATCAGACCGACACTTTTTGCCCCACTCTGCTGCAACAACACCATGGCGCTGACCACGATACCGTAGGCGACCTGCCTGTCACCACGAATGAGCACCGGTGTCTGCGGTGTTTGTGCCAGTATTGCTCGCACCTTTTTTTGCAAGGCTGCGCGTTCAATCACTTTATCTTCGAGATAGAATTTACCGTTGCGATCGACTGTCACCACCAGCGTCTCCACTTCCCGGATATCCACCGGCCTTGCCTCGGCTTCCGGCAGATCCACTTTGATACCCTGACTTAACAGCGGTGTTGTGATCATGAAGATCACCAACAGCACCAGCATTACATCGATATAGGGCACCACGTTGATTTCCGACATGGGTTTGCGCCGATGACGACGATAGGTTGTGTCAGTCATTTCCCACTCAACATTACCTGGCGTTGAACAATGCTGGAGAATTCCTCCACAAAAATCTCGTATCGGGTCACCAGGCGATCAACGTTATTGGAAAAATGGTTGTAGGCGATCACCGCCGGGATGGCCGCAAACAGTCCCATGGCCGTCGCAATCAGGGCCTCGGCGATTCCCGGTGCGACCTGGGCGATAGTAGCCTGTTGCACGGTGCCCAAGGCGCGAAACGCGTTCATAATGCCCCAGACAGTACCAAACAGGCCCACATAGGGGCTGGTGGAGCCCACCGTGGCGAGAAACGATAAATGAGTTTCAAGGTAATCGATTTCTTCAGTGAGCGCGACTCGCATGGCACGACGCACCGCTTCAAGCATATCGGTACCCCGGCCAGTTTGTTTCTGCTGCCGCCGAAGCTCGCGGAAACCAGCGAGAAAAATACTTTCTATACCGGTGGGTTGGGCATTCTTGCGGTTGAGCTCGGTATATAGTTTATCAAGTGCGATACCAGACCAGAATTTATCATCGAAGCGGTCAGCCGCCCGCCGCGCCGCCCGCCCCTGAAACCATTTGAGAAAAATCATCACCCAGGAAACGAATGACGCCAGCAACAGCAATAACATAACCAGTTGCACCAGCACACTGGCATTGGCCACAAGCGAGGTGACTGACATGCTATCGTTTGGCATTGGTCCCCTGCGCCGTAACGGTAATTCTGGAAGCAACCGCAGCCGGTATGGGTTTGGGAGCAAATCTGGCTGCATCGACACACGCCAGGCGAACCTCCCCGCTGCAAATCAATTCATCACCTCTCGTTATCGTTTGCTTCAATGTCACGCTTGCCTTTCCTTTGGCAGTGACCATTGCGTCGACCTGTAACATATCGTTAAAACGTGCAGCCTTGATAAATTGCAGATTGGCGCTGCGCACGGCAAATACGACGCCATCCTTGCGTGAAAGTTGGTCCTGCTCAAAACCCAGATTCCGTAGCCACTCGGTTCGCGCTCGCTCCATAAACCGCAAGTAATTGGCATAGTAAACAACGCCGCCGGCATCTGTATCTTCGTAATACACTCGAACGGAAATGGAAAACGTGCTCATAGTGCCTTTGATTTTATTGTTAAACGCACGCTGTCTCGTAATGGGTTAGCTTTTCGAAAACATGTCCTGTTGCAAGCGCGCCGCTGCCTGAGTCATCGGTATATCGAAATATTCCCAGGCGCGCCGTGTCGCCACGCGGCCCCGTGAGGTACGCATAATAAAGCCTTGTTGAATCAGAAACGGTTCGATTACATCTTCGAGTGTACCGCGTTCTTCGCTAATGGCGGCCGCCAGACTATCAATCCCCACCGGGCCGCCGTCAAAATTTTCCAGTATTATTTTCATCATCCTGCGATCCAGCGAGTCCAGTCCTTTTTCATCTACTTCTAACATGTTGAGCGCTGACTCAGCAATGTCGCCGGTCAGTGTGCCATCACCTTTGATCTCGGCAAAATCGCGCGCCCGTCTGAGCAGACGATTGGCGATGCGTGGTGTACCGCGCGAACGCCGGGCGATGGCGTTGACGCCGGCGTCGGTTATTGCCACATCGAGGATACCGGCCGACCGTTGCACAATGTGGGACAGATCATCGCTGGTGTAAAACTCCAGTCGCATGATAATACCGAAACGATCACGTAACGGTGAAGTCAGCAGCCCCGCCCGTGTGGTGGCGCCGATCAGGGTAAACGGTGGTAGATCAAGTTTAATGGACCGCGCGGCAGGACCTTCACCGATAATAATATCCAGCTGATAGTCCTCCATCCCCGGATACAGTATTTCCTCTACCACCGGGCTCAAACGATGGATCTCGTCAATAAACAGCACGTCATTGGGCTCAAGATTGGTAAGCAGTGCAGCGAGATCTCCCGGACGCTCCAGCACCGGACCCGACGTCTGCCGAAGATTGGCGCCCATCTCGTTGGCAATAATATGGGCCAGGGTGGTTTTCCCGAGCCCCGGTGGACCAAATAACAGGATGTGATCCAGTGCCTCTTTGCGCTTACGCGCCGCGGCGATAAACACTTCCATTTGTTCATGCACATGGGGCTGGCCAATGTAGTCGGCCATCTTGATCGGCCGCAGCGCACGATCCTGCCGTACCTCTTCCGGCGCGGAGACCACGTGTGCCGATACCAGCCTGTCGTTTTCGATGACCATCAGTTATTATCCCGCTGCACTTTTGAGTGCCTGGCGAATGATGTCTTCGGTGTCGAGCCCATCGCTTTCCACCGTGCGCACCAGGCGGCTGGCTTCATTGGGTTTATATCCCAGCGCCATTAATGCGCTGACAGCCTCGCCCACCGGATTTATTGAGCCTTCACCGGCAACAACCGGTTTCGCGCCGCGGGCGACACTTTCTATTGCCTCTACCTTATCGCGCATTTCCACGATCAAACGCTCGGCGGTCTTGCGGCCAATGCCCGGTACGCGGGTGATGCGTGCCACGTCTTCAGTGGTAATACAGGACACGAACTCGTCTACCGTCAGGCCAGACAAAATTGCCAAAGCCACCCGTGGCCCAACGCCACTCACCTTCAGCAGACTACGGAACAAACGGCGCTGGCTCTCCCTCGAGAATCCATACAGCAGATGGGTGTCATCGCGCACCACCAGATGGGTATGCAAGGTAACTGCTTCGCCGATTGCCGGCAAATCATAAAATGTGGTCATTGGTGCATCAAGCTCATAACCCACGCCATTGACATCAATGAGCAGTGACGGTGGCTCCTTATGGGTCAGTTTTCCGCACAGGCGTCCAATCATGCCGGCACTCCACCGGGTAAGCCCGCACGTATCATGGCCTGGCGACCATATGCAGTATGGGCGTGACAGATTGCCGCTGCCAGGGCATCAGCGGCATCGGCCTGCGGTGTACCGGACAGACCCAGTAGCGCGGTCACCATGTGCTGCACCTGTTTCTTGTCGCCACGGCCGGTACCGACAACGGCGCGCTTGATCTGCAACGCTGTATATTCGTTGACCGGAAGATTGTGCTGCACCGCGGAGCACAATGCCGCTCCACGCGCCTGTCCAAGCTTGAGGGCAGAATCGGCGTTGCGCGCCATAAAGACTTTCTCGATCGATAACACTTCCGGGGCGTGCGTGTCGATGACTTCATCAACACCCTCCAGGATAACCTTGAGGCATTCGGCCAGGGAGCCCTTGGGGACGCGGATACAGCCGCTGGCGACATACACCAGCTTACCGTTGCGCAAAACCGTAATAACACCAAAGCCGGTGAAGCGGGAGCCGGGGTCAATGCCTAGAATACGCATGCAATTAAGTCAGTGTTGTCATGGTTTAATCCACTTCCTGCGCCAGCAGTTCGTTCGGGAAGTCGGCATTGGAAAAGACATGCTGCACATCGTCCAGGTCTTCCAGCGCGTCTAATAGTTTCAACATTTTTACGGCATCATCATTGTTCAGTTTGACGTCGTTGGATGCACGCTGTGTGATCTCTGCCACCTCCGGCTCGAACCCGGCACTGATCATGGCATCTCTCACGCTGTTGAAGTCTTCCTGCGAGGCCTGCACTTCAACCGAACCATCTGCGTCACTGATCACGTCGTCGGCACCGGCCTCCAGTGCCGCCTCCATGATGGCATCTTCATTACTACCAGCGGGATAGTTCAACACACCGAGCTTGGAAAAGAGATAGGCTACCGAGCCATCGGTACCGAGATTACCACCGTACTTGGTAAACGCATGACGGACCTCTGATACGGTGCGGTTCTTGTTGTCGGTGGTGCACTCTACCAGCACTGCGACGCCACTGGGACCGTAGCCCTCATAACGAATTTCTTCGTAATTAGCGCCTTCCAGTTCGCCGATGCCGCGCTTGATCGCGCGGGTGATATTGTCCTTGGGCATATTCTGACCCAGGGCCTTGTCAATTACCGTACGCAGACGGGGATTGTCGTCGGGATTACCGCCACCCATGCGCGCGGCGACAGTTATTTCTCTTATATATTTGGTGAATATCTTGCCACGCTTGGCATCCTGGGCGCCTTTGCGAAATCGGATATTGGCCCACTTGCTATGACCGGCCATAATTGATTCGTTTCTCCTGATCCTGCTGTTTTATTGTTCCGCTGGGCCTCGGGGCACCCCACGGTGTATGCAGTTTACCATTTGCACGCGGGGCACCCCAATTGCCGCAACTCCTGTATTCCCCGTGTGTTTGGCTCACAAATCCCGGTTCTTTGTTGGCCACCACAATTTCGCCAGCGTTAACAGACCCAGCACACCGGCGGCCACCGCTGCGCTACGCTGCAACAACACCGCCAGGTGCTGACCGGTCTCTGCCCCCCAGAACAGGGCTGCGGCCGTTAGCGAAAATACGCACACGGCAGTTTGCCAATTACGCTCAACACCAAATGATAGGTGCTGCGCCATGCGAATCCCGGCCAGCGCCAGCCACCAACCCAACAGCATGCCACCAAGCACATCCATCGGCCAGTGGGCACCGACTACTACACGCGACAGACCCACCAGTAGTATCGCCAGCAAAGCGATAACATAAAGGTAACCCCGGTTAAGGTGCAGCACCAATATTGTGGCGAATATGGTAATTGTTGCTGTATGGCCCGAGGGAAAAGACACGACGCTCAGTCGCGGCCCAATGATATTGATATCAGCCGCCGCCAGAACCAGTGCCGGCCTTGGCACGGCAAACAGTTCCTTGAGACCAAACACCACGGCTATCGCGATTATCGCCGACAAAAACAACGACCAGGCGATATCACGACGCCAGCGCGCGATGGGCGCCAGCAGAGCCACCGCCAGCAGGCCTTCCCCGAGCAAGGTGATATTCGCCCACAGCGGCTCACCAGTGTAGCGGCTGAATCCGTTTAGCCACCAAAACAGCGTCATGTTGGCGTCACTGAGGTGTAACAGCAGCATGAACGCGGCGAGCACCGCCGGGATACCCACAATCACCGGCCACGACGGCAATCGGGCGCTGATGATATTGTCATCCGGGGATTGAATAGGAGGCATAAACGGGATTTTATCGCACTACCTTCATGGGACCATCATTATAGCGTCAGACCTTGGGCTGCCGACAGCATCGCCGCATTGCCACCACCGGCGACAGCGACTAACGTATTAGAGAGCACGACTAAGCACACCAACCATAACAGCAATAATTCGATGCCCAAAACCAATAACAATACCCTGCCGACAGGATACGAACTCGGTGATTACACTATCGAATCGGTCCTCGGCCAGGGCGGTTTTGGCATTACCTACCTCGCCAACGACAGACAACTGGGCACCCGTGTCGCTATCAAGGAATACTTCCCGAATGCCTTTGCCATACGGGATGACGAATGGGGTATCCACTGCCGCAGCGATATCGACGATAGCGCGCGAAAAACGTATGCATGGGGTCTGAAACAATTTCTGAAAGAGGCACGCGCCCTCGGTCAGTTCAAACATTATAATATAGTCAGGGTACTGCGCTTCTTCGAGGCCAATAACACGGCCTACATGGTCATGGAGTACGAATCCGGCCAGAGCCTGGCACGCCAGCTAACCATGAGGGGCAACCACCTCGGGCAACCAGACTTGTTGCGGGTATTTGTTCCCATTCTCAACGGCCTGCAGGCGGTACACGTCGCCAACCTGCTGCACCGTGACATCAAGCCCGGCAATATTTATTTGCGCGCCGATGAAAGCCCGATGTTGATTGATTTCGGGTCCGTACGGCCGACAACGCAAGACAGTGAAAACATCCAACCCGTTACCCTGACCCCGTCTTACGCCGCAGTGGAACAATATCCCGGCCAAGGGCAGGAAGGGCCCTGGACCGATATTTATTCCATTGGTGCCAGCATGTATCGGTGTATTACCGGCGCCCAGCCAGTCGGCAGTTTTAAGCGCTACGATGCCATCCGTACCTACAAGCCCGATCCCCTGACACCGCTTCTGGAAATCCGACCCGACGGTTATTCCGACTTTGTGCTGAAATGTGTCGACTGGGCAATGCAGATCTACCCGCAGGACCGCCCGCAATCTGCCCGTGAACTGCAGGACGGCCTCATGGGCAAGCGTAAGGCCAACACCGTGGCCCCACCCGAGCCCACCCCACCACCGCCCGTCCAGAATAAAGATGAGTTCAGGGCGGAACGGCCAACCCGCATCGATCGCTGGAAAATCATACGCTGGATAACGGTGGGGTTGACAGCGATTGCTGCCCTGGCCGTCTACCTCGCCTATCCCACCGGCGATAAACAGGCACAAATTGCTGACGAAAACGAGAATGCTGCGGCCGAGACAACAACCATTACCCCCTTGCCGGGCATCGCATCGGGTGCATTCACGGCGGTACGTCAATTGACGGGTTCGTTGGGCGCTGTCGAAGCGGTGGTTTTTGTTCCGCATACAAATACACTGCTGTCGGCAACCCGGGGCGGCGAGCTCGTCGTCTGGGAGATCGATAGCGGCAAACCGATCGCCTCCCTTGATCGACACCGTCACACTGTAAGATCACTGGTGGCCCTGGGCCACAAATCCTTAATCGCCGCTGGCGACGACGGTGGCAACATCTTCATCTGGGATCCCATTCGCAAGCGAGTTATTGACCGCCTCACCGGGCATAACGGCGCGGTAAAGGCACTGGCGGCCTCCCCCGGTCACAAGTGGCTGGCCAGTGGCGGCCGGGACGGTCGCGTCATCATTTGGGATTTGGGCGCCCAGGGCCACAGTCGTGTGCTGGCCTCGAATCTCGGTCGTATCGATGCGCTGTCGGTTTCCCCGGATGGCAGGAAAATAGCAGCCGGTACCATTCGCGGCGACGTCTATGTCATCAGCACCGGGACCGGACGTACTCTGTGGAAGCTGAAAGAGCTGGGTGGCTTGGTCAAATCGACCGCCTTTTCACCAAACGGGCGTTGGTTGGCGGCGGCTGGTTTGGGCGACAGCATTGTGGTCTGGTCCGCCAGCGACGGCGCCATGATAAGAAAACTGGTGCCACAACGCCCCAGCGCCGTGAATACGCTACGGTTTTCCCATGACGGGCGCTGGCTTTTCTCTGGTGACACCAGGGGAATGGTTTCGGTTTGGGATGTGAGCAAGGGCACACTCACTAATTCCGGCTACCGCCACGAGGGCCTGGTGAGTGACCTGGCACTGACGCCTGACGGCAAGACGCTGGTCTCGGCCAGTAGCGACAAGACACTGATTCTCTGGGCTCTCAACTAATACTAGCCTTTGGGCGACTCGCCATTGCCGGCGGACTGTGCAGCTTGCCTTGGCCGATCTGGCGGACTCTGCATCCGTCATTATTACTTTGATAGAGTACAGACCCGGGAACTGGGCTTGATTTAACGCCTCTGCGCCCTTATTAGTAAACTCTAATATTCCTCCCCATCTCCAGGAGACCGCTGTGGCCACTGTCGACGTTACCAAAGACAATTTTACCCAAACCATCAACAACAACGACATGGTCGTTGTCGACTTCTGGGCGCCCTGGTGCGGCCCCTGCAAGTCTTTTGGGCCGGTATATGAGGAAATCTCCGAGAAACACGATGACGTCGTCTTTGCCAAGGTCAATACCGAGGCAGAGCAGGAGTTGGCAGCCCACTTCCAGATTCGCTCCATCCCGACCCTGATGATCCTGAAAGAACAAGTCGTGGTTTTTTCCCAGCCAGGCGCCGTACCGGGCTCTGCCCTCGAGGAAATTATCGACAAGGCCAAGGCGCTGGACATGGACAAGGTCAGGGCTGAAATCGCCGCCGAGGAGAGCACACCAAGCCAGGCCTGAACCGTTACCCGGACAGCCTGTCCGGGTGCCCGAGAGCAGGCTCTTGCGGAACTTATGACGCGGAATCCGTGTCGTACGGTGATGAATCTGCTGACGAGACCGCACCGGATTGGCCTACATTTCGCGCAACAGTGCCTGATGCTGCTTGCATTGGCTGCGATTTCGCTTGTAGCCAGCGCCAGTCAATGCAAGACCAGCAGCGGACAATATAAAACCGCGCTGATCGAGCTCTATACCTCTGAAGGCTGCAGCAGCTGCCCGCCCGCTGACAGTTGGTTGCGCAAGTTGCCCAAACAGGACTATGCGGGTAACAAGGTCGTTCCCCTTGCATTCCATGTGGATTACTGGGACTACCTCGGCTGGTCTGATGGTTTTGCCAAAAAACAATATACACAACGACAACGGCGTGTCGCATCGATCAATCGACTCAACACCATTTACACCCCCCAGGTAGTCATCGATGGTCGTGATTTTCGGTTCTGGTTCTGGGGCGGTCGCACAAGGAGCAAAATATCTGGCGTTACGCGCATGCCGGCACAAGCCAAAATAGAACTCATTGTTAATAAAACCGAGGGCAACAAATTAATGGCAACCAGTAATATCATGCTACTGCCACAGAATTACCCAAAGCAGTTATCGGTTTTTATGGCGCTCTACCAAAATAATCTCACATCGAGTGTAAGCGCCGGTGAAAACAGGGGACGTCAACTAAAACATGATTTTGTGGTGCGTGACCTGAGGGGGCCATTTAACTTCGACGGAAAATCCGTGAAAAAGATTGAACAGGACTTCTATCTCGACAAGTCCTGGAACCCCGCCGATATCGGCATCGCTGTGTTTGTACAAGATCAGAATAACGGCGAGATACTGCAGGCCTTGTCATCAGAAAAATGCAGCTGAATTCAGAAGTGTCCTTAATGCTATTTCCCGGGATGAAGGGGTGCTGACCACTTTAGTTGATTTTTTACTCTGTCCCCGGTTTTCCGGGTTCAAAAATGACTAAATTCTTTTTGCCGGGCATAGAATTTCAATTGGGTTCTTGCCTTACCTTTTTTGGGCATAACATTTAAACAACAGGTCAAGTGCGACACTGGTGTTCAACAACCCAACTATACATTCTGTCATATGCCATAATTGATTCAGACCACTTCAATATTAAACCTCTAGAATTTCCTGATTTCTCCCGGCTTCATCACAGTAACCTTGGCAGAGGTCCGGCCCAGTGCCTGTATCAGTTGAGCAGGCGTGCCTCTTAATGGCGGGAAAGTCCCATAGTGCATGGGTATTACCTGCCTGGGTTTGAGTAGATTCTTCATCGCATAGGCTGCGTGCCACGGGTCCATAGTAAAATGCCCCCCAATTGGCAATAACACCAGGTCCGGCCTGTAGTATTCGCCGATAAATTTCATGTCGCTAAACACACCGGTATCACCGGCATGATAAATCTTGTAACCGTTTTCCAGCTGAATGATATAACCCGCCGGTTCGCCACCGGAATACAACTTTTTCTTGCCAGTAGTCGGATCGATATGCAATACAGTTGAGCTGTGCTCCGCATGCACCATGGTGATGGTAATTCCATTCAACGGTTGTATCGGGCCACCCTTGTTGAATCGTATCAACTGATTATAGGGAACCATGCCCAGCATACCGAAGGTATGACCCATATCGGCATTCATCGCCACCTTGGCCCTGGACATCCTGGCGATGGCAACGGTATCGCCAATATGATCACCATGGCCATGCGTAATCAGAATAAGATCAACCTTGCCGATCTTTTTGATGTCTTTCAGTGCGGCAGGCGTCTTCGGATTTCCGGAGATAAATGGATCTATTAGAATAGTCTTGCCACCCGGCGTAGAAAT
>SDBV01008828.1_pt1 | contig 13516 bp, 24 predicted proteins | sample 2277081 | NCBI WGS metagenome assembly SDBV01 (sample SAMN10402039, study PRJNA504765) | marine sediment metagenome | isolation source: marine sediment core GS10_PC15, 223 cmbsf | place: Arctic Ocean: Southern Knipovich Ridge | collected 2010 | reverse complement strand
CTTTGATTTCTGCCTTGGTTTTCATTTCGTGTTCACCTGGATAGTAGGCTTGTTGTAGAATCGCACTCCCGGAATCTGCTTTTTATCGTGGTGATTTCTGGCGGTCTTGCCTAATAAAACGCTATCCTCTACCTTGTATTCATCAGGCAGCAATTTAAAGTCCTCTACTACATACTGCCAGTTAGCCTTTTGGCTTATACCCCCAAGGTCAGTAGTTACATGGGTAGAGGGCGCAGGCGATGTTTCAACAAGCCCGACCGGTTCACTGAGCTCTCCCTTCAGGGCCATCTCTTTCTCAGCAGCTTCCATCCTTAGTCGATTGATTTCATCTTCTTTGGCTTTCTCTTTTACTATAGCCTCATTGTAAGCCAGGACCTTCTCCCGGTTGATAGACCATGCATTCTCGATAGGCGCCATCAGAGTCTTAAATGACTCATTGATAGTTGCTAGGTCTGCCTTGAGCGGTCCGGTAAGCCCCTTCTGCTTCTCCAGCATTGCCTTCTTGACTTTAGCAATGAGAGCTAGGTCAGCAGCAGCATTCTTGACTTCTATATCAGTAGTGATAACTCTCTTTTCGGCATAGTCAAAGAGCTTTAAGCCTTCTTTATAGAAAGCTAATACCTCCTTATCTCTCAAGGGCATTGCAACAACTATCGGCTCGGGTGGCTCTGGGGTACTCTCTACTTTGGGTGCGCCTTGCTTCCCACCTAAGCATTGTTTACACCCTTCAGTAAGGGTAAATTCTCCGTGTTTGTGACAGGTTCCTGTTAAACTCACAGCTTCTCCTTTTTAGTATAAATATTTTACCAGTTATTCTTGCTGAGTATTTCTTGAAGGTCTTTGTCCATGTTGTAACCCTGCATAATAACCGGCTTGCCTTCATCAAGCTTTCGTCTTTGGTAACCACATCTGTCACCAACTTTTAAGCCTTTCTGATAAGCTGCTTCAATCATCCGGCGCAGGGTCAAGTTAGAAATCAATCTCATGTTTTCTCTCCATTTATAGTCTAAAATAAATTACTGTTTTTGTCAAGTGTATTGACTAGACTTTCTTTTTGTCCCATTTTCTATTACGGCGGGCCAGCCAGGTATTATAAACCGGGCAGGCTTCACCATACTCAAGTTTACAGCAACCATTTGCTAGCTCGCAATGATGTGAAGTATCGACTTCGCCGTAATAACCACCGGACTGCTTTAGATATGGGCATCTTGGGTCCATTAGAGCCCTCCTTTTATGGTCTTTGCGTATAATTCAGTCGCGCATTTTGCGCAGATACCAGAGGTAACACCTCGTGTGCCGTGTCCCCTTCTGAGGCCTAGTATCTTACCACCCCAGGAACATTCTCTAACCATCAGGTCAATGAGTCCAGTAAGTTTACTCAATAGGTTTTTCACAATCTCACCTCCTTATGTATTGGGGTTAATCACGATTGATTGGGCATAATTGTTGGAACTTTACTGTGGTGATTTGAATTTGGCATACTCCTTTACAAGAGCCACAAAGAGACATACCCCCATAGAATTTCCCTTCTCTTACATCTATGGCAACATAAGAAGGTTTATTCTTACAGCGTACATATTTGCGAGGGCCTAAAGTCATAAACGACCCTCTCTTAATTTCACCCTGGCATCTTGTTGGGTCTATGGGGTCAAGTGCTTGTTCATTCACAATCTTGCCTCCTTCTACTCTCATCAGGCCGGACATTATCCGGCTACCAGGGGCTATGCCCTGGTTTCGAGTTCTAAAGGTCGCAGCCTTGTTCTCTCTTAGTGGCACAACTGTTGCAATAAGCATAATCCTGTCTGAGCCTTACAGTTCTCCCGCACCCTTGGCACTTCTTGGGACGTGACTCACGCTGTACCTGATGGTAAAACTCAACATCTTCGCTTGATTCGATATCGTAAGCCCCAAAGTTGTCATCGTAATACATTCTTCTATCCCTCCTATTTATTTAGTCTAGTGGGGGCTTACTACCGTTTAATGAGGAGTCGTTTGAAGCCCCCAAAGTCAACTATCTCCTACTTTTCTATGACTACCTTGCCACAGGCCGGGTCATTGCATACCCATAGTTCGGGCTTAAGTCTCTGAGGTTGATACATAGTGCGCCCACACCGCGGGCACTTCTTAATTGTTGCCACCTTAGTCCCTCCTCTGGTGTTTCCGTAGCTTCTCTACTATAGCCCTGTTAAGCCACTGGTTGACCGTACAGCCCCGATTGGCTATCCGCTGGTGTATCTGCTTAACCAGGTCAGTCTTAACCCGGACTGTTAATACTGTGCTAGCTTTTGTCGGCATTTATGCCCCCTCTTTTTTCAACAGCGATTCAGCGACCATAGTTGTCCGTTCTTTCTTGCCGAAGTAAATTGCGTATCTATTTTCAGGTATCAAGTCAGTTGCCACAAACCGATTAAATATGGTTCCTACCATGTGCCTCTTACCACCCATGATAAAGGTGACTGTTTCGCCTATTCCGTATTTCCAATCTATCATTTCCTTCCCTCCTCAACCTGTATACCCCTATTGTATACCCCTTGTATACCCTTGTCAAGTACTTTGGCAAGTATTTTGGCCTACTTATAAAAAATAGTTTAGAAACGAAAAAAGAGGCCCCGCGCAAGCGGGGCCTATAGAAATCCTATTGCCCTTCAAGTTAAAGGGCCTTAAAATCAATCCTGGGGGCAGGTAGTAAGGCTAAGTAGCTATTTTAACCTGCCATTTAGTCTTATTAATAATGTAGTCAGTTCGGTAACTGCTTTAGTGTTCTTTTCTCTGCTGCCTTGGTCCTCTTCGATAATCTTTGTCAGTCTATCCTCAGTAAACTTCTTGCTTTCACGCCACATCTTCTCGGTGGCATTACGGTCCCGGCGATACATCAAGAAGATAATTACCCCTAAGAAAGCACCTACTCCTAAACTCCCGGCTATTTGAAATATTTCAATCATTTCTTATACTCCTTTGCCGAATCGTAGAATGGTATCTCAATCATGTTAGCCTTATTACCATTACTTCAGCACCCATAACAGTCAAAACATCTCCACCACCTGTAGTACCTAACAATTCTAGCTTGTATTGCTTATCGGTAGCAACGACTTCAATAGCTGTTAGCGTAGCCAAAACGTCAAAGTTCCCATCAGCATCCACCTGAGCTATGGCGCCTCCTGCGATATCAGTTGTAGTAATCGGGTTAGCTTTGTTTACTCGAACTAATTTACAATCAAGGATAAGAGCTGCGGCTTCCACAGCATCGCCCACCAATTTATAGCTGATAATATAATCCCCGATTTTTAGAAAGTTAAGCGGTAGCCAGCAATTCTTTGCCGCAAGATTCTGAGCCAGGCCGGCACCCTTTAATTCCGGAGTCCAGTCAGTACCCGGGGCCGGATACTGAAAGGCATTAGCTACAAACTCCCTAACGATATCGAATGTGCCTACTAATAGCCATTTTACTAGAGTAGCATTATAGATTAGGCAGACAACTTGCCCGGTGCCAGTGAGATAGATATCACCACCCAGCTGCAAATTACCGGTGCCGTCTTTAAAAATTACTGTCCGGTCGGTATGCTCGGCCTCAAAAAATACAACATCACCGTCTGAACCACCACTTATCGTATCTAAATCATCTTCTGGAATATCTCCCTGAGTGTCTATAGTGTGATATGATTTAGTTTTTGTAATTACGCCCGCAGCTATAGTCAATTCAGCAGGTGCATCAAGGGCAATATTTTCTTTTAAGAAATTGATGTTATTCGTAAGGTAAGTGAGTAAATCAGCATCTGTGAGTATTTCGGCTGACCATGTTTTCATTGATGTGAAAGCCATAATTCGTCTCCTATGACCCTGTAATATGAGGACCGTTTGTAAGACTTGTGTTCGTTAAGAATAGCGTTAGTAGCTCTTCAGGTCGTTGGAACTCGACTACCCAAATGCAAATTGGTATACCACCAGTGATAGGAACTTCCCGAGCTGCTATAGAGTTGATAAAAGCATCCTCATTAATATCAAGTTCGTCACAAATTACTGTTAAGATATCAGAGATTTCTCTAGTTATAATTTGCGTTCTCAATGTATCAGTAATACCTTTTACAGTTAGTCTTAGTCTAGCAATAGGCTGCTTATATCTAGTCAAATAAAAATTCACAACTGATTGCATAGCTGACTCAGCTGTCCCTTCCGCCCAGACCAAATTCATTACTCGCCTGCCATACTGCCTGATAGAAGTTTCATCAGTGGCACGCACCCTAAGTGTTTCGGGAACGAGCATTTCATGGGTGAGCCGTTCTGCCGTTAGATATTTGTATCTAAGAGTATAAACAATTACTGCTGTTTCACTACCAGTGTTTTCTGAAAAAACTCCTTTCGTCCTGCTATCATCGGTAGATTCTATCCGTACATTGTAATCATAATAAGGACTATTATCTAACTTGTGTGCGGATACGTTTATAAGTCCCCAGCTAGTAGGGTCAGGTTGACTTGCAGTAAACACACGTAACCAAGTTGTACCAGGAGCCTGAAGCATCGACCTATGCCAATGCTTCCAACTATAAGTAGGGTCAGCATCCACCACTGTCTCATTAATTAAAATACCAATCTCACTACGAATATCGTTGTAAATCTCTCTCTCATCTAATTCATAGCGTATCCGAGCCATAGTATCATTAACTGTAAAATCAGACATTTCTGTGGTACCTCGATTCGTGGACCCAAAGGCCAGCTTTACTTACATAATCTCTGCCACCATAAGTCATTTCTAAATTTCTTATAGCTTCCAAGGACACTTTATCACCGATGATGGTCTGGTCTAATGGAGGCATTGCAGGAATACAACAAGCATTCACGTTTATTAAACACGGGTAACCACTATTGCAAGTCGCGACTATATTCCATATCCTTGATATTGCCCAGTTAGCTTCTAAAAAAGTTGCTATTTCTTTCATTTGAGCGGTTGTTTTACCAGTCCCGCCGCTACTAACAGCCGTACCAGAGGTTGTAGTATCCCAAAAACAATCTGTTATTGTATCGGTATCTAATCCGCAAAAGCCTCCAACATTTAGATTCCCGGTCGGAGTGCCAATAGAATAGCAGTTAGTAATTATGTCTCCATCGTTCAAGCCAACAAATCCACCGACATACTGGTCACCAGTAACAGCTCCCGTAGCATAACAATCATCAACTGCGCTATTATCAAGTGTACCTACTAAGCCCCCAACCTCATCAGACAAGGGAGCAACAACATCACCAGTAGCAAAGCATTCTGATATGGCACCACCACCTAGAAATCCTACTAGACCTCCGAAACTTACCTCGAGACCCGCAGCGGCCACTCCATCAACTACATCGCAAGAACTAGAACACTTAATCAAGCCATTAAACAAATAGCCTACCAAACCACCCACACCATTATGCCCTGCTACATCGCCGCTGGAGTGACAATTTTCTATTGGAGGCGTACTAGCTTCCGAAACATCAAGCCCAATCAAAGCGCCAACAAGGTCTTTACCAGTAATATTGCAATTTTCAAGAGTGACATTCTTTATTGAACCCGCAGAGTGAAAAGTTTCACCGAACAACCCCACCTCATCCTCTAAAGGCCGGTCGATAACAAGCCCTGTTATCTTAAAGCCTTTCCCATCAAAGGTGCCATTAAACGAATTCGGGTGTGAGCCTATTGGGTCGAAACCTAAACCGCCATTCCACCCAACTGTTATTGAAGCATCTATATCTTGGTCTAGCTCATAATCAGCAGTTAAATCTCCTGACATATTTTGCAAATCATTGACATCGCTAATTATAGTGGCCATTAAAACTCCGTTGTCGTTCCATACTCTACTATAGCGGGTGTGTCAACATCTATACTTCTTTTACCCGCAGGCCAACCTGCACCATCTAAAACACGGCCCACGGCAGCCCCGTCTGTAATAGTTGTCCTTTCACCTTTGTTCACTGAAACCATATTCCTGGCTAGAAGGTCTGCACCATCAGTACAATAAAAATAAGCCTCTTGAATATCAAGGTACGGGTCTATTGAAATTCGGGATATGAAGCCAGTCCAAAAAGTTATAGCTCCTCCACCAGTAACAGTGGCACGAAACCTTACTGGTAACCAAGGCCTTATCTTCCCAAACAACGGACCTGCTGCGTAGGTTGGTGTAAAGCGTTTATCAGAATTCTTAAGGGTTATATCCAAAGTACCTGCAGGAATATTACCTTCCTCTACTTTTTTGCCCCGGTCGAGGTAGTAGCTTTTGAGGTAACTGGAAATATCATCTATACCTTCAGAAAAATCAGGCGTAATTCTCCAATCGACAGCGTCCCAATCTATCATCAATTCGTAAGTAATACTCATGGTGCGCTACTTCCCTGGAAATACCCTGCTCTGTTTATGCCGGCGAATGACGTTCTGCGATTATCCTGCCCTTCAAGCTCTTTTATTGTTCTAGCGAATTCCCTCAGAGATGATTCATCGCCCATAAAATTGCCGATACTTACATTGAACGTGCTACCTAATTTACCACCTACACCACCAAAGGCTTCCCCACCATGAGCAATAATCGGAACAGGTTGCCCTAACGTCCCAGGCACTATTCCGCCTCTCGCTAATGAAGGCAACTCAGGCATGAGGTCGTTCACAGCCTGATTAGTTAGTTTGTTTATAGCAAATAAAGCACCTCCCGCAAGGGCTATACCCGCGGCCAACTTAATCCACCCTGCTGGGCCACTTAAAGCATGCAAAACTACTAGGGCAGCGCTAATAGCTGTAATAGCCCGAGCTACCAAAGCCAAACCTAGTAATAGAGCCCCTCCAGCTATAAGTACGCCAGAAACTTTAACAAGAGTTCTTGCTAAATCTTCATTAGCATCTACCCAATCTTTAATCTCTATGATAGTGGGAATAACTTTGTTTTCTAAGAAATCAGTTATGGCTGGCATCAATTGGTCTGCTAAAGCAAAACCTACTCCTTGCAATGACTCCTTTAATCTCTGGCTAGCATCTGTAAAAAGCTCAGCTTTCAGAGCTGCTTCTTCATCAAAAACAATGCCTAAGTCGTGTGCTTCCTGTCTCATTAAGGCAAGCGATTCTGCACTTTCAGCCATCATTGGAAGTAGAGCCGTGCCAGCTCTCCCGAAAATCTCTTGAGCTACGGCAGCCCTCAATGTCGGACTTTCTAATGCACCAATGGCCTCAGCAATCGCCCAGAATTGGTCTTCAGGAGATAGCTTTATAAGTTCATCAGCAGACAAGCCTATTTTGTCAAATGCTCGAACATAAGTGCTTAAGCCATCAGTAGCATCGACAATAGTCTTTGACATCTTCTTGACAGCTTTCTCGATGGATTCTAGGCCAGCACCGGTAAGACCTGCTACGTGTCGCAATTCAGATAGCATTTCAACGGCTAGTCCAGTCCGCTTTGCCATCTTAGCTACTTCATCACCAGCTTTGGCATAAGAAATCACCGTAGCAGCTAGGGCTCCGGCAATAGCCAATCCGGCAGCCACCATTACCATACCTGCTTTCTTAAACTGCTGACCCATAGCTTTGGCATTTCTACCAATCTTAGCTAATTTCGCAGAAGCTTTATCATCTGTGTTTATAGTGATTTTGCCATCGCCTACATTAATCGCCATTCTTAGTTCTCCTTGGTACTACCGCCATAAGCGGCATTCAACAACGTAACGGCAGCTAATATCTGCTGCGGTGTTTGTTGGGTAGCCCGATCTCGTGGCATAAAATCGCTTGGAGTAAAAGGCTTAGTATTTTTGCCTCTATATATATTTGCCAGCAAAGAACAGATCATAGCCGGCCTGTAATCCAACCATTCCTTCTCGTCCCGGTGCCTCTCAATAAGAGCGTTCAATTCTTTTAATGTGAGACACCAAAACTCATCTTCCGATAACTTAAGGTTATACCGCCCTAGTGACCATAAATCTAGCCACGTTGGGACCGTGGCCTCTTCGGTAAAGGGCTTTTTTCTGCCCCTTTTGCACTGTTAAGGCTTTGATTAAGACAAGTTGTAATAGCCTCAACTATTTCCAGGAGGTTGCTTAAATCAACCATGTTGAGAACACTGTCTAATTCTAATGTAGGATCTTCGTGCAACAAACAACACCATAGCAAAAGACCGGTATCTTCCAGGGACAAATCTTTAAGGTTTAATCCTTTGAGAGCATTCCTTCCAGTCCGGTTATCGAATTCAACCATGCCTCTCATCGCGAATCGCAGATGGCGTTCTTTGTCTAACTTGATTGTAACTAATTTATCTAACATTTTTTCTCCTTTTTATTAGAGGGGTAGGGGAGTTTTACCTCCCCCACCCCTAAAGCTCTTAGACTCCGTCTGATACTCTTATCGTATAGGTCTTTGTCGACTTGTCATCTTCCTGGACTCTTATTACTACTGTCACTATGTCGCCAGGCAAAGTGTCAATTGCAGCTGATGGTACACCTGAAGTTAAGGCTATATCAGCACCGCCGTCAACATTCATTGTGATATTATCGGCTGCGGCCGCTGTTACCTCGACAGTAAAAGTATTATCCGCTGTACCAACTACGCTATAGACATAGGTTGCTCCAGCGAATGTTGGTACCTCAACCATGTTAGGAGTAACATCGCCAACAAGTTCAATGGTCGTAGCATCTGCGGCTGCTGTCACGCCGAGCGTTGGCTTGCCTACAATAGCTAACGTTGCACTGAAAGGTATAATGCCTTCCGGGGTCGCATCACCAGCCACAAACCCTACGCAGTAAGCCGTTCCGGTCCATGTGGTCGTACTTAAAGCTGTCGGGAAAGCGATAATGAAAGCGCGAGATGTCCTGCTGTTCATATCAGTTAACAAAGCAGCTTGGGCCGTGTCATCCGGCCTGAACAAACCCTCTATTTCGATATCCCCGGGGTCCATCAGTCCTGGGAGTACGTCTTTATAAGTATTAGCAGAGCCAAGAGTCGTGGCATCTTGTTTACTGGCTGAAATAGACACTGGGCTAACTCTAGTTAGTTCCGCTACAAAATTTGCCCCCCATTTGAATGTGGTTCCATAACCTATTTTTGCTGAAGTTACCATGTCAATACCTCCTGTAGTTTATTAAAGCTATCTCTAAAGGTTGTCCCTAATAGTTATCGAGTAGAAAGTCAATACCCTGAAATAGTTGGGTATATCAACATCTACTAGGTCTTGACCTTGGACCTCTTCTCTTGCCTTGGTTATGTAGTATGTCGTACCGCCTATTGTAATAGCAGCGTTACCTAAGCCTTGTAAAGCATCATACAAATCTCGATAGACTTCACGAGCCTCGATAGGGTTATCTGCCCAGCAATCAAACTGGACACTAGGCGAGAATATATTAGGCACGTCAGGATTTGCAATTCCTCCGCGAGTAAAATAGCTGATTGCTGGTAACGTTGCATTCTCAGGTAATCGAGGACAATAAAGTCTAGCACCTATTAAAGCTATTAGAGGGTCTGTTAATACGGATGACGCCAATAAGTAATTTCGTATCAATACATTAGTGTCCACCAAATCCATTTTGGTAGACCAAAAATCGAACTCATGTAACCGCGCTTCAGCTCCGAGTGCTACATGGCTATTGTAAAATTTTACTCTCGCCTGAGATACGTATTTCTCCCCTGCAGGTATATTTTTGGTCTCCCACACTTCGTCAGAAAAACTACCTTCATAAATATTGACCCAACCGCCATCATAGTAAACATCAATACTTATCTGGTCTATTCCTGGTGAAACATACTGAGCATAAAATCTTATAGCGTTTATCGGTGCGACTGGCACTGTTAATTCAAGGTAATCGCTCCAACTCGTAGGCGAGACTATATCCTTAGCGTAAGTCGCTGTGTTCTCATCAAAAGCATTAGTTTCATCGTCCCATTCGCTACCGGGGTCATTAAATCCAGTCGGTGATACCCAACTCATCTTAATCTTTCCTTTATTTCTGGAAGTAATTTATGTATATTTCTATCTAAAGCTGGCTTGAGATATGGCTGGGCTGGCATCTTTACAGTGCCAGTTTCTAGATACCCTCCATAACCTGAAGTCGAATAGATAGCCCCTTCACCCTCTCTCTTGGCTACTTCTCCGCCCGGGCCGACTTCAAACTTAATCGAGCGCCGGTTATTGCCTGTTTGAAATGGACTGCCTTTTATGGCATCATTAGCAATATCTACTACAACACTTCTAAGGGCGCCATTTCTAGCTTTCTGTATTTTATTTTGTACTTGTTTAATTTTAAGATTTAGCACAACGTCTACCTTTATTCTCAACGGCTTATCCTCAACCATACCTGCTTGTGGTGGTCGGTGGTATCATCTGAATATTCCTCTACCAACAATATTTCATAGGTTAAACTCAATATCACAATCCGGTCTTGCTCCGTAATGTCCACATCGCCAATAAAGAGCTTATAATCAGCTACCACGATTTCAGCAAGCACTTTAAACTCTCTACCTTTAGCGGTAGTCAACCGGCAGGGCTCATCAGTTAAGTTATCAGCCCATGTCAATACTGGGTTACCATAATCATCAGCAGCGCCCTCAGTAAACCGCTGAGTAGTGCAAGTATGAATTAGCAGAGAAGCGAATGTCATTAATCAGCCTCCGGAAGTTCACCAACAGCAGCCAAGTCCATTTCTGACCATTCAAGCACAGGTATCATGGCATCTTGTTTCTCGTACTTATCGGCAAGCGCTAGTTTATCAGCAACAGTTTTCTTCGTGTAGCTGTAATCACCTATCTTCTCAGACAGTAAATCTCCGCTTAATGCACCAACCCAGGCTTCAAGAGCTTTAGCAGCTCCCATCAAGACAGAGCCGCCCATATCTATAAATACCTGAATCTCTTCATCACTGAATTGAGCATCAGTAGTCGGGGTGATATCCGTGTCCCCAATTAAGAGCCTCACCTTGCCTATGTCCGTAGTTATATCATAAGTAAAAGCCATAACTACTCCTCATCTAACAGAATTACTATTCTTTCAGCAGTATTTTGTATTTGCTGGTCGCCATTAATAACCTCAACAGGCAACCCTAGCGACCTCTCAGCTTGTCTACCCTGGTCAACAAGTGGCTTCAATGCCTTCCACTGTGCAGGTGTTAATGCTATTCTCTTCACAACAACCTCCAATACTTAATTGAGTTTTCTTTCTTCTTTTATGGCTTCCTCTTCTACCAAAGCTATCTTTTGGATTGCCCTTTCCCGGGCTTCTGCTTTTATTTCGGCTTCAATTTGCTCATCCGAAACTTCATAGGGTATCCGCTTTACTGTTGCGTTAGCAAGTATTTTGTCTTTCGCGGGCATCCCTTCTGGGTAAGTGTATTCTTCTATATATCTTGTTTCTGGCATATTATCCTCCTCAGTCATTCGTCAGTAAACGTAAAGCAATAATGATTGCGGTATGGTCAAAAAAGGCTGTTGGTGCTGGGAACGGATTAGGCAAAACTCCATAAGACCCGTTATAGTACCACATAGCGGATTGTAGGATAAAATCTGTGGACTTTACTCCCACAACAGAGAATGTAGGAACCATCCTATCTAATCCTACTGCTCCTGTTTTGTTATAGACAGCTAGCCAGTAAAGCCCTTTAGTTAAAGCCTCTGATATTGTTATAGTCTTAATTCCTGTTCCAGTAGTATCTACCGTACCAGAATCATCGACAAGGGTACCAGGAGCTAAGTTAGTTCCGTTATTGTAGATGCCAAGTCGTATTTCTGAGCCAGCTTGTGCTGTAGAAACATCAACCGCTATCCTATCAAAAGTTCTATCTCTAGCTACATAGAATGGGATAGCATACAGTCTATCGGCTGTTAAAGGTTCGACACCCTGATTAGGTACAGCATACGGCATTGTAAAATACTCGCCAATTCGGAGACTTTCTTGGTGTTCAAAATGGTGAGCATCAAGGGCAGCCTCGTGGTCAAACATCCGATTGGAAGTAACGCCATGTACCAATTGCCCATCAACTGGAGTATCGTCTACTGGTCTCGGGCTATAAAGTCCTCCTCTCATCTTACACCCCCTCACTTACAGCTAATACCTGACCGCCAGAGGCACAGATAGCATTAACTACTCTGACGTCAAGGTTGCCTATTTGCCTACTCATCTCGTAACTACCGCCACTAAGTATAGGGACACCGATATTCATTACCGCAGCCACACCTATACCCAAATAGATAGTCTCATTGCCATCATTGGCAAACAGAGCGTAATCCCTATTGGCGTTAGCAGCGAGAGCGAGAGTAGTGGCAGCAGCTATTGTCGGCCCAGTGTGAGCCATAGTAACTACCCCTGACTCAGCAACAGCCTGGATAGCTTCAAGGGCTGTTAATATCTCATCTGAATTAACATCCTCTACGCCGATGCGGTAACCGTCACCTGCATCATTGGCAATTAGCCCTATATTCTTAGTTATCTCTCTGATAAACTCCGTAACATTAAGAGCCATGTCAACCTCCTTGCTTGGTTATATTTCCTGTATCTCGGCCCAGACTTTTACGTTATCCCCGCCACTCACGTCCTTGGATGACCCGCTTATCCGTGTCCCAGCATTGAATATATGCTCAGTTCCAGACGGAGCCGCTATACCTTCTCTTTTCGTACCATCGAATTGTAAGACATCGAAAAATGTGGCGCCACTATCGTCGCTGAGTCGCAATCGATACCATTCAGACGTTGACGGCTCCACATGAACGCTGACTATTCTGAACGGATTATCCCTACTAGCCGCTGATAATATCTCGGTGTCGGCACCGTAGACACCGGCAGCACCAGTGCTGACCGTAATCCCCGTGAAGTTGTCGGGCAATATATCAATATCAAAAGCACCTTTAATACCAGACCAAAAATGGTCGCCAACCTCATCGTCAACATTCCGGGTGCAAGCAGTAAAGGTAACATCATGGAATATCTGGCCATTCCCACCATTGATATCAATGCCAAGAGTGCAATTATTTATATCGAGATGCTGAAAGTGATTGCTGTCCGAGGCGTTGTTTGAGATTTCTAATCCCTCAAGGCAATCAGCGATATCAATATCTTGGAAATCACTATGCTGGCAATTATTGAGCTGCAAGCCCCTCGTATTAGTCTTAACACCATGAATTTTTAAATCACGGCAACGAACATGGTCAACTCCTCCGCCAAAGCTAAGCCCCGTCTGTGCCCCTGTCACTTCATCGCATTCAATGTAAACCCTATCAACCCTAGCACCACCGGCTCCAGCACCAGATATTATGATGCCATCATTCGAACCTGTTCCACAATCAATAGTTAAATCTTTCAGGGCAACATAGGCGGTAAACCCTAGCACAGCCGTCGCGTTGGCATGATTATTAACAATAGTCACCCAATTGCGGTGTGAGCCTCGAATCACCACATTCTTGGTGAAGTTTGGGTCGCCTGTTGTATCGATGTCATAAGTCCCCGGAGCCAGTAGGATTAAGGTCAGGGCATTAACATCGGCACTAGCGGCATCATAGGCGGCTTGGAATGTCTGGTAAGCCGTCCTCCGGGATAGA
>SDBV01008827.1_pt1 | contig 13516 bp, 16 predicted proteins | sample 2277081 | NCBI WGS metagenome assembly SDBV01 (sample SAMN10402039, study PRJNA504765) | marine sediment metagenome | isolation source: marine sediment core GS10_PC15, 223 cmbsf | place: Arctic Ocean: Southern Knipovich Ridge | collected 2010 | reverse complement strand
CATTAATAATAAAAACCTTAGCAAATCATGATCCGATTGAAGATCAAAATGACTCTATCCACCTTTCTCGCGCATCTTTTTTTTATTCAACTGAATTTTATTTCAAAAATATCGATAATTGTTGTTTAGAAAAGGTCATTAGAACAGGGGGCATGTGCCCGCGTTATTTTTATGATTTATATGACACAGAGGGTTATTTTTCTGCTAGAGGGATAACTAGAGCTTTTTCTTGGGGATTGATAGACAAAAGAAGACCGACGATAGATATTTATGATTATCAAGATAATTTTATAGGAGTGATTGAAAGCAAATTTCAAAAAGGTTCTAATCTACAATTTAATTTTTATAATGCTCACCATAATCTTGCTGCTATAGCCTATATAAATAAAGAAATGCAAGAAATTATTATAGTATCACCAGATGATCCAAATCAAATATTTTCAAAATTTAGAGGACAAAGTGGTTTTGAGGAAGCTGTATTCTTAAATATAAGTTTTACATCAGACTGTTGTCCAATTGATAATAGAATAATTAAAATTTTTGCAGCTCTTATAGCTGATTTCTACGATAACTTTATTCATATCAAAGAGTTGACTGAAGCAAAACTAGAAATGTTTTCCTCTATAATGCAACTAGTTTCTATCATTTTAGAAGAGGATTAGTAAAAGTAATACCTATAACCACTTAAACTCAAAGATCAATTACTCTCTAATTTTAAATTCTTCAATTTTCAATCTCTCTTTATCCTGACTCACTTTTGCTGGCACATTTTTTACATCAAATGTCTTCACTAAAACACCATATTGATCAAAATATACAGGTCTTTGATATCTCTTTTCCAATTCCCTATAACTTCCCTTTATCAAAATCCATTTATGTCCCTTTCCAAGGCTTTTGGCCCATTCTAGATGCTCTTTTTTTGTCCCATCGATAAATATAAGCTTTTGATTTACTTTCATGGTTTTAAGGGGATTAAAAACAGAGCCTTTTTTGATGATTACTTTATCATTATGGTCTTTTATGTCTTCTTTGACTGTTATGGTTGGATCATAGAAAGAAACACGATATTCCTTTGTATAGCCTATATCTATGCCAAACTTGGGATTGGAAAAACTATTTTTATATTCTTCCAATAATTTCTTTTGTTCTTCATCAGACGAAGATGCCATGTTTCTTTTCAAATATTCTAAAAAATCTTCTTCCTCTATATTGAATACATGACCATATGTACCAAAATCTTTTGCATAAGCGTTGCAAGAGAATAACAAGAAAATTACAATTAAAATATTGGCCATAACAAAGCCTTAATATTTTCCTTTCTTATTAATCCAAACTCTTCATATCTTGAATCAAAACTCTCTTCATGAGTACCACACACAAAATAATAATCTGTTTCAATATTTCTCGTATTAATTGGAGTTACCATTTCATCCTTATTTAGCTTTCTCTTTAAAATCGAACCAATCTGTTTATCATTTATACAGATTTTATCATCCAATATATTTATTCGATCTCCTTTCATTCCTGTAATTTTCTTGATTAAGTATCCTCTAATACTGGGGTGTTTCAATAAAACTATATCCCCTTCTGCTATTTTGAAATCCCCAAAATACCCTACATATAGCTTGTGGGGAAGGCTTTTGCTTATATCTTTAATAATGCTTATTTTACCTGGTTTGCAAATATGTATAACATAAAACAAACCAGTAAACGTAATTATTACGGCTGTTATTTTGAATATGAAATTATTATCAAACTTCTTTTTCATCAGAATCTTCAAAAGTTTTTTATGGTGATGATTTCAACATATCACCAAAACATGTCGACAAAATCAATTATTTTCGACAGGTTTTTCCTAAAATATTGATTTACGGCTTTAAACCGATAAAATTAAAATGTTTTTTAATCAATCTTATCCGTTTTTCTAACAGCTTCTTTTTCTTTTACTAAATTTTTAATTGCTTCTTCAATTTTCACTCCATTTTTCTGCATCTCCTTTAAGCGTGAATATTCATCTGCCTGAGTCGAATACAGCATCAATGAAAATTTATCAAATAGCAGTCTTCCTATAGCGTAAAATCCTTCACTATCGCAAATCATAACTTCACTATACTCCCCTTGTCTTGATTTAACGCTTTCTAAGGCCCTCTCCTTTTCTTCATCCATTTCAATTCGTTTGCTATCTTTGAGTCTTTTTATTGAACTTTTCTTTTGAGAAAGTAAACACATCCAATCAGAATTTTCAAACGCCGCCAATGCACCATTAGATGCGTAAAAATCATCAACACTTTGGGTGCCTATCACTAAAGAACCATTATATTTTCTAAGACGCCTAGCTAAGGTCTCTATAAATACTCCCGTTTGTTTCCCTCGAAGTAAATCCCAGGCTTCATCTATACAAAGATGAAATGGGGTTTTCCTGTCCCCAAGAAAGATTTTATTCGTAATCGTCATAATAAAAACTTGCAATACCACTAATTGAAGATCTTTCTTTTCCTTTAATTCTTCCAATTCAACCAAAACCATGGGTTTTTCAAAATCAACATTATTTTTCCCTTCAAAATATCTACTATATATCCCATCTTTTGTATAAGGACTTAACATAGTACCCAATGTTTGCGCTCTTTCATCTTTATGATTTAATAGCCATATTGATATATCAGTTATTGTTGCCTCATTTTTTTTCAATTTCCATGCAGCCTTTATTGCCTGCTCAATCAATGCATTTTCATAATCTGTTGTTCCAGCTTTCGGAGCTGCCATTGTTGCAAGAATTGATTTAAGCATACTAAAGGATGTTTCTCTAGCTTCTGTATCATCTTCAGAGATTTGAGAAAATGGATTTAAACAAAGAGTTGCCTTTTCTGAAAACTCAATAAATTGCCCTTCTACTAGAGAACACATCTTTTCAAAACTTCTTCCAACATCCAATACAAATACATTCGCGCCAAGACCCAAGCTACTCATTAAAAGATCTTGCATAAATACAGATTTCCCCGATCCGCTTTTTCCCACTACTACAACATTGTAATTTCCAGTTTTGTTATCAAAAGGATGCCAACAAAACATTTGTCCCCTTCTTCCTGTTAAAAGCATTCCAGGAGTGGGCGTACCCCACCATTCAGCCACTATTGGAACAAGATTACCACTTTCAGTTGCACTCGTTGTTTTTAAAACTCCTAGACTTCGCAAATCATCAACATATTCACTCCATGCAGTAGGTAAAAAAGATAAAAAATGTGGTAGATGAATACATTTATTTTCACATAAATTATAGCCATTCATGCGAAATAATGTTTTTAATGATTGATCTGCTTTATCCATATTTTGTGTTGGAGCCCACATTCCAACCCCTAGTTGAGTCCAGACAATACTATCCATTTTGTTTAAACGTTCTCTTAATATACCAAAATCCTTAAGCTCATTTTTGAGATCTGGCACCATTTTTAGTAATATCGACGCTTTGCCTTGTTGTTCCGCAAGATGCATTTTCCTTTTTAATTCATTTTGAGATTTTGTCTGATTAGGTAGATGTACCCCATAATGTATAAAAAAGGGATATTCAACACAAAAAGCATCTCTATAAAAGTCTCCTATGAGATTATGCATCAAACTTAAAGACCACATATCTGGATAACCTACAGCTCTATAAGTTTTAAATTTAGTTTGCTTTTCATTGTCATATATTAGTCCATCTTCTTCTATTCTCATTACCCCACCCTGAGGCAATTGAGTTGCCAATGTCTCATATGGATTATGTACCCGATTACTTATGGTCTGTTCAAAATTAAAATTAATTATTCCATCCAGACTTTGTAAAAATGATTTCAAATCCCAGCTAAATGCATGGGTGAAATTAGATAGCATCTTCAAAAGTCTATTCCTTTTCTCTTTCAAGGATTTAATTTTCTCATCACTTGCAATTCCCTTATGTGGGACAGAATAGGATACGATAAATCTAAAAAGACGAGGAGTTTGTGCGCTTTCAGAAGTTTGCATTTTTTTGAAATATTCAGATCTTCTTTTTGCCAATTCACTATATATACCATCTTTCAATGAATGCTTATCTTTCCAGCGAGTCAAAAAACCATCGATTCTATGATCTGCCAATAAGAGAAATTGCACTGATGATCCTTCTTCCATTACTTCTTGAAATATATTTGTTATCTCTTTTTGAATAAAATCATCTGCCCCCGTAAGAGGTAGCGACTCTATAATAAAACCCAAACTATTACGATTAATAAATATTTCAGATTCATCATCATATGCCTGGTAGGGTAAAAACGAGGAAAGAGTCCGCCAATCAAAGAGATTTGCTATCTCTTCCATTGATTTCTTTGAAACAGAACCAGCAAAAGCAGGCTTTGTCTCAAATATATTTTTCTTTTTAAATTTTTTGAACATTTTAACTCTCTTTTATTTTACGTCGTTTATTACCACCCAATCATTATCGTCCAGTGTAAAGTAAACATATCTTCCTTCAACATAGCTACCAGCTGGTGTTACATAACCATGAACCCAAACCCTTTTCACACTCTCGTTTTTTTTGAAAATAGTCTCTCCCCTTTCGTTTGTATAACATGAATAATCATTGGTTAATTTCTCCAAATCCATATTTTCCTTATTTATTAAATCTTTGATTTTAGAATCATTGGAATAAGACTTGTCTGACTCTTTCGCTGTCGGAATAAATAAATCCGGCCCTTCTTCCTTTTCAACTATCATGCTTTCTATTTCCGAAACACTACAACATGATCCTCTAGGAGGTTGACAATCAAAGTGTTTATTATATACCGCACACGATTGCATTAGTAATCCAATATTCAATAAAAATATCCATTGAATCTTTCTCATTGTTTTTTGCTCCTTTCTATATTTCGAATTTTCTCTTCTATGAATTTTTTATTCGGAAGGTTATCAAAAACCTCTCCATTTACCTCAATAGAAGGAACTCCCTTTATAAAACGTGGTTGAGATAAATAATTGAAAGCATCTTTGAAAGCTGATGTTTTTTTTATGTATTCATGATTGTCAAGCATTGCTATTGGTATTTTAAACACTTCCATTGCTTTTTGCATAAATTTTGCACCTACTGTAAGATCAACTTTTTCTAACTCAACTAAAACTGTTTCAAGAAACAGTTTTTTTCGTTCATTTGACAACTTCTCAAGGCAAATCATTGCCTGTATCGTCAATATATCTGCAGGATCTGGATGAAAAATATATAAAATTTTATCGCTATCACAATATTTCTCTTTTAAAGCAAAAAAATCTTCCTTGAATAATTGGATACACTGAGGACATCCAAATGAAAAATATTCGGTTATTTGTATTTCCGCCTTTTCAAAGCCATAGGAAATACAATATTTCATTGGCAGTTTCTCCTTGCCAAATAGATTAATTGTTGTCATCAGAAGCATTATCATACAAATACTGCTTTTCATGCTTTCTGCTCCTTTCTCTAATAATTTTTATCTTGTTTTTTACATGCAAATCACCAAGTCCTACATTATGTGTAAATGTTACATCTACAACTCTTCCTGCTCCTACCTGGATTACAGGAAGTAATTGCTCGGCTCTTTTTATCTGATATTCAGAGAGCTTTTCCAAGGCATTGGAAGCCCCTTGCAGACTACTATCCTTTAAAACATCCCATTGGACATCATTTGGAAGTCCTCTTGTCGCTTTTGCAATATTCTGTGAATTAATTGTAGCTTGAAGGTATTGATTAATCCCCCCTAGAAATCCACTAATACCAGCTCTTGTTAAAAGTTTGTAAGACTTGTCAACTACCGTTCCTCTCATTCCATACCTACCGTCTTCCCCAGTTATGTAACCAGCAATTTCCGTTTCTACAAATTCACCAGATTTCTCTATTTTAGACATTCTTTCAGTCCTCATGTAAACCCTTTCACTCGAAATATTTCCATAGGCGCTTCCAATTATTATACTTCCTTTTAATTTTGCCTGAACATTACGAGGCAAATGAGCATTATCCAGAACTCTAAGTTTTATTGGTTGAGGATCTGAAGATGAGTTAACTCCACAAGGAGCATCAACACTAGAGACCAAAAGAGCCTTTACTGTTGTTCCTGCAGGTATTACTTCATCGACATTTAAAGGTTTTGGTTGTTCTCTTATTTCTTCAATTACCCACTCGCTAAGAGGCATTGGCTCTTCTTCTTCTTCAAGGTCTTCATAGACTTCTTCTATAATTTCAACCTGACTATCTAAGTTAGTAACTTGCGAACTTAGTGAGTTAGTAACTTCGGAAGTTTGAAGTTCAATCTCAGCTTTCAACCTCTCAATTTCATCATGTAAGATTTGTCTCTCTTCTACAATGTTTTCATGATTTAATTTCTGTTCCTTTATTATATTTTCAAGATTTTGCAATTGCTTTTCTCTGGATTCCTTCTCCGAGTTCAAAAGCTCTTCAAATTTAGACATTTTAAGTGATAGATTTTTGTTTTCTTCTTCTACTTGGTTCATCCATATTTTATGCACATCTTCTTTGTCACTGGGCAAATCCATTGTATATTTTTTTACAGAATCCTCTGTTGTAGACTCATCTCTATATGAATACCAAACTATCCCTATCACTGAAAAAATTAGAGTTCCTGCTATTAATAAAAAAAGAGCTTTTTGCTTCTTGAATTGCTCGTGAGTTCGATTACTCATAATTCCTTTTTCTTTTCACATATAAATGCGAAGCTTTTTTCTTTTGGCTTTAACTCTGTCTTTTCCAAATAGGCCCAAAGATCCTCTGGTTTTTTTAAAAGTTTTTCCTTAATGAAAGTCTGTTTATCACCAATATTTTGAATTTGATATATAAAGATTCTCTCCATTGAGCCTTCCAACATAAATTTTGTCTCAAATCTTAAACTTGGATCATAAGACTCTTTTGTAAGTTCATTTTTTAGCTCTTTTTTGACAAAACCAGCTGGCACTTGTTTTCTCAATAGCTCTTTTACAACTTTTGCAGCACTGTCATGTATATCTGTTGTAAAGATTTCATTCTGTTGCTCTTTTTCATCTCTAGAAGAGGTTTCATTTAAAATGACAACTTCAGACATTTTCTCTTCAAAAATAACTTCGAGATCCTGTACATATCCATTCCCTGTAATAATAGATAAAACTATCGACTCTTTTTGAGGTTTTAACAAATTAATAAAAGCTTGAGCACTATCTTGCTCTATTCTTATCGAACAAATATTCGGAGGGCCTATAATTTTCTTTATTGTTCCGTTATTTACAGCAATACGATTGCCATGAGTTTTAGAGAAATGTACTTTCAAAGGAGTTGCTGTATCAATTTCCTGAAATACTATGCATTCTCCTACATAAGGAAGAAAAAAACAAAATATTAACATTTTTAAATAGTAGTTATTCATTAATTTCCTCTTTCGCTTTAATTTCTTGCAGCATTAGTCTTCCTGACGTAAGAGAAAAAGCAAGTTCATAACTTTCTCTTTGAGATGAGGTTATTTTTGAACCTATATACATCTGTCTATCCCCTGTTAAAACTACTTTCAAATTCTTAGGATCTACTCGGACCGTTATAGGAAAAAACATGTAGCTTGCATTTTGCTTTTTTAAAAGATTCTCTTCTTCGAAAAGTTTTTTTCTAAGCTTATCTACAAAAAATGGTGTTGTATGCCTCATGAGTATCTGTCTCTGCATTGGAGCCGAATATATGGATTTGCTCAAAAGAAGCTGTCCTAGAAAAACTCCATATTGTTCAAGATATGTTGCTGAAACCTGATTGTTCTCTACCCAAAACTCCTTTTCAATAACAGCAGGCGTTACTATTATCCTCTCGTTTTTCAAAAATAGAAAAGAAGAAACAATAATAAGCGCTACTGTTAACAACACACATAAAATTGAAAATATGTTTTTACTATATAAAATATTTTCAGTATATTTCTGATAGAGACGTTTCTTCATAACAAAATATCTCTCACATATGAAGGCGGCAGATTTTTATATCTGCCGCTTTTTATAAATACTTTATGGGGCATATTCCAATATACTTTGTGTTTGAACAAGCCTCTTGGAAATCTTCTTTTTAATTTACCGTAAAACATCTTTACTGGAAAAATTAGCAAAAGAATAAATATGTTGAATATCAATCCCATCATAAAGAAGATGAAAACCAAAAGAACTTCATCCATCGTCCAAAAAAGTATTCTCTTTGGATTATCCAAAGTATTTAATAAAACATTTTGATCATTGTTTTCTCTCATTTTCTAGCTCCCTTTAAGGTAAAAGCATACTACTCGCAGAAAAAACACCTTTCATAAAATATGGCATAATCACGCAAACAAGCGCTATTCCTCCATATGTTATTAAAGGTCGTACACTTCCTGAAAAAAAGGCCATGATTAATCCATAACCTCCAGCTACACCTGCAGCTATTTTCAAAAGAACGTTAAAGATAAAATGATTTATTTTGTTTCCCTGTATTGTTATTTCATCTGCACCAAAATCTGTTGTTTTTTCAGAAACTCCCCCTGTATCGAAAGCTTTCGAAAAAGCAGGGCTTGCACTAAATAAAAAACAGATTAAAATGCTGAATAAACATAGAATTTTTGACATATTGTTCTCCTTTTTTTGAACAACATCAATCCAATTCATCAATTATCTGAAATTAAAGCAAGTAAAATAAAAACTTGATAATAATATATAATTATAAACTTTTTTTTAAATTAGTTTAATTGCATTGCTAAATTCGTTGCTTTTATAAGAAAAAAATATTTCTTCTTTTCAGCAATTTTCTTGAAAAAATATATTTTTCTGATGTATTTATAAGCTAAATAGAGAGGAAAAACTGAGCTCTTAGATAACAAACACAAGGATGGAAAATGAAAGAAGAAATTAAATATTTACATAACGGAATTCTCATGAATAAAGCTGAAGCTCTCAATAGTCTTCAGGAAAAAATTGCAGAAATGAAACAGCTAGATGAAACTTACGATTCTCCAGTTACTGGTTACGTTACGAACTTTTGATTGGTTAAACTTAAAAGAAACTTTCGGAAAATCATTAAATTTTTGTTATTAGAAATTTGTAGTTTTAGAATTCTTCAGGGGCGACTAAAAAAAAATCTCGTAACATTCCTTGATATTCTAGATAGAACATATCTATCCATTGGCAACATGGGATTAAAACTTTAAAGATGGTTGTTCTAAATTACAAAAATCAAAAAAAATAGCTTTGATAGGGGTATGAGACAACCCACAACAAACGCTTCGATGATTCCCATCAAGCAAAAATAATCCGTTTCGAAATTGAGCAATCACAACAGGACTGACTTTATCGTAAAACAAGATATAATTAAGAGAAGATTTTCTCGGCAAACGAGAAATGATAAATGATGAAACATTTACTGTACGAAAGTGATTATCTACCTCAGAATCATAATATTCCAATGGAATATGAAAATATCTTTCATATTCAAAGGCCTTTTTCAAGGCTCTTTGAAAAATTTCATTCGTATTTTGAAGAGTTGGTAATATGTAAGAAAAAGTAAAAAAAGCCGATCTTATCGTAGATCTTTGAACAGTTTCATCCCAAGAAACCTTTTTCAATGACAACGGTCTTTCAATAGAAGGCTTGTTATGAATAGCATGGCTCATAATTTTTGGCTTTCATTTTTTATGATTTTGAAAAACATTTTTTTTGTTAAACATATAGAGTTTTTTTCTAAAATTTTCTTGGGACATCTACCCATACAAAGAGGCAAAAAAACACAAGTTTTACAAATAGAATTTTGCGTAGGATCAAAATCCATATATTGATAACAGAGATTTTGATTTTTATTTCCAATACCAAAAATCATTTCTTTTTTAAGATTAAAAATATCACCTATAACAGCTTTTTGGTTGCCAATATCTAAAAAGCATTTATAAAATTCACCTTCAGGCCCGATAATAAAATTGTTTGATTTCGTCGCAGAACAATTTTTTGCATTAAGCTTTGGAAATAAACGATAATTCGGTTGTGTCAATAAAAAAAATTTCATTTTTGAAAAAAGAGCTTCCCTACCCTCAAAATATTCTTCAATAGTCAAAGCCCTCGATCTATCATATATTTTTTCATTAGCACATGACACATGAATCGAAGCAAAATAAATGCTTACATGTTTTTCAAGTCCTCTTTCTTTTAAATCATTTAACAAATTTTCAATATAATCAATATTTTCCCTATCTAAATTTACTCTAATGGTTATACGAGGATAAATGTCGATAATGGAGCATATATTTGATAAAATTTGATCATAAGAACCTCTCCCGTTAAGCAAAAAACGTCGTTTATCATGAATTTCTCTTGGCCCATCAAGAGTAATTTGAATGGAATTCACACAGAATTTTTTCAATTTTTCTGCTACTGATCTTGTAAGAAGATAGCCGTTAGTAATAATACCTGCAGAATAATTTAATTTCGCTTTTTCAGAGAATACAAATAACTTACCGCTTAATTTCTCGATAACATCCAAAGCAAGCAAAGGCTCCCCTCCAAACCACATAATTTGAAAAGCAGCGATTTTTTTTGAAATTCCTTTTACTAAGGCATAAATTTCATCTTGAACACTATCAGACATTTTATATGAAGCAATATTTCCTTCATAACAATAGGGACAGCCGAAATTACATGCAGTTGTTGGTATAATCACCATGGTTAGAACATCCGTTTTAAAACGCTCCTGCAACATCTCTACACGTAATTTTTGTAATTCATTTCCCTCTTTCCTGATTAAAAAACCATATTTATACAAAATATTTATAAGATAAGCATCGTTGCTATCTAATAAGTTTGTTTTGTAAAAAGATTTATATTTAATAGGCAATTGTAACAAAGTCGCAGTCATAGAATTAAAAATCACAAATTTTTTCTTCTCTGCGAAATAATAATTAAAAATCGAGAATTTTAAGTCTTTTTTTTCAACTTGTATGTTATCATATTCTTCGTAAAAACTTTGAGGTTCTAAAATTTTTTTTTGATAATTAGAAAACCTTAATATTTTTATTTTATCTGACAATAAATCACTGCCCATTCTTTTCCTTAATCTCATTAAATATCGCATCTAATATGGGTTGAGCTCTTTTATTTTCTTCCTCTAAAAAATTATAATGATTTAAATCATCTAAAAAGAGGGAAAGATCAAAATCTTTTTTCTTTTTTTTAATCAAAAGTTTGAATTTTCCTACCTCATCAAATGACATGAAAAAACTTGCTTTACCCATATTTTTATATATGGCTCTTTTAACTATATTTATCGGATATAATTGTTCATCAATAATCCATTCATCCATAATTTTTATTTCCTTGTATTTTTCCATAAATAATCTTTCACAAACAAGATTCCCTGTATAGTTTTAGGTTCATCAATCACTTTTTTCAAAAAATAATCGAACTGTGCTTTATGTAAAGAACATCGACTTGTTTGCAACCAAGGACGATTAATGAATTCAGAAGTATTCATATAAGATAAATCGGTGCATGTGCCGCAAAAAGATTTATAAGCGCAATAATTACAAATTTGACCTTCTAAAATCGTAGCTTTAAATATTTCTTTAGCTAAAGAATTATTCAAGATATCATTATAATTATTCTTTAAGACATTTCCTAATCGAAAATCACTGATATCTCTTGCTTCATCTGACGGATAAATATATCCCTCGCTATCAAATCCTAAAGTAGAAATAACCTCCCCTCCAGGATTTCTTATATTGACATAATTGGGATCATTATAAAAAAGCTTATGAAGCATCAAATTGAGAACTCTTTCCGAAACAATGTAACCTTGTTTCTGTAAATCAAAAATATATTCCACCACATTTTTCCAAAAAAGAAAAAATTCTTCATTGGTTATTCCAATTTTTCCCCAAGTTTCATTAGCTCGTCCTAAATTCTGCACTTTATTTATAATAATAGTTTTGCAGCCTAATGTAAGGATATTATCAACAATTTCTTTTTCTTTTCCCAAACTATTTCTGGTAACAATCGTTAAAATGCTATACGGACATTTTTTCCTTTTTAAAAGTTCTAACTTTTCTAAAGTTGCATCATAGCTACTCTTTTTTGATGATCTTTGAGGACGTTGTTTATCATGAATAGATTTTATGCCATCAAGAGTAAATGTAAGATAGACATTTTCCTGAATAAAAAAATCAAGAATTCCTTCATTTAGAAAAATAAGGTTAGTTGTTAAACAATACCGAATATTTTTTTTAAATTGCTTGTTCTTATTTTTTATTACTTCAATAGTTTTTTTGATTAAGGGAAAATTAAGCAAAGGCTCCCCTCCTTGAAATTCAATCGTTATTGACTGATTGGGAGTCAACATTATGAATTCAATCATTTTTTGCAGAATGACATCATTGAATTTCTTATTTTTTTGCGGAGGACATGAGGAAAGATGGCAATATAAGCATTTTAAATTACAAGCATGCGTCACGCCAATATAAAATAAGTCAGGACCTTTAGTTAAATTACTTTTTTTATGTATGAGAATAGAAAATATTTCTTCCTTTTTTTCAAAATCATTCGGATGAAAAAGAAGAAAATGATTTCTCAATTTGTCCAATAACTCTTTTGAAATATCCATTTGAGGAGAATATAAACGAAAAATTGAAAATTCTTTTTCATTCAATAATATCCAAGATCCAATCTCAGAACATACAAAATAATAATTTCCTATCTTTCTATAAGTATAAGGCAACTTAAAAAAAACATCATTCGATAAGGACTTGACTATCATATTTCCATCCTATTCAATAATAAATCATTATTTTTATCATTGATCAGTTAGAATGAAAACCTCCACCCTCATCACAGCTACCATGACAAGTACTCACTTCAAATGGATGAGGCAATTTGTTGTGACCTTTATTCTCAACAGATTCTAGATTAGAATTAACCTCTTTTCTTTCTTTCTTTGAAAGTTCTTCTCCTGAATGAATCTTTTGCAATGTGCTAGAAACCATCATATTTCTATTAATTTTCATAATCATCTCCTTTGGTAAATTTTTTTTTAAATAATTAACCATTTAATGATTTTATTCAACTTATTTACATTAAAAAAAACCTCTTGAAAAAGAGGCTAAAAACTCCGGGTGTAAGATTCGAACTTACGACCAATGGATTAACAGACAATACTCTAATCCGCAACTAACAACATGTTACAGAATATAATAATATTAAATTTAAATGTTTAGACGAATTTATATTTTATCAAATTTATAAACAGCTTTTGCGACTTGCAGGGCTTCTATAGCAATTCCTGTCAGGTCAACAACAGTTATCAAATGTTTATGACGTATTTTTGGCTTCTCTAAAAAAGCACCCAGCACCATGATAGGCTTATTCTGAATATCCTTTACATGTGAAAGAGCACCATATTGTGAACATTGAGACAAACTATCTACTATGATTAAATCCGCTTTATCAAAAACACTGGAATCAAGTTCTTGTTTTTCATAATCATCTGCCCCTACAGCTGTAATATGAGTACCAG
>SDBV01008826.1_pt1 | contig 13516 bp, 13 predicted proteins | sample 2277081 | NCBI WGS metagenome assembly SDBV01 (sample SAMN10402039, study PRJNA504765) | marine sediment metagenome | isolation source: marine sediment core GS10_PC15, 223 cmbsf | place: Arctic Ocean: Southern Knipovich Ridge | collected 2010 | reverse complement strand
TTGTTCAATATCCTGAATTCAGAAAATATCCTCTTGACGCTCTTAAACAAAAAATCTATAATATCAGGAAAAGGATTAGTAAACAGGAGGGATAACGATTATGGGTAAAAATAAGAACTCAAAGAGTCCTGCGCCAGTGAACTCAAAAGCCGGACAGGCATTAAAAACCAATCCTTGCGAGAAGTACGAGTTAGCCATCACTAATTATGTCTTAGGCGAAAAGATCGATATTCTCCAGAAGGAATTATTTGACCATTTAGCCCAATGCCCGAGTTGTCAGGGGGATTTAAGAAACTGGCGGGCGACTTATGCCACGATGCGCGCCCGGGAATATGCCGGCCGCCCCGAGGTCCAGCAACGTACCCAGGCATTTATTCACAAACTGGTCACCAGTCCCGCTCAGGGTGAACCCTTACCGCCGGTGATAGATACCGAGCGGATTGTCGGTTTAGCGACCGGGGAAATCTATAATTGCCTCAAGAAAAGCGGTCCGCTATCCCTGTCACTGATAAGAAAGAATACCGGTTTAGAGGGCTATCCCTTCTATGAGGCGATGGGCTGGCTGAACCAAGAAAAAAAGATTATCGTGCGGGGCAAGAACGATCAACCCGAGTATGCCGAGATCCAGCCCAGGGCGTAGGGGTGAGTGAGGCCGTAGGCTGGCTGGCCAAGGAAAAGAAAATTAGACGCACCCGGGACGAACAAACGGTCTACGTCTCGCTTACTGAATCCGAGAGGCAGAACCAGGCCGGACCGTCGGTGGGTTAGGCAATGTTTCGGCGGAATTAAACATTCGTAATTGATAAGGGGGTTTAGATATTATGCTAAACGATGATGCCAAAGAGAAAATAATATTGGATTTCCAGAAAGACATGTTCCAAACAGTTTGGTCATTTGCTCTTAAAAGAGAGGGACAATTTGTACTTTATCTTGCTCAAGTAGCAATGGCAATCGGTACAGTCGTTGCTGCTTTGGCGCATATAGAATATTTGTTCTTGGCTCAATTTTTTGCTCTTTTGGTATTATGCTGGGGCGCTGCTATTGCTGTATCAACAAATTATGACTATAGAATCAATCAAGCATTAGCATGGGCATTAGAGATGAAATTCTGTGCACGCAAGGATATAATACCACATAAATTTGGTCTTCCTAAAGGTGATTTAATTTGGTTACATAAAATACACTTGTTAACATTCATGGTAATAAGTTTCGGAATTGTTTTAATCGGTTTTGTTTATAACAAGTCCATACAAAACTATCTGAATTGGGTGGCTTTTATTGTATGGCTTATTCTGTTTTTCTTGATAATTCTCCTGATTGTTAACCGGAGCAAACAATTTGACAATCTCTTTAACGATTGTTGGAAAAGTAAAGTTAAACTGTTATTAGAAAGCAAGTAAGGTGGCTCCGGGTTTATCCTGAAGCGTTTTTTATCTCCGGCGCAGACCGGGGCGTGATGAAAGGACGATCCCAAGAAAACGACGTCCCAGAAACCAGGGTTTAGAAAATCAGGCGTGTGTCACCAATTAAAAACAGATTAAGGAAAATAACATGGCCAAAAAGAAAAAGAAGGAAATAGCAGGAGTTTCGTATAAGGAATGGATAAAAAGGGGACTTGAGGAACCAGCTCCAAAATATAAGCGCAAAAAATATTCTAATAAGGCGCTTGCGTTTTTAGACGTGCTTGGTGTTAAAGCTCTTATTTATCAGTATAAAGACGGTGATGCGCATATTGCAATTGATACGATTGAAAAAATCGGGAAAATTGCTGTTAGTTCTATAGATAGTGTAAGGGCAAATAATAAAATTGAATCTTTATACATATCAGATTCTTTTGTTTTTGTAGCTGAACCGGATATAATTATTTCACTATTAAAACTGTTGGCTACTATTCAAATAAGAATAATTAACGAATGTCATCTTTTGTTGCGAGGTGCAATCACAATAGGAGATGTAATTATGGAAAATGACGGGAAACAAATTATAGGACCCGCATATATACAGGCATATCAATTACAGGAAAACGATGCTATTTATCCAAGGATTATCGTAGATAATAGTGTACTCAAGGAAATAAAAAAATCTAACAATAAAATTAAAGGTTACCTGAGACAAGATTCAGACAAAGAATATTTTATCGATTATATTGAAGTTGCAAAAGACTTAGAACCACTTGGGATACAAGACGTAAAAACCAGCCTAAGAAGAAATAAAGTGTTTACCGAACTGATAGGGCGCCACAAAAAACATAATGAACAAGAAGAACATGGTATCTGTCAAAAGTATGGCTGGACAATACAATACTATAAGAATAAAGGAGTGTGGGAAAATGGTTAAAAAAATAAAAGTAGGTAGGAGTTTACTAGAAACAATAACAGTTGCATTATACGAAAACCCCATAATTCTTTTTAGGGAATATGTACAAAACTCACTTGATGCATATAATAAATCTATTGATAGTGATAAAAAAACAATAAATGATTTTCATGTCACAATTAACATTGATGAAAAAAACAGAAAAATCATAATTAGAGATAATGGTTACGGCATTGAAACAACAAAATTATTTCGAGAGAAAATGCTACATATAGGGGATTCAAGCAAAGATCAAGACAGAACGAAATATATTGGTTTTAGAGGAATAGGACGAATTTCGGGATTGCCTTTTTGTGATAAATTAATATTTAGAAATAAAGCTCAAAACTCAACTAAACTAAATGAATGTATCTGGGAGGGGGATTCGTATCGGAGATTATTGAGCAAAAAAAGTTCGGATGACCTTGAAGCAGTAATAGACAAGATAGTAAAATTTGGCGAAAAAGATATTGCTAATAAGACAAACAGTGGACATTATTTCGAAGTTATTCTTGACGGTTATAGTCCTGAAATTAACACAATGTTAAAAGAGCGTAATTTTAGGGAAAAACTAATTAGATTGTTACCTTTAAAATATAATAAAGGCTTTAAAGAAGCAAAAAAAATTATAGATAAATACCATGGGGTTATGAATGAACACCTAGAGCGATTCATGATTTCGGTAAAATATGAAGGGAAAACCTTATTCAAAAGCTACAACAAAAAATACATATTAGGTTCAAAGATTATATTTTGGGAACTAACAGATAAACAGAAAAAAAATGGTGCCGTTGGAGACCCAATAGGATTATTATGGTTTACATTCGAGAGGCATTTGAAAAACAATAAGAATGATGAGTATTATGGAATATTAACAAGGTCAAAAAACATACTAATGGGCGATAATGATACCTTTGCCCAAGTAGCTGATAATAGCGGTGAATATATAACGACTTTCAGAGAAATGGCGCAAGCTTTGCGTGGTATTTATGGGGAATTATTAATAAACTCACAGTATTTAAGAGATAATTCTAGAAGGGATTGGTTTTTGCCTGATGAGCATTCAGTTTATTTGAGTACTATTATTTCAGAGTTCATGAGAAGATTGCATAATTATCGATATTGTACTTCTAGATTTTTTAGAAAGAATGCCACAAAAACGGAAAAAGACTTAGAAATCGCCTTAGACGAACTGGTTGATCTTAAAAAGAATAAAATAGATTTATCTCGCTTCTTTAAAAAAGAAGAAAAGAAATTAAGATCCCAAACAATCGATAATGGAAATAAAGAAGAAGTGTATTCTGAACAGGACATGCCACACGAAAATGAAACTACGAAGAAACATTATGATATAATAATGAAAGTCATAAAAGGCTTTTTTATCAAAGAAAGACAAAGAGCATTATTTTTAAAACTGAGAGCCTTTATTGCTAATAAATATAAGCAAGAGTAATATGAAAAGAATTCTCCTCGTCGAACCTGATTACAAAAATAAATACCCACCAATTGGCCTAATGAAGATTGCTTCATATCACCGTGAAAAAGGAGATTATGTTGAGCTTTATAAAGGAAAAGCCCCATATACGAAGATAGTGAATTTCGACAGGGTATACATAACAACATTATTTACTTTTTACTACGACATAACAGTTAATACGATACGTCATTATTTGAATTATATGCACAAGGATAATGTTTACGTGGGGGGGATATCAGCGACATTGCTATATGAAAAATATAAAAAAGACTTGGGAATCGATAATATAATTACAAGGCAATTAACTACTTCTTCATTAATAGGCTATAATGATTCAGTCAATATAGACGCACTTCCTTTAGACTACGATATCCTAGATGACATTAAATATAAATATCCTTCAGGTGATGATATTTTTCTTTATACAACAAGAGGTTGTTACAGACGTTGTAGCTTCTGTGCGGTTCCAAAGCTTGAGCCAAAATTTAAAGATACAAATAGTATTATTCGTCAAATAGAAGCCACTAGGGAAAAATATGGAGATAAACGAAATGTTTTAATCATGGATAATAATATTTTATATTCAAATAAATTAAATAAAATCGTACACGATTTAAATTCAGTTGGGTATATTGATAATCTGCCTGATTATGTTGAGCCCAATTATGTTGATATCATGGTAGAAAAAATTAATAGAAGAAAGAAAGCCAAGAATAAATACGATAGGCAAGTAGAAGAATTAATAGCGTACTTAAATGCATTTAAGAACAGAGTTATGTCTAGGGGATTAAGCAAAAAATATAATAAGATTTTAGGCTATATAAATAATGAAAAAAACAAAATTAAAGCCTTGAATAAAGTCAAAAAAGAAGCCGTTGAGATTACAGAAAAATATAGGTTCAAACAAAAACTTCAAAGATATATTGATTTTAATCAGGGTCTGGATGCCCGTTTATTGACGAAAGACAAAATGAAGACATTATCGAACATCCCAATTAAACCATTTAGATTAGCCTATGATAATATTAATGAAGAAAAAACATACAGAAATGCCTTTAATAGCGCTTATTCAAACGGAATAAAGTATTTTTCTAATTATCTATTATATAACTATAGAGATTCGCCTTATGACCTATGGAAAAGACTGCGTAATACAATACTGTTATATGAAAACAAATCAAATATACAGGCCTTTTCCTTTCCAATGAAATATACTCCAATAAACAGGACAGATAGAAATTATATAGGGGGAAAATGGAACAAAAAATATCTGTCTGCGATTAATGTTATTATAAATGTCACGAAAGGTATTGTTGCGAAAGAAAAAGGGTTTTTTTACGAGGCGTTTGGATCTAACAAAAAGGAATTTGCTGAAATCCTTACTATGCCAAATGAATTCATAAAACACAGGACGCTGTTTAAAAAAAACGGTTATATTAGAAAATGGAAAAGAAAATATAATAATTTAAACAATAAAGAGAAAAGGGTATTATTGGAATACTTATGTGGATTAATAGATAAAAGTGATACTGTAAATAAAAATATTGTTTCAATTATTGGTTTATATTCAATAACGAAGAGAAACGTGCTTAATAGAAATAATTATAGGATCAGATCCTCGTCCCGTACTGCGGTGTAAATTAGAGACATGTCCCATTTTCTACAACCCAACCACGGTCTGTACAAACTAAAACTGGTGACACACACCTGATTTCCGAAACCCGCCCCGTTTAATTCCGCCATTCCCCTAATTTTTGATATTTAAGGGCCCCTTTCCTCTCGATATACTCCAGGCTCTATTAGGGTAGCACCCAGGCTCTATTAGGATACTACCCAGGCTCTATCGGGATACCACCCTGGCTCTATCAGGATACTACCCAGGCTCTATCATGGTACTACCCTGGCTCTATCAGGGTATTACCCAGGCTCTATTATGGTACTACCCAGGCTCTATTATGGTATTACCCAGGCTCTATTAGGGTATTACCCTGGCTCTATCAGGATATTACCCTGGCTCTATCAGGATATTACCCAGGCTCTATTATGGTACTACCCAGGCTCTATTAGGGTACTACCCTGGCTCTATTAGGATATTACCCTGGCTCTATTAGGGTACTACCCTGGCTCTATTAGGATATTACCCTGGCTCTATTATGGTACTACCCAGGCTCTATTAGGGTATTACCCAGGCTCTATTATGATACTACCCTGGCTCTATTAGGGTATTACCCAGGCTCTATTATGGTACTACCCTGGCTCTATCAGGATACTACCCAGGCTCTATTAGGACGCCACCCATGCTATAATAGTGTATACTCCTGTAAATCCACCTAACCCCAGGGTGGTATTGGGTAGGGGGTACCCCCACCCCCCTCTGCCTTTTTTCGGGCTGATTCCGTGTTTAATTGGCTTTTTGGACCACATTCCGCTTGACCAACGGAAGTCACCCGACCAATCTGCAATTACGATTAATGCGCCCGGAGCACTCGGGCATGGGTCCCCAAGCTAAAGGTAGGTAACTAGTTACGGCGTGACTATGCGCCGATTATTTATGCCCCTCCGGTATGGGTATAGGGGGAGGCCCCCGTGCTATTTTTAATAGATTGGGGTTGACTTTAGGTGCAGTTATTCCTTTTTCGATGTTTTTTGTTTTTTCTCGTCTTTGGTGGTAGTATCAATTTCTACTTCTGGTAATGATAAAATTGAATGTCCTCCCTCAGTTAAGAAACTTGTGCTACATCCTTTTTTATTTATTTCTGCGATTTCTTCTCGTTTCTTTTGGTATTCTTCTAGTACTTGTTTGTGTTGGTTATTTATTTTTTCAGTTTCCTTAGGATCGTCTGACTTAGCTTTATCAGGTTCTTGAGGTTTGTCTGGTTCGCCGACTTCAACGTCAATAATCGTTCCATGATCTAATCTATTTGCAAGATGTTGTAAGGCTGCAAACATTGCATTCTTGAGTTCGTTTTTTCTGCCTTTTTCGGCCTTTTTACAGTACTCATCTACAAGCTTAGTAGCCATTTCTTGCAATTCAGCCTTAACTTGTGAATCAAAATAATCTTCTACAGGTTGAATAATTTTTGGTGGCAATGATTGACTATTAATGTCTTGGCGGAGTTTTTTAATTTCCAAAAACTTTTTGTAAAATGACGCTAGCCAATCGAGTGTTTTAGCAACACAAGTGGCTAGAGACACTCCGGCGACTAAATAAATCTCGAAGTTGCTTGAACTAATCGCACGAATATTAATACTTGAAGCATCATCACCCGCAACTTCTTTGAATGTTTTAAACACGCGCTCTAGTTTATGTAATTCTTTTTCAAGTCCTTTTATATTTGAATCTATTACTTCTGGCGGTATTGAAATGCCGATTTCAGATTCATTTTCTTTTAAACGTTTGGTTTTGATATTTAATGATTCAAGGTTATCAGTTAAGGAAGTTACATTTTGATAAAAAAGACTGATTTCCTTGTTTAGATTTGTTATTTCAGTGAGTGCGTTTGCAGGGGTTATGTTATTTTTGTTTAGAATATTAGAGATGTTGTTTTGAAGCCCAGTTCCGATTTTCTTGCTTGCGCCTATTTCGTTAAATATCTTTTTATACGTTGGACGAGCATCGTTAGACTTGCAAGAATTCAATAGTCCTATAAGTCTATTATGTTCGTCTTTAAAGACCTTTGCTGTTTCTGGGGAAGGTTTGCTTATAGATTGTTGAAGGAGGTTTTGAAAGCCTTCCAGCGTCTTTACTAAATCGTTTTTTTCAAAGTCTTCCCGAATAATTTCTAAAGCAATACGAAATTTATTTGTATTCATGTTTTGTCTCCTTGTTTCATTATATCTGGCTAGTTAATGCCGGTGCCACTTTGTTTAACTCTGGGTTAATAATTAGATGTTGCCTCGGCCTTATTTCTTTTTGGGCGGAGGTGGCGGAGGCGGCTTTTCAGGCCTCTTGTCGTCTTTAGGAGGGGGGTTATAACTTTCTCTTTTAACTGTTTTTTGTTTTTCTTCATTCTCGCACATTTTAAGCTCCTTTCAGAATAACTAGATCAAGTTTTTAGAAATTCAATAGATTCTATTTTTTGTTCTGATGTTATTAAAATACCTTCAATATCTAAATCGATATATTTGCTTTGTTCTATTTTTTCGTCTTCCACAACCCAGGCGGGTTTGGATAAAAAGATATACTGGTTTTCAGGGTTGTCGGAATAATACATAGGCCATCCGTATATTCGTCGGCCATTTTCAAAGTTTATTATAATGTGCTTTTTGAAATCAGAAAAAACATCAAGCCATACAGAGTTTCTTGCAGTCCTCCTGCTAATTTTTAATGTACGTGCGAGTTTCATATGGTAGTCATTTGTAACAAAAAATCCTACAATCAATGGAATGCACAGGGCAAATAGTAGTAACCACAAAAAAGATTCCCAGTCATAAAGCAAAGCAACACTGGTTTCTGTTTTTAGCAGTACTGGGCTTTTGCCTGATACGAAAGAATGCATGATGTATATGAGCAAAGAGAATATCAAGGCATCCGTTATTTTTTCTAGCACTTTTCGTTCTTTTCTAACAACCAGGATATTTAAAATTATTATTGAAAGAAATCCTGGGGCAAGAAAGAGTAAAATTTGTAAAGCCTCAAAAGTATGTATCATGAAATCTCTTGTTTATTTAGCTATAATTTAGTGGCACGTCGTATTTTCTGATAGCTTTTTTACTTATCACGCCAAACGTATTTGTATCCTGGCGATGCTGGTGGTTTCGGTGGTTTAGGGGGGGTCGGCGGTCTTGGCGGACGCGGTGGTCTGGGTGCGCGCGGTGGTCTTGGTGGCTTAGGCGGAACTAATGGCCCTTTTGGGTCTTTTATTAATCTCCAAGGCATAGTATTCTCCTTCCTTTATCCTGTTTTGGCACCAAACCAGAACGTATTTATATATACGCCTATATATATTTGTGTCAACCTAAAAAACAAAAAACACCAAAAATATTTTTGTTGCTGTTTGGCAAGAACATATTCCCCTTGACTTTGGTTTAAGGCCGGGATAGAATTAATCCAATGAATTCTAAACGAGTATATATTCTAGGTGCTGGTAGTTCAATTGGGCATAGCAAAGGGCTTTTTCCGTCTATAAATAGTTTTTTTGCCGCAGCCAAGAAAGTAAAAGAAGATTCAGGAATTGAGCTTAGTACAATTAGAGATTATATAATAAAGTGGTTAGGTAAGGATATTTTAAGCACTAAAGATTTTGTTGATATTGAAGCTGTCTTTACTCATATAGAAATTGAACTCGAACGTAAACCTTTCGATAACAAACTCCATAAGATTCGGCAAGAACTTCTTAAGCTTATTCAAAGAGTGTTGATTTCTCTTGAAAAGAAAATAGATAGCCAAAGAGGAGAATATCATAAATTTGTTCAAAGACTTAATCCAGAAGATACTGTTATCACGTTCAATTGGGACCTGTTACTCGACAATGTGTTAAATCGTAAACGTATATTAAAAAGTCGCTATACAGGTCAAGAGGATAAAGAGGCTTTATCAGGCCATTATTGGCAGTTTATATTCAATTTGTCGGCGTTAGGTGAAATCACTATTAAGCACAGCACAATAGATTATCCTTATTCAGATTGGATTTCCGAGAAGGGTTATTATCTTAAGGCACATGGTTCTATAGATTGGTTCAATTGTGCAAACGTAGGTTGTCGTGGATCGCGCAAGGTATTCCCTTTGTTAAAACCAATGCAAACTCATTATTGTTCTGAATGTCACGAGCCGCTTGAGTCTTTACTTATTCCACCGATTTTAAATAAGACATATCGTCAATATCCTCTTATCCGTAAAATCTGGAATGTGGCTGAGAAGGAAGTTGCATCTGCTAATGAACTAATAATTTGGGGTTATAGTTTGCCCCCCGCCGATTTTTATAGTTCATGGCTTCTTCGCCAAGCGCGTGAGGCGCCACTTAGAACTATTACAATAATTAACCCCAGTACAGTTAATAAAAAAGGTCGACCTCTTACATCATTAGGTAATCGTTTTTATAATATTTTTCGTAACAAGATAGACACCGATGCGGTATTTCTTTATAAATCATTTGATGATTATTTTAGCGAGCAAAATAAATATGCCCTTGAAGATCTTTTGAAGAGACGAAAACTCAGACGCAGGCGAACGTTATAACTCGCCCCACACATTCCCCTTGACTTTAGTTTAAGGCCGGGATAGAATTGAAGTGTTAATTGAGCATGGTGTCCCCGGAATTGTATGTATGATTTAATGAGGTAAATTATGGCAAACAGCAATAATCTTAACAAAGCAAAAAAAGCAAAGAGTGATGAGTTTTATACTCAGTATGACGATATTCAAAAAGAGATTGAAGCGTATTTGGAATACAACCCCGATGTATTCCGCGGCAAGGCAGTGTATTGCAACTGCGACGATCCGTTCGAGAGCAATTTCTTTCGCTATTTCGTACTTAATTTCAACAAGCTTAGATTAAAACAGCTTATTACTACTAGCTACAAACCATCACCCGTATCCAACACTCAGCTGAGGTTGTTTGGCAATGATAAAACTCTCACAAAATCAAAAGGCCGTTCTAAGATAAATGCCAACAAATTTATTATTAAAGAAGTGCACGACATAGACGGTGACGGCGAGTTCAATCTGAAGGATGTTGCCAAGCAGTTAAAGGCAAACAAGCACAACGAATGGACGCCGCTAGAAGGCGACGGCGATTTCCGCAGCCCTGAATGTATTAAACTCTTGAAGCGAGCAGATATCATTGTAACCAATCCGCCGTTTAGTCTGTTTCGCGAATATGTTAAGCAGCTTTTTGATTATAACAAAAAATTTGTGATTATCGGTAACATGAATGCTATTACCTATAAAGAAGTCTTTCCAAAGATTAAGGGAAATAAGATGTGGCTTGGTGCAACGAATTTTAATACCGGCATGTATTTTAAAGTCCCCGAGGATTTTACATATGCGGCAACATACAAATTTGAGCGTGAGCGTAATGGTGAAAAAGTGAATCGTGTGCCAGGTGTATGTTGGTTTACTAGTTTAGACCACGGACGTCGTCATCAGCCATTACCTCTTATGACAATGGAAGAAAATTTGAAATACAGCAAACACAAAGAAGTTAAAGGGAAAAAAGCGTATGATAAATATGATAATTACGATGCCATAGAAGTGCCGTTTACCGATGCCATCCCGAGCGATTATCGCGGCGTAATGGGCGTGCCGATTAGTTTTTTGGATAAATATAATCCTGACCAGCTTAAAACTTTAGGAGCCACTCAAAGAGGTTGTCACGATGAAGTTCCTGACACAAAAAAATATGATGACTACTGGGAAGTAAGGCAGAATGGTAAGAAAACAGGCTCGTCTGGTGGAAAAACAAATGAAAATGCTAATTTAGTTGGGAATGACGGGAGAAAGAATTATTTTATAAATAAAAATGGTCGAGTAATCCAGTCTGCTTATCAAAGAATATTTATCAAGCATAGGAAAAAATAATATGAAAACAACTTTAAAGACCAACATTACTGTTAAGGATATTTGCGAAGGGTTTGTCTATAACGAACTTGAGGGGAAGGGATTGTTTGGCTTGTCCGGCAAACTGACTATCCAACCAGAATATCAGCGTAACTACATCTATGCGTCTGACAGTGGTAAAAAAGAAATAGCCGTCATCGAATCAGTCCTAAAAGAATACCCAATAGGGTTGATTTATTTTAATAAAGTGAGCGATAAGAAGCTGGAGGTTTTAGATGGACAACAGCGCATCACCAGTCTTGGTCGATTTATAACTGATAAGTTCGCCATCAAAGATGAAAATGGCATGGAACAATATTTTAGCGGTATGGCAAAAGACAAACAAGCCAAAATTTTTAAAACGCCACTGCTCATTTACGAATGTGAAGGAACGGAAAGCGAGATAAAAGAGTGGTTCAAAACAATTAATATTGTTGGTATCCCGCTCAATGATCAGGAATTACTCAATGCCGTATATTCCGGGCCATTTGTTACACTCGGTAAGGCTGAATTCAGCAATAGCCAAAATGCCAACATTCAAAAATGGAGTGCGTACATAAAGGGCAGCGTCAACCGGCAAGCGTTTTTGGAACGAGCGTTTGACTGGGTAAGTAAAGGTAACATTGGCGATTATATGAGTCGTCATCGCTATGACAAAAACATTACAGAGTTAAAAACGTATTTCAACAGTGTGATTGACTGGGTTTCTAGTGTATTTAGCGATGTAGAAAGCGAGATGCGCGGATTAGAGTGGGGGCGACTGTACGAAGAATATCACAAGAAAGCGTATAATCCTGCGAAGGTGTCAGCCAAAGTACAAAAACTCTATGCTGATCCATATGTCAAAAATCGCAAAGGTATTTTTGAGTATATTCTTGGTGGTTCTGTTGACACAAAGTTGCTTGATGTTCGCGTTTTTGATGAAGCAACCAAGAAAGCGGTTTACGCAATACAAAATGCTAAGGCTAAAACTAAAAAGAAATCAAACTGTCCGCATTGTGCTATTGGACACGATGCCAACAAGAGTAAGATTTGGAATTTTGGCGAAATGGATGCCGACCATGTTTCGGCTTGGAGTAAGGGCGGTAAAAGCGATATTAAGAATTGCCAAATGCTGTGTAAAACCCACAATCGAGCAAAGGGTAATCGTTAAAGGGGCGAAAAGTGGGACACTCTAGGCTATTTGAACTGGTGACACACACCTGATTTTTTAGGCCTTGATTTTACTATTTTTATGGGCCAGATCTTAATCGCCAAATGCGCTTGTGGCTTTAAATCGCGACAGCTCTTTGTCGGCGATGGGATGATTCGTTCTTCTTCTTTTGTGCCGGCTTATTGTTCGGACTGTCAATCGATTTTTACCGTCAAGCCTTCGGTACTGGAACCCAAGTGCAAACGCTGTGGCCAGGACGCCATATTCTACAAATACGACGAATTGAAGTCCCCGCCGGATGCCAAATACCCATGTCCTAAGTGTAACCAAGATAAAATGACTTTTGAAGATGTCGGCATGTGGGATTAATCCCTATTGACTTTGTTTTAAGGCCGGGATAGAATCGAAGTTCTAAATAAGAATTAAATAGTGTGTCACCAATTAACAATATCCCTTTAGGTGATTTTAGGAGCCTTGTTTTTGTTGGGTTCTAGGACCTGCTTTTCTAATATCGCCCGAATCTCGATTTGTTTCTCGATTATGATTTTGAAATCATCCGCCGACATACCTTCCAGTTTGCCGGTTTTGGTTTCACCATCTTTTTGGTAAAAGCCTCGTTTTTCCAGCTTGGGTTTATTATTATCCCACTGGACGATTCTTAATACGGCCCTGCCAGTACGTCGGTTTTCGTCCTTAAGCACCAACAGCTCTTTACAGACAAATGCTTGCGCCATTTTTTACTCCTTTATCTACAGTATATACAGATAATACGAATCTGAGTATACAAGGATCGCGCATTTTGTCAATAGCAAAAACTGGCTAAATACTAATAAATAGAAGGCGTAAATAATTAGGTCCGCATCCCCATCAATCGTACTAAACCCGATGCCCTGACTCAGAATTTCAAGGGGCATCCTGCCTCGTCAGCCTGTCCCGGCTTCAAGCCGGGGGACGAGTACGCCATATCCCGTAACTCTAATCCTCCGAGTACGAA
>SDBV01008825.1_pt1 | contig 13518 bp, 23 predicted proteins | sample 2277081 | NCBI WGS metagenome assembly SDBV01 (sample SAMN10402039, study PRJNA504765) | marine sediment metagenome | isolation source: marine sediment core GS10_PC15, 223 cmbsf | place: Arctic Ocean: Southern Knipovich Ridge | collected 2010 | reverse complement strand
CCCTCTAGTCATGTTGTCAAGTTGTCAAAACCGAAATGTGAATGTGATCCCCGGCGTGAGTTTACTGCCGCCTCTCGACCGCTTCACCATCGGTCCCTTGACCTCCAGCCGTTTGGCGGGAGTACCACGCCGCTCCGACTTGAACTCCTTTAGAGTAAGTGTGAAGCCGAACTTCCTGTCAATGCCGATTCGGCTCAGAAAGTCAGAAGGCTTCCGACCTATTTCGTCCAGTATTTCTCTAGATCGTACATGCGTCGGCGTCTCTTCTGCCGTCTTTGTCGGATTTTCTGGCTCTGGTTGTACTGACTGGTCCGCCCAGCAGGGCGTTGAGATCAGAATTCCCAATAGTATCAGGCCAGTGAGACGCAACTTGCCTCCCCTATAGAGATAACTCCTATTTCAAGGCCTCCTCTTTCAATGACCCCCTCCTAATCGACAGGACGCTCTGAAACTTTAGCCTAGGTCAGCAACAGAACCCAGGTCCATGCCCCGAGGGCGATTCCTGCGGCCTCGAAGGTCCAGTCCAGGGGAGGGTCCCACCACCGGCTGGAGGGCCACTGCTCGTACTCGCGGAGCGCGTTCCAGACCACAGTGACCAGCACCCCCGCTGCGGTTGACCCGGCCACGCTCAGAGAGCCACTCTGCAACCACACTGATAAATAGTGTGACAATCCAGCCATGCCCCAGACGCTCGCGAACGTCATGAGGACGTGGAGCGGCTGGTCTATAGCCTGTTTCACTAGCTCACCGAGAACCGGTCTTCGGTCCTTCAGCTCATCGAGCCAGTCTGCAATTCCGAAAAGTTTGATGCTCATGGTTCTCTCGACCACCTATTGTTGTCTTCGATCTCGTTGGATCGCTGTTTCATGCTGCTGTGCTCTCGCTGAATGGCTCACTGATGATGTTTGCTGTTCTTTCCTGGTCTGGTTAGGTTCTGTTCATCCGTCCCATCATTGGCTGGGGTGGATTCTCGCGAAACTCTTTGGCCAGGGAGATGGCCTGACCAACTACAATCTGAGCCTCAGTGTGCAGATCAGTGTTTTCGTTTAGCCTTCTCTTGTCGTGACTGTAGTCTTCATCCCACTTACCAGCAAATCCCGCATACCACTTATCGGCATGGTAGATCCCGTAAGAATCCATCCCGTTCCTCAGGACATCGGCCGTCTTCTTGATAAAGTCAAACTCCACGTCATCCGGGTTGTTCTGGTCCTTGGCTGAGATGAAGTACGCGCCCACGCGCCCGAACATGCGCTGCGTGTACTCAAAATTGCCATCCCTGGATAGCTCGATCGCACGGTTCCTGAACTCTGTGGTTTTGGGATGGTACTCGCTTCTAAAGAATCCACCGTCAAGAGATATTAGTCGGTCAATGAACAGCTTCATGCGACTGGCAACTGTGGACTGCCAGACCGGAGTGCTGCACAGTAGCACGTCACACCTTAGCACCTTCGGGTAAAGCTTCTGCATCGGATCGAACGGGAAACAATCACAAGGGAATCCGCAAAGGAGCGAAGCTGTGCCTACGCAGCCGTTGCAGGGAGAGATATTGTACTCCCGAAGATGCACCGACTCGATGTCGTAATCCTCTTCGCGATACGGGTCCAGGGCCTTCTCTAGAAGCATCTGGGAATTAGAGACTTCGCGGGCGCAGCCCGCAGTGGGGTGCCGACCGGAGCCGTGTACAGCTAGGATGTTGAGGGGTCTATCTTCGCGGTTGTAGTCTCGAAGGGCTTCGAGAACGTCGTCAACACGCTTCTTGAATTCCGCAGGAGCGAGATCCTTCAGGTCGGGGTGTTCGTACCATTCCCCGTAGAACTGGTCAATCTTCTCCTGGCTCATCGTTTCCACCTGCGATCGAAGCGTGAACAGCTTCAACCAACCGCCTCGCGTGCTGCTCCGCTCCATGCCGTAGCAGAACGTCTACGGCTTCGTAGATTCGGTTGTAGTGCTTGGAGCATAGCTGTCCAGACAACAGTGTCATAATCGAATCTACTTCGTAGCGCCCAGCGGTCATGCGCTCTCCTCATCCGATCCTAAGTAGTAGAAAGCTTCCTCTTCCTCGGGGATATCCGAAGGCACTTCTTTTCGCTTCAGAGGGAGAGCTTCGCCGTACAGAGCTGTTTCGTCCACTTCCAGAAACGTGGGCTCTTCGTGCAGTTTGTAATCAGGGCCTGGGCGATTCACGCCCATAGTGAACGCCTGCTCAGCGATAACTTCCCAATTGAGCTTCATTACCAACCTTCACTGCAGCTACTACAACACCTGAGATCGTGTTCGTGCCACATATAGAGGTCCCAGTTGTGTGCACCTCGCAGGTAGCAAACCAGTCGCCTTATTACGACATTCTCCTTTGTCGCCTACGACTGTAGAGGGAACTCGGATCTCTAGGCCCCTTGGGCTTACACCTACAACCCTCGCCTGACTAGCAATCTTGGTCGCGTAGTCGCCTCTGGCTGCTCCAGATGTTGCACCTTCGCCAACGACATCTTTCAGCTCGGGTCCAGCTCCAATTCGGATTTGAGCGCCTTCGATCTGGATAGTCACCGCTCCAGTGGTCTCGTCCGAGATGCACAGAGCGAGCGTACTCTCCACGATGATCGCAAGTTCGTCAATAGTTACCGCCATGTCTCTATCCTCGATTTCAAGTTGGCCAGGGCCTTATCGTGAAGAACCTGTACAGCTTGAGGAGTTGTTTCTAGAACTTGAGCAGCCTCTTCAAAGGATCTATCACAGATGTACAAGTGAGTGATAACGCATCGGAGATGAGCGGGCATAGTCCAGACTGTCCGCCAAAACAGCCTACTAGATTCTTGCTCTACAGCAATCGTCTCCGGTGTCGCACATTGCATCGCATCGTTATGCCTTCATGCCGCCTACTAGAGTGTAGAGGTGAAGACCCTCCTTGTTCCCTGGATATACCCCCTGATGAAGAGTAACGTTGTTGCCCAGAACTCGGTTCAGCGTTTGCATCGCCTCGTCGAGAGCTGCTTGGGGAAGATCCTGAAGCATCTCTTCGTCCGCTACCAGAATTCCAGCCGCATGTGTTGCCGTGGACAGATCGAATTCTTCGCCAAGAAGATTCCTCTTGACGTTGCTCCGAATCGCGTCGCACAGCTCCGAAGTCGTGGTGTATTCCTTGATCTTCGCAAGACCAAACACCAAATTGCCTGAGTTCAACACGCTCTCGTAGTCTGCCTTGTCGAAACTAACGTACTGGCTGACGTTGGCCGAGATGATGTTGAAGATGTCGAATAGGCCGCAGAGGTTCGAGTTGGCGATCTTCCAGAACTGGGCCACGCCTGCGCGCGGGAAGCGCTTGTTGATGAGTTCATTGTCTACAACAACAACGGGACTCACCTGACCAGCAAGACCATTCAGGTCTTCCATGAGATCGGCAAAGTTCGCCTGAACCTGAGCACCCTCAGAAGCCTTGGGCTTGCTGATGATTAGGCCAACAGCTTTGGGGTCCTTGCCGTGGTCAGACAAGAACTGGCTGGCAATCTCTACCAGACCAAGGGCGCAACCTGTGCCGGTTCCGCCTCCACCACCCACTGTGATGAGAATTCGATCCACATCATCGCCGATGTAGTCCCGAATAGCATCCCGGACCAGCTCGCCATTCTTGGCAATTGCTGCACGGGCCACAGACGGGTCTTTTCCCGCTCCCGCGGCCTGACCATCACCTGTAGCCAGAACGACCTTCGTAGAGGCAGTCTGGCCACGGAAATCGGCCTCTGTCGTATTCACGAGGACTACTCTGCGGTGTCCCAGAGCCCAGAACTGGCTGGCAATCCGGCCACCACCCTGACCTGCTCCGATGATACCGAATCGCACTGAGTACTTAGTAACATCATCTTTGAGAACGGGGACTTCCGCCTCTAGTTGCACATCCTCAATATCCGGCAGGTCAATGGCGTCAAAAGCATCACCAGCAACCGTGGCCGGTGCTTCTTCTACACCCTCTTCCAACGGAGTCTTCTCACCACCCATGTGCAAATCTCCTCATTGTAGAGATAATCGTTACCACTCTCTTTAGTCTAGTCAGCCAGCCATGCCGGGTTGAGGATACCGAAGTCACAGCACTTCCACCTTACGATGAAAGACCCCGGCACGACTGACGCTTCTAGCTTTACGCAGCCTTTTCAGGCGCTTCCGGCAGAATCCCGGCCGGATCAGGCACCGGGATGATGTGCGCGTGGCCCATGTGCTCGATGACATAGGGTCGCGGCGGCGGAGGCAGGAAGCCGATCTTCTCAACGTGCAGGACGTGGTGCAGGTGGCTCAGATAGAGCTTCACTGCATATCGCTTCGCCCGCTCGTGGAGATGGGCCGGAGGCAACATGCCGCTCTCGTAGATGCCACGAGTGGGCTGGGCCGTGATGTTGAACTTCTCCAGCTTGACACGGGCCTGCTCGGCGTACTTGCCCTGTTCGTTCCACTTGGCCTCTCGCTCCTTCCGCTCAGCATAGACCTTGCCGTAGAAGTCGGTGTCCTTGTTCTTGACCTTGACGAAGGACTCACCGGCCTTCCAGCACAGAGTCTTCAGCTTGGCGTTCCAGGGACGCTTCGCGAGGGCACCCTGCAAACCTGTGCGGGTGACCTTGCCATTCTCGTCCGCGGCCTGCCGGCGCACATTGTCAACGTTCCGGTTGACCGCCAGCGCACACTGAGCAACATGCTCAGGGGTGATCGGGACTCGACCGGACCCGACAACCTTGGTCACAAGATCTGCCGCTCGCTGCTTCCCGATCCACTCCACCGAGGGATCAAGTCCGGCGTAGCGCCAGAACTGGCCAGCCGTCGGCGCCTTCTCGATCTCAAGGTGACCCAGGAGACCGGCGGCAATGACGGGACCAATGCCCGTGATAGACCGCTGCCAGCGACCCGCCAAGGTGGTCATGGTGTACTTGTCCATGACCCGGGCAATGTTCCTTTCGAGCAGCTTGAAGTTATCAAGCGCCCACAGAATGAGTTGGTTAGGCTCCTGAAGTGCCTTCAGCGCCCGGTTCTGATTGGCCGTGGCGATCCGGTATTCCTGGCACTGGTAGTACAGGTCTACCAGATACCGAACCTCGCGCTGCGAGAGCATTCGACTCGCATCCTTGAGGTCCAAGTCCAGCTTGACCATCGGGTCCAAGCCTTCGAGGAACGGATTGATTTCATCTTCAGCATCATAGTTCTCAGCGACATCAAATTCGGACATCTTGTTCTCCTATTCAGAGATTTTGGTTTTGACTTTCTCGAACGTGCGGAGAGCTTCCTCACGCTCTTCATCTGTGGCATCTCTAGTGACCACAGGCTCTACGCCTTGGGGCCGCACAAAAGCGTCACAGAACTCCACTGGGAAGAACCAATCTTCCCCTTGCGCAAAGGCTTGCATCTGCGGACAGCGCCGCATCAGCTCGTCCTCTGTCACAACCCAGAACTTGCCACGCTGGGTATTCGTGTCCCCAGGCAGCGTTCCATACATTTCATCCTCCACGGCCTCAGCGGTCTTGGTCTTGAATTCCAAGTTCGCTAGCGAGAAGCCGCGCACAGTCTCGTTGGGGTCATGCAGGATTCGTATCCACCGTACCCAATCTCTTGTGTTGCTCATTTTGAACTCCTCGCCTCTTGGGCTTCTTCATTCTGGACCGATCCCACATTCCCATTTCCTTCAAAGCTCGGCGCTTGATAACCTTGCGCTGCGTCTGGGTGATGCCAGCGAAGTGCAGAGCTAGTTCTCTCCATTGCTCGTAGCTGCTTGTGTAGAGATCGTTCTCGTCGCGTCCAGTTTCCTTTAGGACGAAGTGGGTAAACTCCGGCACATCTTCAACTTCCAGCCGAAGATACGCAAAGAATTTAGATTCGTCCTGCCCAATCCTGTTTGCCAAATCCAGAACCTCAATGCTCCGGTCCTCCGGCTCACCGAGCCTCTTCTGAATGTGCAGCCATTCATCGTCTACCGGAGAGTCCATCGAGATAGTCGTGATCTGGTACAAGCGCTGATCGGTGTCCACCTTAGCAAGACGCTTGTAATCGTCAGAAGTGTTCTGCTTGATGAGCAGAAAAGCGGCATTCCACATGGAGCGCTTGGTGTAGTTTAGGCACTTTTCGAACGCAAACTTCCCATCAAGCATCTCCCAGTCATACTTGAGAGCCACCCTATAGGCAACGATGCGAAGGAAACTGATGAGATCCTCCTTCTCGTAACAAGGATCGTACTGGTAGATGAAGCGCAGCTTAGAATTGACGATAGACTTCATTGCCTTCTCGCAAGATTCCACTACTGCGTGTACACCCTCCTCATTAGGCAAGTAGACGTACTTGGTGCTTTTCACCCAGCGGCGAATCTCCTTGCGTCGTTCAGGAGTCAGAGCATCCAAGCAAGTCTTCACGTCCTCCTCAGCCACTCCATAGAGAGCGAGATTCACGTTCTTGTAGACGACAGAGCGATAAACGGCTCGCCAAAGACGACCCATCACGTAGTAGCTAGCTTCCAGATAGTCCTTCCTAAACTGAGATAGGACACCTTCGTAGCTGTAGCGTCGGTCAATCTTCCTGAAGGTTCGACCGTCATTGAAGCCCAGAACGTAGTCCACCAACGTCTTCAGGACTTCCTCGTTCAAAGGCTTCTGAAGCTGATTGGCCAGAACTGCCAGTTTGTTCTTGAAGACAGGGCCGATGCTCTGGGGAATGCCCCTGCGCCCGCGACTACGGATCTTGCCCCCTGCTTGGCGTACAGCACTCGTGAGAACCGGACGACTGTAGCCGAACTCTTCTCGCAGCTTCTCAAGAGGCACAAGCTGCTCGTACCGCTCACGAATAGCCTGACACTGAACGTCAGTCAGATGGATCGCTCTCGGCATCAACTACCGCCTTTTCACAGCTTCAATTTTTACCAATGTGTAGCCTTCATCCTGCTCTTCGTAAGAGCAGATAAAGCGCTTACCCAGCTTCTTACCGTATGTGTAAACTATCGAGTGGATCGAGGATCGGGGGATCTCCGTCTGCATCGTAGCCCCCACCCCGACATCAAAAAACTGCTTCCAGGGCGTCCGCCCTTGGGTCCTCTTCTTTCTTTTGGCCTTCAGCTCCCGAACCCGCTTGGTGTAGCGCTGTTCTGCGATGCGGCCTTTGGGCTGCTTAGGCACCATCATACCTCTTCAACAGCACCAAAACAACCCTGAATCCATCCTGAGTCTCCGTGATAGTCACTCCGGACTTGAGTCCAAGCAACTTCTCCCAACTAGCCACCAGCTCCTTCAGATCCTCTTCGATACAGAGCTTCGCGTACTCTCTATCGTTACGACCTTCGAATAGCTCCTCGATAGCCTTACGGGTGATGTCCGCGACCTGAACGTCGGGCATAGCCTCCAGCATCTTCTGGTGACGCGGCTTCAGCCAGACCGAAACAGTTTTGCGATCGTCGCCCACAGTGAGGACCTGTCATCTACCGATGCGTACTTCAGGCTGATAGAAGGTCTCCGAGACCAAGTTGCCGCACTCATCGTGGACAAGATAGACTTCGCGATTGTACTCGCCAAACTGACGACGCTCGCTGGTCACGGTGATAGGCCCAGTGCATTCGTTCGTCTGCACCACCGGAGCGCGGGACGCTCGCAAGCGCGCCAGGTGCGCGGCAGAGGCGACCACAGCCTCTGGCTTCTCTGTGGTGACGACCGTCAAGCGGTCGAAATCCTTGAATGGGCCGACTTCTATCTTCTCTGTCACGTCTTTGTATCTAGCCGGAATTGTCTTCTCGGTATCCGTAAAGGACACCACACCGTCCTTTGTCACGTAACGAAAGACCTCGCCCGCCTGCGCGACCGTGGACAGCACCAGAATCAACGCAATTGCTAGACTACGCATCACTTCCTCCTTAGGGAAATCTATTCAGCAGTTCATCCGTGGTCACTATAGAAGTGCCACGTTTGCCGACAGCTATACCCGCTGCGACATTGGCCAGTTCAACGGCTTCAACCCATGTAGCACCGGCCAAACGAGAAAGAGTCAGGGTAGCCATTGAGGTGTCCCCAGCCCCGGATACATCTACAACGTCTACCGGCTGCGGCAGCACCCAGGCTTCCTCGTCATCCGTGAAGAGGGACATCCCATCTGGCCCCCTCGTTATTACAACAGCATCGGCCCGGGTATACTGAAGCATGGAACGGCCCCGCTGTTCAACCTCATCCTCATGCTCTTTGTCAAATACTCCGAAGGCTGACATAGCCTCCACCAAATTGGGCTTAACCAAAGCAGCGCCTTTGAAGTGCTGCCAATGATCTGACTTGGGATCAATGAAGACTGGCGTATTATTCTGCCGGGACAACAACATCAACGCCCTCACCAGAAAGGGAGTTACAACGCCTTTTGCATAGTCCTGAAGGATTATCCCGTCAACGTGCGCCCATTGCCGGATCTTGCTGAGGAGGGACTCAATCTCACGATCTTCCGCAGGCTTCGTCGTCTCGTGGTCGAACCTCAGTAAATGCTGATCCTCTGCCATGTAGCGAACCTTGGTCGTGGTCGGCCGCTCGCTCCAAAGCAACTGGTCGTCTAACTCACTCTGCTGTATCAGCCATTGCAGTTCTCGACCGTTCGTGTCGTATCCAACTAGGCCAGCCAGATGCACAGAGCGAGCACCCAAAGCTACCAAATTGGTAGCTACATTACCAGCCCCGCCCAGCATCTTTGTCTCGCGCTCAAAACTGAACACCGGGCACGCTGGCGCTTCAGGTGAGAAGCGATTCACGCTACCCCAAACAAAACGATCGAGCATTACGTCCCCGACCACCAGAAGATGCTTATTGAAGTTGCTTACGAGCTTAGCCACTCGCGATCGGATCATCGAGTTCCCGTTGCATTGCGCTGGTAGCGGTTGTCGGTGCGGAGATAGCGCCCCAACGTGATCCCGTCAACTAGGTCCCGAGCAAGTTTTTTCGGGTCCTCGCCCAGCATGATGCCGATGCGACGAAAACACTGCCATGCAAGAAACGCACCCTCCAGATCGAAATCCTCATTGAAGGTTGAATCTTGTTCTCGGTTCTGCTCATCGACCAGAATGAATCTTCGGCCGGCCATAGGGCCACCCCCACAAACCTTTAGTCTAGCTACTAGGGGTCCGGCGAGCGCGCTTTTTGGCAGCAATCTGCTTCCGCTTCTTCTTGACGCTGGGCTTCTCGTAGTGCTCGCGCTTGCGAAGCTCCTGCATGATCCCGGCCTTCTCGACAATCTTGCGGAAACGCCGGAGAGCGTTGTCAAAACGCTCCCCTTCCTTCACCTTGATAAAAGACATATGTTAGCTACTTACGCCTTCTCTTGCCGACTCTATGGCAGCAATCCTATCCAGAAGCGAACCGCTTGAGGACGCCTTCTGCGTCATCTCTTCGGCCAGCTTTGCCCGAGTCGCCATGACGGCTGCCCTGCGCCCGGAAGGCTTCGGAGGCGCAGAGGGCGGGCTTGTGGCGACAGACCTTTGCGGAGTCCTAGAACCATCGCGGTTCTTCGTACCCCAGTCGCCGTTGAAAGCCTTGTTGATGATGATGCCGATGTGCTTGCAAGACGTTCCTTTGGTCTTCCCAGCGTCTTCACCCCAGGAGCCTTTCTTGGAAATCATACCACGACATGAGCAAAAGTGCCCGGTGTTGTAGTTGATCGTGACCTTGTAGGGCTTCTTACCGCTGCCCTGCACTTCGAAGTATTTGCTGCTGCCGTCTCGTCCGGCCATCACTCACTCCTATGCAAATGGGATGCCAAATCGCTATCACACACTGCGTCGATTACACTGCCGTAGTCGATCACGTCAAAAGAGCAGAAGGAGCACACTTCCGAATCGTCCAGTATTTCGGGAACGACCATCTCGCTGCAATTGGTGCAGAAGCCAACCTCCAGACGGTCCAGTGTGTACCTATCTACCATTTTTGAGGCTTCCATTACAGCCCCGCACGTTCCTTCAGCATGTTCAAAGCGTCCCTGATAGCCCAGATATCGGACTTGGACAGCTTAGGGTCCTTTAGTCTTATCTGACGCCTGAGGAGATACATTGCCCTCTCGTAGGCTTCCTCGGGCGTCTTGAAGGTCGGGGTGGCTCGGGAGGAGCCCGGTTACGCATGGCCTCTTCCTCGGCCTCGCTGATCTTCTTCTGTGCCTCCGTGAGCACGTCAGAGTCCACCCCGGGGCTACCACTTCGCTCTGCCCACGCCTGCATGTCATGGCCATCTACAGCATGGATCTTCACGAAGTTGAGGCAGCGCTTGTCACTCCTGCTGATTCGGCCCGAGAGGCGCAGAGCCGCCCCATTGGGGAACTCAGAATTCGCGTTGGCTAGCTTCAGAGCCTTCTCTTTGGAGAGCAAGAAGACGTACAAAGCCCCGGTGTTATTGGAACTTAGGTCCAATACACTGAAGCGGAACTTCTCATCAGGCCGCTTCCACACGGACTTGAGAGTCGCAGTGATAGAGATCAATTTGGTCAATGCTGCCATATGCTCCTCTTCGGCAAGCCAGCTCCAAACTTGAGCCTCAAGTTTCACCCCTAGATTCCGATGGATGGTGCACCGTGTCATCGGACAGCACTAACGTCGTACCCATCTTCGGGTACTTTCAGGAAAAGCGCTGGTCAACTGCGCTTGAACACCTGTGTCTTGCCTACGAAGCGCATCTTGCGGCTGAGCAAGAGGTGCTTGAGGCCCTGCTTCAGATGGGGTGGGAAGAGGAGCGCATGACGCCAGAAGAGGAAGCCTTCTGCTCGATCCTAAAGAGGAGGGCTGGATTTCTTCAGCATTCCGGCAAGCGCATCAGAGAGATCATGCGCGATATTGCCCTCTCGGACGTTTACGAGGACGGAGAAGAGTCCTCGGAAGACTGAGCCTTGGGTTCGCCGTTCGTCTCCACACCCTCCAGCGTTGCCAGAATCTTCACCAACTCCTCAATGTGGTAGATGGTTCGATGAGCCTTCCTATCGGCACGTCGGTCCTTACTAGCGGCACGATTCTGCGCCATCAGGATGATAGGTGCAGTGAACGCTGCTTGGAAGGAAAGACAGAGATTCAGGAGAATGAAGGGGTATGGATCGAAGGCTTGCTGCGCTAACGCCCATACATTGAAGCCCATGTAGCAGAACAAAGCGCAGAGCAATCCGATCAGAAACTTCCAACTACCAACAACACCAGCTACCCGATCGGCTGCACGATCTGACAGAGACTCTGGGGCTCGTCCCGCGTCCTCTCGGAGACTTCTGACAAGTCGCTCGATTGCTTCGAGCTTTGCTGCCTCTTCTGGGCCAAGCTGAATCTGATCCATGTCATGCCTCTAGATCGGCGAACAGTTGCTCAATGAGTGAAAGGGTTTTCGTGCGAATTACGGAAGAGGAACCTCCGTTCTCGCGACAGTCTTTAACAGCCGCCTCAACTTCTACACATGCTGCCTCCACACGACACTGTGTACTGTCTACGCCTACAGTTACCTCGACAACCTGAAGTTGTGCCTTAGCCATCACTCACCCCCGCGCTGGACGTAGTTCTTCACGAACTCCTCAGCGTTCTCTTCGAGGACTTCATCAATCTCGTCAATGAGACTGTCCATGTCCTCTTTCAGTTCTTCTCCCTTACCCTTGAGATCCTTTGCTTCAGTCTTCTCGGGCTTGGCCTCTTCTTGCTTGACTTTGTCCTTCTGGACCTGTTCTGCCATAGTGCCCTCCTAGATTATAGGGCCTCTAGAGCGCTCCGGCTCCAAGATGTCTTCCGCAGATGGCTCTCCGGGCTGCACCTTTCCAGCCTTCTCGTAGCCACCGCCAACCTTGGGGCCGTTCATTAACAGACTTCTCACAGCCTCAGCATCTTCAGGAGACTTAGGATTAGCGGCGCGCTGCTCCAAAAGCTCACGAGCCTTGTTGATGTGCAAGCTATCTTGATTCCAGAACTGGTGGTACTCATCGGGGCCGAGATTGGGATCGCGGTCGAGGCGAGTGGCTGTGCGCCCGCTCTCCTTCTCGAACTGCTGCTGCTCCTTCGATTCCTTCTTGCCCTCGCGCTCCTCTTCCTTCATGGTCTTCTTCACATCCATGTCATCTTCTTCATCAGGACCTAACGTCTCTTCCCAATCACCACCTTCAGGCTCTAGATCGGGATCACCCGTGTCTACTTCTTGGAAGCCTTCGGGAACGTCACTAGCAGGCTCATCATATCCTTCGTCAACGATGCCACTTCCGCCCTCGTCAACGCATTTCTGATCGTCGCCGTGCGGGCCATACTCGCTGTCATCGTCGCCCTCTGTACAGGGTCTAGCCCCCGTCCAATTGAGTTCCGCAGCCAAAGCGGGCTTTCCTAATCTCCAGTTCAGTGTCTCTTCTAGCATGCCAAACATACCTCGCTTCTTTTTGGGTTGATCTCCCGGAAGAGACGGAAGGGCCTGATCCAGAGCCATGAGGTCACTCTCAGACGGGCAACCAGGATGAGCAGGCTGCTCTGCCTGATCCATCATGATCTTGGACCCGGACCAATTCAGATCGCTCTCGACGCCTCGTTCTCCGCCCTTCAGATCTCTGATCTTCTGTAGAAGACCCTTTCCAAGTTCGGAACGGAAACCGGGCGGAACTTTTTCTGTTCCGGCACCATCACGGGGTGTGGTGGTAGGCTTCTCGTGTGTACGGGGACGCCACAGAGCACGACCCTTGTAACCCTTCTTCGGACCGCCACGCTGCGGCTCCCTCGGGCTGTCTTCAGGACCGTAGTAACCAATGCCGAGTTCTTGAAAACCAAGCTCTTCAGAGTCCAGAGAATACTCACGAGCGGTATCTCGCATGACCATTTCGAGCATCTCGTGGAGACGCTTGTCATTCCACACCAGGGGCTTCCCGGTCTTCTCTTCCCATGCCTGCTCTAGCTGGTCTGTGTAGTGGTCGAACCGCTCATCGGCAAAGGTTACGGGTCCAGTACCCTCTCGCTCCTGGCTCTCCTTGCGCTCCTTGGTCTTCGGAGTTACTTCGCCCCTATCCCGCTCGCTAGTATCCTTGGACTTGTCCTCAGGACCCTTCCGGCCACCTTGGAAGTAGGGATTCTTACCTGGTGTGGGACGATGTGCGTCTCCTTCATGGCACTCAAGATCCTTCTCGATGAAGTGATCGCCGCATTGCTGGTCGTCAGGGCTATGCGCCTCTTGGTCACCGGCGATTACTGCCCATCGCCACTTGGAAAGCTGCGGGACAGAGCCAAAGGACCATCTCCACTTACTCATGATCTTCTCCCATCAGAAGGTGCTTTCTTGAAAGCAAACCCGTTCCAATCTCCGCACGATCTTCGGGACTGAACTTCGCAGCGTCTACTAGGTCGAGAATGAACTGATCCTCTACACGACCAAGGTACTCGGTAATAGCAGAGGTGATGGCCTCATCCGTCAGACCACCGAAAACAGAAGCGGCCTGCCAGTTGATGTCTGGCGACCGCAAGGTTTCCAGCTCAGTCAGCCTATCCGGGGACATGCCATCTGTACGCCGCTTACCTAGATCCGTCCACAGCAGGGTCCCACCAAAATGCAGGAC
>SDBV01008824.1_pt1 | contig 13519 bp, 4 predicted proteins | sample 2277081 | NCBI WGS metagenome assembly SDBV01 (sample SAMN10402039, study PRJNA504765) | marine sediment metagenome | isolation source: marine sediment core GS10_PC15, 223 cmbsf | place: Arctic Ocean: Southern Knipovich Ridge | collected 2010 | reverse complement strand
TCTGTGGTGATAAAAAATATACCCAAGTTTGATTCTATGTCTCTGTGGTGATAAAAAATGTACCCACTCTGTGGTGATAAAAAATATACCCAAGTTTGATTCTATGTCTCTGTGGTGATAAAAGAGGAGGGGAGTTTGGTAGGTACCGGTTTTTATTTGGCAGGTGGTTATGAGAAGGCTTTTTTTGATTGGGCTTGTGGGGATTGTGGGAACTTTAGGGGCTGAAGGGGATGTGAAGGAGAGGATTGCTGGCTATCATACGGCTTTAGAGATGGCTCATGGGGCAGAAGAGAGCCTGGTCCATTATCAGCTTGCGATGGCGTACTTGGAAGATCAGGAGCTCGATCGGGCTTTCCTCCATTTTCTTAAGGCGTTAGAGAAAGTAGAGCGGGAGGCAGCTCCTCCGATGAGTGTTGAAGAGAAAAAGCTCTATGAGGAGGCTCTTGGTTTGTACTTGGCTCAAAGTGGGCAAAATCCTTTGGAAATGGGGCATCAACTGCTTGAGAAGTATGAAGGGGTGACAAGTAAGCACTCTGAGTATCTCTATCTCAACTTTCTGTTATCGGCAGCCTACGCAAATATGGAGAGGTTTGAAGAGTTCTTTAAGTGTTTTTATGCCGCTTTTCCTAAGATGCACGACCTATTTTTAGCTGATAAGATCTCTGGTATTCTTTATTTGCGTATTGCAAAAAGAGAGGCAGACCGGGAACTGGCCAAAACGTACCGCGAGAAAGCGATCTCTTCACTTTCAGAGGCTTTGGAAAAAAATCCAGAAGATCCCGGTCTCTATAAAACCTTGCTTTTTCTTGCAAAAGATGAGAAAAATACTCCCTTAGTGCGTACCTATTTAGAGAAGATCGTCGCGCATCGAGTGCCGATTGCAAGGGGGGATCTCTCTTTTTATGTGCAAGAAGCGGTAGCTCTTGGAGAAAAGGGGCTTGGCCAGTCGATCCTAGACCAAGCCCGTCTCCGCTACGACTACAGCCGGGCGATAGAGAGAACGCAACAGTATTTAGAGAAAAGTTGAGGAAAAAAGTAGTGGAAGGAAACAATTTAGGGGATTATCGGATTCTCAAACAGATCGGAGAGGGACCTTTTGGAAAGGTCTACCTTGTAGAGCATCGTTTTATCAAGAAAAAATTCGCAGTTAAGCTCCTCCCCCAAGAGCTTTGTGGTCAGGAGGGGTTTCTTTCTCGCTTCGAAGAAGAGGTGGCAAAACTCGCAAGCTTAGACCATCCTCACATCGCAAAAATCCACAACATCTCCTCTTTTGAGGGGCTCTATTTTCTTGTCACTGATTGTATCCTCAATGAGAGAGGAGAGGTGACAGATTTGGGGAGCTACATGCGGAAGCGGCACGAGCCTCTTCCAAAAGAAGAACTCAAAATCTTCCTCAGACAGATCGCGGGAGCTCTCGACTATGCCCATACCAAGGGGCAGCTCGTTCACCAAGACCTGAAGCTGCGCAATATTTTGGTTGGAAAGGGAGAGCAAGGACCCCACCTCTACTTAACAGATCTTGGCCTTGCAAAGATCCTCACTCCTGGACAGATGCTCGCTGCTACTTACCAGAAAGTGGCAGAGGTCCTTTCGGTTCTTCCTCAAGAGGGAGGGGAGGGAGTGAAGTACTCTTCTTCCCCTTTAGGAGAAACCTCTTTATCTGAGCTGGCTGGGAGTTTTTTGGAGAGCTTTGCGTTCCTTGCTCCTGAGCAAAAAAACACGGTTCAAGTGGGGGTACAAGCCGATACTTATGCCTTTGGGGTTTTAGCCTACTATTTGATCAGCGGCGCTTTTCCGGAAGGGGTTTTCCCCATGCCCTCTGAATTGGTAACGGAGTACACCCACGATTGGGATCGACTCATCACAAGTTGTCTTGCCTTAGATCCAAATCGCCGCCCCACACAGCTTCTTCCTCTTCTTGAGATGGAGGAGAAAAAAGCCACCTATTTCCCTCCTCCCATTCGTCTTCAGGCCTTTGAGACGGCAAAAGAGGCCCCACCCTTAGAGCCTCTTAAAGAGAAGAGCGCACCAAAACCTTCTCCTGCACCTAAAATTCCGGTTGCAGCTGCTGCAACTGCAGTGGCTACGGCAGTGCTCGTAGTTGAAGGGAAAGACATCGCTGAGGCGACTCCTCTTCCGATCAATCCAGAAAAAGATGAGGCGTATACGAGTAAACTCCAGTCGATGCTGAGTAGAGAGCCCGTTGTGACCGAATACCAGCCTGAGGTGACAGAGGCTCAGAACATCCAACCGATTCCGACAGAGATGCTCGTTGTCCCCCAAGGAGAGTATTTCCGAGGGTCGTATGAGGGGAGTCGGGATGAGCGCCCTCCTCATAAAGTCTTCCTCGACTCTTTTGCCCTCGACGTCCATCCCGTGACAAATGAACAGTTCGTCCGTTTTCTTGAATTCATGGGTGGGGAGAAAGATAGCAACTATTACGACTTGATCCGTTTGAAAGATTCTCGCATCAATCGGATTGGAGGGAGGCTCTCGATAGAATCGGGTTACGCAAAACACCCTGTTGTCGGAGTCACCTGGTATGGGGCTGTTGGGTATGCCGAGTGGATCGGAAAACGCCTTCCGACAGAGGCCGAATGGGAAGTTGCCTGTAGAGGGGGAGTGGAGACGTTGCCCTACCCTACTGGTGAAACAATCGAGAAGATCCAAGCGAATTTCTTTAGCTCCGATACGACGTCTGTCATGAGCTACTCTCCGAATGGATACGGTTTCTACGATATGGTAGGTAACGTTTACGAGTGGTGCTCTGATTGGTACGACTATAGCTACTACGAAGCCTCTTCTCAAGAACCCCACCAGCCCAAGGGGCCTTTCCAGGGAGTCTACCGAGTTCTGCGAGGAGGGTGTTGGAAAGGACTAAGGGAGGATATGCGCTCCTCCCACCGCCACCGGAACAACCCAGGAACTGTCAACAGCACATATGGATTTAGGTGTACCTCTGACGTCTCATGACCACATACGAAGAGTATAAAAGGCTTTGCGAAGAGATTTGGGAGTACAACTACCACTATTATGTAGAAAATGTTCCTCAGATTTCCGACTACGAATTTGATGTCCTTCTGAAGGCTCTAGAAGCAATAGAAAAAGAGCATCCCGGGTGGATCTATCCCGGCTCGCCCACCCAAAGAGTGGGAGAGATTGCCTCAGGAAGGTTCCCAGTTATTGCTCACAAAGTCCCCATGCTCTCACTTGCCAATACCTACTCCCAAGAAGAGGTCGAAGAGTTTCTCAAGCGGATGGAGAAACTCCTCCACACACCTGAAATTCTCTATGAGACCGAACTCAAGATGGATGGGATTGCCATCTCTGTCCACTACGAGGAAGGGATTTTTGTCCGCGCTGTGACTCGAGGCAATGGAGAAGAGGGGGAGGATGTAACCCAGAACGTCCGGACCATCGCTTCGCTTCCCCTTCAGCTGAGAGCTTCTTACCCGAGCAAACTTGAAGTACGCGGGGAGGTCTACATGTCGAAAGAGGTTTTTGCGAAGATCAACGAGAAGAACCAAAGTGAGGGGAAACCTCTCCTTGCCAATCCCCGCAATGCCGCAGGGGGGGCTCTGAAACTTCTCAATCCCCAGGAAGTGGCCAAAAGGGCCCTCTCAATCTCTTTTTATGCGATGGTAGATACAGATGAGATCGGCTCTCAATACCAGGCCCTCAAGCAGCTCCAGAAGTGGGGACTTCCGATTGCTGGTGAGTATAGAAAGTGTGCTACCATTGCAGAGCTTTGGAAATTTGCGGAAGAGGTCGAGAAAAAACGCCCCTCTCTCCCTTTTGAGATCGACGGGATTGTGATCAAAGTCGATGATCTAAAAGACCAAAAGAAACTGGGTGTGACGGGGAAAAACTACCGATGGGCTGTTGCCTACAAGTTTGCAGCTGAGAGAGCTGAGACGACGATTCGGGAGATTACGGTGCAAGTGGGGCGGACTGGGGTCCTTACCCCTGTTGCCGAGCTTGAGCCTGTTTTTGTTGCCGGCAGTACGATCTCCAGGGCTACTTTGCACAACGAAGATGAGGTGAAACGGAAAGATATCCGGGTTGGCGACTTCGTCTTCATTGAGAAGGGGGGAGATGTGATCCCGAAAGTAGTTGAGGTCAACTTCCCCAAACGGCCCCAAGAAACACATCCATGGAGAATGCCGGAAGAGTGCCCCGCATGCGGGACGAAAGTTGTCCGTTTGGAAAATGAGGTAGCTCACAGATGTCTAAACAGAGAGGGGTGTCCTGCCCAAGGGCTCAAGCGACTCCTCTTTTTTGCCGGGAAGGGGGGGATGGATATCGATCATCTCGGGGAAAAAATCCTCCTCCAGCTAGTAGAGAAAGGGTTTGTGACCCGCCCCTCTGATCTCTATTCCTTAACAGCAGAACAGGTCAGCCAACTCAAAAATTTCAAAGAGAAAGCGGTCCAAAACCTCCTTGAGAGTATTGAGGTTTCTAAAGATGTCACCCTTTCCCGGTTCATGATGGCTTTGGGGATCCCTTTTGTCGGATCAGAGACGGCCGAAATTCTCGCTGCCCGCTCTGGGACACTTGAGAGGGTCGCCCAATTGAGCGAAGAGGAGCTCCTTGCCATCGACGGGATTGGGCCCAAAGTAGCTGAGGCCCTTCTCACCTACTTTGCCGATGAGGAAAATAAGGAGGAAATCCTCCGCCTTCTCAAAGCTGGGGTCACCCCCAGACACCAAGAGATCCAATCGTTCGAAGGCCACCCTTTTGAAGGGAAAACCTTTGTCTTGACAGGTGCTCTCCAAAACTACACCCGAGACTCTGCAAGCAGCCTCATCAAAGAGCGGGGTGGGAAAGTCTCTAGCTCTGTCAGCAAATCGACCCACTACCTCCTTGTCGGCGACAACCCCGGCTCCAAGTACGACAAAGCCCTCAAACTCGGCATCCACATCCTCTCCGAAGAGGAGTTTGCTTCCCTGCTCTAAAGCTTTGCAAAAAAATAAACGCAAAGGCGCAGAGAGGGATAATTTAAAAAAAGTGTCCAATCTTAATTTTGGGTTAATATTTTTGAGGTATACTTGTTCTGTTTTGGATTTAAATAGAGGTTATACATGTCAGCAGGCGAAGTAAGGCTAGGGCTGCAAGGAGAGCGGGAGGTAAGAGCTCAAGAGGGGTGTGCAAAAAGGAAGTGGGGGGTGGTCACAGGAGTGGCACTTGCTGCGATTGCTTTTATTGGGGTGGGGTCTCTTTCCCTTCTTGCTTCCTATCATCTCCTACCTCATGTATTTGCCCCTCTTGGGCAGATGCCTTTGGTTGCGACAGGAGTTTTCCTTGGATCGGGGGGGATTTTGCTTACAGGGCTTGTGGTCTACTCCCTTCAACAGTGCTTTGCGGAAAGAAAAGAGCGGTCGGTGATCTATGAAGCCCCTTCAGGTGTCAAAGAGGCCTCTGTTGAGGAAGATGAGAAGGAGAAAGTTCCCCAGGTGGAGGTGCAGGGGGTCTCCTTACTCGATGCGATGGAGAGATTCCAGATTTATGATCCAACGCTTGCCAAGAGCTATTCTGGGGGAGGGGCGATCCCCTCTGTGGGGGCGAGTCGAGAAGCGGTTCCTATTGGGGGGAGTGTTGAAGAGAAAACGGGGCAGAAGATCACGCTTCTCAAGGCTCTTATGGAGGAATATCCCGAGTGGAAGGAGGCGGAGAGGTTTGTAACGTGGGTCTCCTATGCTCTTCTCCAGCTCCAAGATGAGTGTCAAAAGAGTGGGCAGTGTGAACGTGAGTTATCGAGGCTTGCCCCCTTGAGCCAAGCGTTGCAGATTGCCCGTCCAACCCCACCCTCTTTGCCTAGCGTGGCAGGGGATAGCTTTGAGCAGTTAAAGGTAGAGAAGGTAGAGCGGACACCTGATGTCGACTATCCTGGTGTTAAAGTTGCAACAAATGCCTTCCAGCCGAGTGGAGAGATGGGGGTTGCCCAGCCAGATGCCTACCCCACCTTCTCAAAAAAGAAGGTAGACCTCCCCTTGATGAAGAAGTGGCACACCTATCTTTTTGCTCTTTACAAGGAGGGGAGCTATCTTGAAAAGACTGAAGCAGAAGTAGCTGTTTTTCTGTTAGAGCGAGTTGAGACAACGACGTTTATAAGATTTTTGGAAACCCTTTCGAATAAGGAAAAGATCGTTCTTCTCAACCAGTATGACGAATTAACCAGGCTTCTTGTAACCCTCCATCTTGCTTTAGGTCGCATTGTTCTACATCCCTCACGCATGATTGCAACGATCAACACCTTTGGGAAGATGGTCTTGCTTGTGCAGAGAATGAAGGGAACCTATTTCAAAAAATTTACCTATCGGTTCTATTTCGACCGTCTTCTACGGGATAACTACCTCGATTTGGGTCCGCATCAAAGAGAGATCTGCGCAGCATTTGAGGAACTCTCTCGAATGGGAAAAGATTGGGGCCATTTGGGAGAAGAGTATTACATCCAAGTCAAATATTGTGGGAAGTTCCCCAAGCTTCCGCAGCAGCCTTTCGTCAAGCCCCAAGAAGCGACAGATTACCGAGAAGATTTCACCGGGAAGCATCTCCCTTTTCCTGTTGTCCAGTTAAAGGGACTCTCTTGTCTTTTACAAGGGATCTTCACTCCCCATACGATGCTCTCGTTTGGAAAGCCTGTGTACGAGAGTCGGAAGGAGTTTCCTCATTATATGGATGAGCTCCGCCGAGCGTTAAGAAAAGGGGGAGCAAAGCTTTTTGCAGAGCGAAAGCTTCTCTCTATCACGACTGGAAAAGTCCTCGTTTCTTTGGGCATGAAGGTAGAGAGTGTCGAAAAAGTTTGCGATAACCCTTGGGAGCGGCAGTTGAAAAAGGAGATAGGGATCCCATTCTCTCCTTTTTATGGGACAGGTTTCCCGATTCGAGAAGTGGAAATGCGCAATCGAATCGTTGAGGGAACAGTTGCCAATTTCACCTCTCCAGAAGCAGATGATGATGGGAATGGGGAGCCGAGTCGTACCGTCAAGAAAGACGGAGGACTTCGACCGGGTTTAGATGGGCTCAAACAGAATCCATTTATGATCTTGCAGGAGAAATTTTGCTTTCCCAAACTATCGTTAGAGGCAAGCCGTGACCTGCAAATGATGGCTTCAGGAAGAGATAATAGAGCTTCAAATGCTATCTACACATTTGCGAAATACCCTCATCTCCTCTTTCACGAGGAGTACGGGAAAGACTTCAGGCGCATTTTCCGTCTCCTCGTTTTCAGAAAAGATCTCCTATTGCTGGAAATAGAGAGCAACCCCTCCTCAATTCCCCTTCTTTTTGGAAAGACTGAAGAGCTCCTTGGGTTTTACTCAAAAACCAATCTGGATGCTTGGGCCTTTCTCTTTAAATTCCAAATCGATTTTCTTCAATCTCTTCCTGAAGAGAAAAGGATAGCTTTTTCTGCACAACATTTGAAACGCAAAGCGCAGTTGGAAGGGTGGATCAAAAAGGCCGAAAAGAGAGAGAACCAAGATCTCTATGCAGTCCGTTTGAGCCTTCACCTAGCTTTTCTTTACGAAAAGGCGATTTTTGGGTTTGGCGAGGATGAGGTAGTAAAGGTTTGTCAGAGCTACATCGTCTCGCAGGCGATCATTGAGAACCTACTCCTGGTAAACTCTCAGGAGGGGCAGTTCTACTACGATTTAGGGGTAAAGCTCCACCAAGCAGTCAGTAAGCTGGTTGCAAAAGAAGGTTTAACGGTTCTCGATTCCCTTCTCCCATCCCGTGTGCAAAGCAAAGGGGAACGAAAGTGGACGGAGATGGAAAAGGGGGTCTATGTGTGCGATGATCTTCTCCTTGATCTTTGCTCGTTAAAAATTGTCCAAAATGGGCAGATGGAAGGGAGCCTGCCAAGAGAAATCAGGGAGAGTGACTCTTTTATTGCTCTTCTAGGAAATGAGGTGTTGCAAAAGATCCATACCTTCACTCTTGTCAAAACGCCACTTGGGAAGGCTTGGCATGTCTCGATCGTGACGAAAACGTGTGACTATGCTCTTTACTTCAAAGACGGAGATAAGCGGTTCCCTCTTGTATTTCGAAAACAAGAAGAAGGGGAGTGGGAGCAGTGGATTGAAATCCGAGAGGTCTCTGCAACAGTTCCAAACGACTTTCTCGAAGGTTTTTGCTGGCGAAATGGGGAATCTCTCGTAGTCGAAACTCCTTCTGGGAAACCGGTTTACCAACCGATATTTGAGGGAGTAGCTTTAAGTAGTTTAGACCGTTTAACGTCAGCTGATGGGCGAAGGGTACTGGACCCGGGAGAGGAGGAACTCTTTTCGCGCCTCGATACGCCAGGTTCCTACGTCATCACAAGAGGTAATCCTGGAACCCAAGTAGACTATTTGCGCGGAAAAATCCGCTATGTGTGGAATGGGGAAGAGAGGAGATGGGAGTCTCCTGTTTTCAAAGGGTACTTCCTCTCCTCAAGAAGGGTGGAGAAGTGGCAACGTCCAGGTACACAAGGAGAGAAAAAGCCCCTCTTTTTTGCTCCCCATTTCGACCGGTACCATATACTAGAGAGTCCGGATGGAAGAGGGAAGCTTCTCCTTGCCCCTTGTGAGTACGAGAGGGGAGCCAAGAGCTCCTATGTGCTAGAGCCTAAGCTTCAGGCCCTCTACCAAGAGGGAAGTAGCCTTGTGATCTTCGATCTCGAGAAAAATGGCCACCTCGTCTCTAAAAACCCTCTCGATTCGTTCTATCTCTCCTATCTTCTCTACATCCAGGGAAAATATGGAGAGGCTCTTCTCTATTTGGATCGGAGTCAAGCCGTTTGGACAGCACAAGAGGGAGTGATGGCCACTACCAGAAAAAGGATCAAAGAGTGGATTCTGAATTGGGGGGACGATTCTCCAAATGGATGTGCATTTTTGGTCCATATGCTCTTGCAAGAACACCAGTTGATAGAGGCTAATTTTCTTGAGAAGGATATGGTCTTAGTACACGACAAAAAGCTCCTTCCCCCTCTTTTCGAACAGGTGGTAAGCTATTTCAAGAGAGAAGAGGAGATCGATCCTCTTCTTTTCTTAAGTCCTGAGCAAAAAGAGGATCTTGTAGGTCTTGTTCCACGCTGCCCTAAGTTACCGGTCCAGCGACAACCTTCCTGGATCCCTCATGATGTGTGGCAGTGTTGTCAGAAGGCAAATGAGGACGCGGCCCTTGCGTGGGCTTTGGAGCGTGAGATTGGTATTTTTGAGGACAAAGTAAAAAAAATAGAGAAAAAAAAGTCTCCCCAGATGCCAAAAGCTTTTACCCCAAAGCCACTTCTTGACCTTTCCTCTTGGCTTACACCTCTAGAAGGGAGCCGAGGCCCCTATTCAGAGATTTTTGCGCAAGAGCTTCAGGAGGTATTTTCCGGAGAGACTCTAGCAGATCAGATGGGACAAGAATTGGCTAGAGATATCCTCGCCCACAAGGAGAAAGTCGAAGCTGAAATGCTCCTCAAGAAAGACGCCGACCTGCAGAAGCTTAAGAGCGAGGTATTAGCTCCCTACGAAAAAGCGATGCGTCAAGCGGAAAAGCGCTTATGTAACCAAGCTCTCCAGCTCTTTCTTCCCCCTCCCCTTCCTCCAGGAGCTGCTATGGAGAGAAAACTCCAAAGCCAAGAGGCTCTTTTTGACCATCTTTTTGAAAAAGCCCGCTTCTGTTTTGGTTTGGAGGACTACTCTCAACTTGTAGAGATGGGAGTCATCCAGAAGCAACAAGTAGGACCTCTAGACCAGATCCTCCTCCGGTATGAGATCAAAAGAACTGATAGGCAACTCATCACGAGAAAGCGGGAGAGTGTCGAAAAGCTTCTCGCATCCCCAGATGATCAAGTGATTCTTGCTGAGTGTTCGGCTGTTTTGCAGGTTTGGAGGGGGTATGATCCAGAAACTCATCCATTTGCCCATCTTCTCCTTCTCTTTGAGGATGAACTCAATTTGACTGCAAGAGATTCTCAGTTGGCCCACATCCGGAAGCTTGCAAGTCATGAAAATGCCTACATCCACGAGGCGATGGCAGGAGGGAAGACCACCCTTCTCCGGAACCTCTTCTCTGCGATCCAGAAGCGAAATGGGTATCTAGCTGGAGTGGTCACCTATTCTCCTCTTATGGCGATGCACCACAAAGAGTATGCCTCTGTCAACCAGCTTGCAATGGGATCTAGGGCCTATCCGGTTCTCTTCAATCGGAATGCTCCGCATGATGTGACTGCGATTCGGTTGATGACCCTCTACCATCTAAAAGCTCTTGCTCGGCAAGGTTTGATCGACCAAACTCCTCAGGCAGCTCTTAGCCTCAATCACACCTTGACAGAACTCACTTTGGCTCTTAAGGGAGTGAAAGATCCAAACTTGCTCGCTAAAGTCGCTCCCCAAATTGCCGCTCTCCAAAAGCTTTTGAAAATACGGGGCTCTCATCTCTCCGTCTATTCTGATGAGATCGATAAGATCTTTGATCCCTCCAAGGACCACAACTATGCTCATGGACAGGCGCACGTATTGGGGGAGGAGTTTTACCGCCCTGCCCTTCTTCTTACTCGCCTTTTGATGACTAAATCCTCTTTAAGTGGGCTTTTGGAGGCAATAAAAGGGGACCATCTCCAACGGATGGAGGAGGTGGAATTTGAAGGGTGGCTCCGGAAGATCGCAGAGGAGGCGTTTGACTTTGATGATCTCCCTTTTGCTAAGGAGTCAACTCTCGATTACCTCACAGAGGTCCACCAAAAAGATTCCGAGAAACAGGCTAAAGTGCGCACCTTCTATCAAGAGCAGATTCTCCAACACCAAAAGAAAGAAGTTGTCACGGCCGTCCAGATCCTCCACTCCTACATCGGAGTTCTCTTGCGGGGAATGAAGAATAAACGGGTGGGGACCGATTTTGGACGTTCCCAGGATGGGATCCATGTGAAACCGTATAGCTTTAGTGCCGTCTGCCAAGAGTCGTCGCAAAGAAGCTTTGTCCTCTCGACAATTTTAGAGACCTGCCTCGATTATGTTGTTTCTGGTGTAAGCGAGGAGGGGGTTGATGCGTATATCGAAACAGTTAGAGAGCAGGCCTCTTTTGAAATCGATGAAAATACCCCTGATCTAGATAGTACGGCAACGGGGAAACAATTTCGCAAACGTTTTGGCGTATTCCTCTCCAAAGTCACAAAAAAACACCATCTTGTGATCCAAGAGAAGATCGAATCCTCCTATGATATTTTTGAAGAGTGTTTGTGTGAGATCCTTCTCAAAAAATTCACCTATCACGCCGAAAAAATGGAAGGAAATGCTCACCTTCTCTCCCACCTCATCCACTCATTTTCCGGTTCCTCAGGCTCTCCTGAGAGGGTAAAAACTCTTCCTGGTTCGATCGAGAAACACAAGGGATTGATCCGTCAAGAGGGGGCGATTGGATCGGTTTTCTACTCCCTTTTTCTCGATTTTGATCCTGAAACTGATCTGCTTTCGATTGCTCCGGAAACTCCTTTTGCCGAGCAAATCGTTTCCCATTTGAAACCGGGAAACACCCTCATCGACAGCGCCCCGTTCTTTTCCGGGATGCGAGGTGAGGAGATTGTGGAGATGCTCTCTTCAACTTGCAAAAATACTCTCTTCCGCTTTTTGGATGAGGAGGATGATATTGCGATCTGGGAAGAGGGGAGTGTGCATAAAGGAGAGGCGGGGGTGGATCTTGCTAAAGTGATTAGCATCATCCCGCACAAGGGGCGGCAGGGGACCAACTGGAAATTTACTTCCGGAACCGAGGGGATTGTAAGTGTGGGGATGCATCTCGACTTGACGAGTTTCTACCAGTCACTCATGCGCCTTCGTCTCCTTGGAAAAGGACAGAAGGGAAAAATCGCCTATGACGCCGCTTTAGAGAAGAGCTGGGAGGGGGTTTCTACACTAGAGGGGAAATCTCTTTTGACTAAGATCGTTTGGAGTTTGGTCCAAAACGAGGAGAAACTCCTCAAAAGACTCCACTACCAGGCGAACCGGAAAGAGATCCGCCTTGTCCGAGCTTGTGCAATGGATCAGATCAAACAAGAGGTCACAAACGTTCAAGATCTAGCTCTTCTTCAAGAGATGGCGCTTTTTGAGCTTGTAGCCAAAACACCTTTGGATCCTACTCAGTGTGGGGCGCCAATCGAGATGGGCGATGCACGCACCTCACTTCGAAAGCTTCTTAAGAATGAGAAGGATAAGTTGGAAACCTTCAAAGGGCAAGTTGGTCAGCATATAGAGCTTTCCCAAGAATCGAAAGACAAGATCCTTCGTATTCTCAACACTAATCTCAGCCGACTTTCTGCGACTATTTTTCTCGAGGCAGTGGATCTTCCCGAATCGGTCGCTGTCAATTTCTCGGATATCGACGCAACAGAGGAGATCGAGATTGAGCTCGACCAAGCCATGCAGCAAGAGGGACAAATCGAACAAGAGCTCTCCCTTGAAGTTGAGGTGGAAATCGAAGCAGAGCTGACTGATGAAGTAGAGATTGACGACATCCAAGAACACCCCCACCATTGCAAGGGGATGGAACACCCCGAACAGTCTCTAGTTTATGTGGACTGGTGGAAGCAGTTCTTTTCTCAGCATGAGAAGAGTTATTGGACTAATAATACACTCGATCAAAAAAGGTTTCCTGAGGTTTACCTCACGAATCATGGATTGGGAATCTACAAAGGAGATCTCGATGCGTGTACTCCAGAGGGAGAAAAAGCCCGAAAAGAGCTGGTTTGGTGTTTTGGTGAGGTAGAGGCCCAAGCCCCTCTCTCTTCTAAGATCTTAGTCATCATTAAAGATGGGAAGCAGATAGCATGCCAGATGGGATCAACCAAAGATGCCGACTTCTTCTTTGCGGAGCCTCTTGATGAGATGAGGATTGCTCATGAGTGGAAGGACATCGCATTTGCGAAGGCAATCAAGCAAGATCTCTCCTCATTTCCCTCAGAAGAGCAGCGTAAAAGGATCTGCCCACCTAAAAAGCCAACCTATCCTAAAAGAGACTACTACAACCAAGCACACCAGCGGTATGTATATCTGCAACAACACTTCCAAGTCTACAAGTTCGATCTCCAAGAGACAGAAATCCCAGAGGGTCTTCCAACAGCTCTTCATAAGGTTTGGAAAGAGAAGATTGCTTTAGCCAAGTTTCTCTATGTGGCGGCGAAGTTCAGCAAAGAAGAGCTCGCATTTCTCTCTACTTGGCTAAAGACATCAGGCTTCACCCGACAAGAGCTTGCGGAGAGGCTTACGAAGTACCTCGAGAAGTTCTTCCCCTCAACCAAGTCCCACCCTCTCCTCACCCTGTTGGCGGCTCCCTAACCGCGACGGAACCCTAGCTATCAGGATGTTCTTGTTTACTCAAGTTGTTATTGTACCCAGGTCTTGCAACAGGGCGTTCTGGTCAAAAAGATTTAACACTTTTTTTCTATTGAACGTCAGTGGCTTGCGATTTTCAGGTTTTTTATTTTTACAAGCATTCAATTGCCAAATAGCCTGAAAAGGCATTCTGAGGCTATCAAATCTTTATGACCAGAACG
>SDBV01008823.1_pt1 | contig 13520 bp, 7 predicted proteins | sample 2277081 | NCBI WGS metagenome assembly SDBV01 (sample SAMN10402039, study PRJNA504765) | marine sediment metagenome | isolation source: marine sediment core GS10_PC15, 223 cmbsf | place: Arctic Ocean: Southern Knipovich Ridge | collected 2010 | reverse complement strand
GAGAATAATTATAGAGAAGCTATAATCACTGTCAAAAAAGATATCGCACTACCCGCGGTATTGGGACGTATCTGTCCGGCACCGTGCGAAAACGGTTGTAACCGCAAATACTATGACAGTCCCGTTTCAATCTGCTCTTTAAAGCGTTTTGTCGCGGATATCGACCTGGCGCAAAAATCCCCATACCGGCCTGAAAAAAAACAGGATTCGGAAAAAAAAGCGGTTATCATCGGTGCCGGCCCAGCCGGACTCTCTGCGGCGTATTACATTACCCGTTTCGGTCACGATTGCACTGTTTTCGACAGCAATACCAAACCGGGAGGATTACTTCGATACGGTGTCCCCGATGACAAACTGCCGAAATCTGTTTTAGACGCGGAAATCGAACAAATACAAGCCCTGGGAGTTAAACTGAAAATGGAGCAAACGCTGGGCAAAGATTTCAGCTTGGCTGAACTTCAGCATGAATTTGATGCCGTTGTACTTGCTTTCGGCGAAACGGATCAAAATCTTATTGCCGGTTCGGGTGTTGAAAACACATCCCGCGGAATTTCAGTGAACAGAAACACATATGAGACCACTTTCACGGGAATATTTGCCGGCGGGAATGCGGTTTCGAAGGGGAAAATGGCGATTCGTTCGGCCGCGCACGGGAAATTCATCGCTCATTCGGTGGATCAGTATTTTAAAAGCTCGAATGTGACCGGCGCCCCGCAGAATTTTAATTCCTCGATGGGAAGACTTCAGGACGGTGAAGAGGCCGAATTCATCAAAGAAGCCGATGAAAGTGTCCGGATAGAGCCGGTCGGCGGATTTGAGAAAGGTTATTCGGACGAAGAAGCGGTAAAAGAATCCGGCCGTTGTTTTCACTGCGACTGCAGAAAGCCCGAATCATGCAGACTGAGACAGTATTCCCGGGAGTATGGCGTAGAGCAGAAACGGTACAAATTTGGCAAGAGGAAGGAGTTTACCAAGATCGTCCGGCATGAGCTGGTAAATTTTGAACCGGGCAAATGTATAAAATGCAATATTTGCATCGAAATCACCAAAAAGGAGGGCGAGCGGCTCGGTTTTACATTTACGGGACGGGGATTTGATAGCCGGCTGACTGTTCCGTTCAATGAATCGCTGGAAAACGGGCTTAATAAAACGGCAAAGGAATGTGTCGAATCATGTCCGACCGCGGCATTAGCCTGGAGAAACAATGAAGAGGGTGTGGATTGATACCTATCAAATCAATACTTTTTATTTTCATTATACCGTTCCTCTTTTCGGCATGTTCCGAAAAAGAAGAAACGGTCGGCACAGTTGGCACTATTGAGGAAGCCTATTGGCCGACATTCCGGGGCAATAGAAATTTATCGGGGGCCGTTGATGCCCGTCTTCCCGATGAGATGGAACTGCTCTGGTCATATAACACTGGGCACAGTATTATTTCGTCGCCGGTAATAGGATTCGGAAATGTCTATATCGGCTCGACGGACGGGAAATTATATTCGATAGATTTACTAAGCGGGAAAAAAGTCCGGATAACCGATACGGGAGATGAGATAGAGGCGTCCCCTCTGTTGATCGGCCAAACGATTTACATCGGAAATTTAAGCGGAGGCTTTTTTGCTATAGATGCCCTTTCGGGAGAGATAAAATGGAAAACCGAAATAAGTGGCAACATCATGGGTTCGGCAAACGGGGCAGATGTTCCGAACAGCTCTGAAAAGCTTGTTTTTGTCGGCAGTTATGATACTAACATGTATTGTTTCGATGCAGATAACGGCAATTTGAAATGGACATACGAAACCGGAGATTATATCAACGGCGCTCCCGCAACCGATGGAAGTATTGTAGTTTTCGGCGGCTGCGATGCAAAACTTCACATTATTTCGGCTTTTGACGGTACTAAAGCGGGCGAGGTTATAATAGGCTCATACATCGCCGGATCGGCTGCTCTCGCGGATAACCGCGCGTACCTCGGCCATTACGACAGCAAACTGGTCTGCATCGATCTGGCAGAACGTAACATTGTCTGGGAATATGAGGATGAAGAAAGCAGAGGTGAATTCTTTTCCTCGCCAGCTATAGGAAAAGACCGGATCATCATCGGTTCGCGGGATTATTCTCTGCACTGCGTAGATCGTGAAACAGGCCGGCAACTCTGGAAATTCCGGTCACTGGATGAGATAGACAGCTCGCCGGTGATAGCATCCGATAAAGTTGTGTTCGGATCGTCGGACGGTAGATTATATATGCTCGATGTGGAAAACGGAATGGAAATCTGGTCATACGAAATCGGAGCCTCGATAACCGGATGCCCGGCGGTAACGGGCGGGATGATTGTTATTGGCGCCGAGGATGGCCGTGTTTATGCATTTGGAGAACGTAAATGAAAATTGTTCATCTTATTCCGGGTTCCGGCGGAACCTTTTATTGTCAAAACTGTATGCGGGACAGCGAGCTTCTGAAATCACTCAAATCCTTCAGCCATGAAATTTTCATGGTTCCCATGTATTTGCTCCCCGGTATCGATGACAAAGATAAATTAAACGATACTCCGATTTTTTACGGCGCTATCAATATTTATCTCGAGGAAAAATTATCCATTTTCCGTCATACTCCGTTGTGGCTTGAAAAACTTTTAGATTCACGGCCTTTATTACGTTACGCGGCGAAGAAATCAGCCTCGACACGTGCCGCAGGGCTCGAGGAGATGACAATTTCGATGCTCAAAGGCGAGGAAGGCCGTCAAGCATCACAATTGGATCATCTTATAAAATACCTTAAAAAAGTGATAAAACCCGATGTGGTTCATCTTTCCAATGCACTGTTGCTCGGGCTTGCACGGAGACTGAAAAACGACCTCGGAATCAAACTCATCTGTTCTCTGCAGGATGAGAACGAATGGATCGATCCCATGAGAGACGGGTATCGCAGCAAAATATGGGAATTAATGTCTGAAAAGGCTGTTTACGTGGATATGTTCGTGACCTCGAGCAATTATTATTCAGAGAAATCGAAAGATCAGCTAAGTATACCGTCCGAAAAAATCAGTGTCGTTTCGGGCGGGATCAATCTGGATGGCTACGAACTTTCACCCCTTCCGTTCGATCCCCCGGTTATAGGATATTTGTGCCGTATGTCGGAATATTTCGGGTTAGGTATTGTTGCCGATGCCTTTATCAGTTTGAAACAGGACGAACGGTTCAGCGATCTGAAACTCTATATAACGGGCGGATATTCCGGCGACGATAAAACGTTTGTCAAAAAAATGCTGCGGAAATTCTCCCTGTATGGTTTTGAGAAGGATGTGCGGATTTTTGAAAAATTCGATAAGGAAACCCGGATAAGGTTTTTAAAATCTCTCACACTGCTGAGCGTCCCGGTACCGACCGGCGAAGCGTTCGGAACATATCAGGTCGAAGCTTTGGCGGCAGGCGTTCCGATTGTTCAGCCTGATATCGGCGGCTATCCGGAATTTGTCGAGGCGACCGGCGGAGGCATCATTTACGAGCCCAATGACAGTAAAAATCTCGCAAGAGCGTTTGAATCCCTTTTGACCGAGCCGGATAAAGTCCGTGAATTGGGAGCGCGGGGAAGAAAAGTCGTTCTGGAAAAATATTCAATTACCGATATGGCAAAAAATATAATTAAAGTTTACGAGAGCACGGTTAATAATAAACCAGCATAGGTTTTAAATTGCCGTCAAAAAAAAATGTCGGCGATAAATAATTCGATCATAACAGTCAGCGCTAACAAATCGGGGCAAAATGCTGCTCGAACTGAAAAATATCAGGAAAGAATATGATACACCTTCCGGCGTAACTCCGATGGTGATTCTTGACGATCTATCTTTACAAATCGAGCGGGGAGATACGATTGCCGTTGTAGGGCCCTCCGGCTCCGGAAAGAGCACATTACTGAACATTATCGGCGCCCTCGACAAACCCACCTCAGGATCGGTGATTTTTGAAAATAATAATCTTGCCGAAATGAGCGAAACCGAATCGGCAGCGTTCAGAAATACCGAAATAGGATTTATCTTTCAGCTTCATCATCTGCTGCCGCAGTGCACGGTGCTTGAAAATGTGTTGATTCCGTCAATTCCCCTTAACAAAAATATTCATGATGAATATAGAAACCGCGCGGAAGAATTATTGAAAAAAGTCGGGCTTGAAAATCACACGGATTACTTCCCTGCGCAGTTGTCCGGCGGCGAGCGTCAGCGCGTTGCGGTAGTTCGGGCGCTAATCAACAGCCCCGAATTGATTTTAGCTGATGAACCGACAGGATCGCTCGACAGGAACTCAGCTGATAATTTAGGCCGGATATTGACCGATCTGAACAGAGATGAAAAAATGACATTACTTGTGGTGACCCATTCTCCCGATTTGGCGGGGAGAATGAATAAAGTATACAAACTCCGGAATGGGAAGCTGGAAATAAACGGTTAATTGCAAACTGAACTCCCTGAATTGTTAAGAACCGACTTAATAATATGAATATCCCGAAGATTATATTTCGAAATCTTGTGTTTTACCGCCGGACCCATTTATGGGTAATACTCGGTACTATGGTGAGCACCGCAATCCTTGTCGGCGCTCTTATAATCGGTGATTCGATTCAACACAGCCTCGGCCAAATCGTTCTCAACAGACTCGGAACTACACAATTCGCGCTTTCTTCGGGCACCCGCTTTTTTCGGACACAAACCGCTGAAAAACTTTCGGAAAAACTGGCGGCCGCTGTTGCTCCCATCCTTGAGACAAAAGGTATTGCAATTGTCCCCGGCGGGAAAGAGAGATTGAATAATGTCCGTGTGTTCGGAGTTGACAGGCGTTTCGGAGACATCGGCGGCGTACCGGAAATATACGGCAGAATTTCACCGGATGAGGCGGTCATAAACGATCAAACTGCCCTTCGGCTTAAGCTTAAAGAAGGTGATGAGTTTCTGCTCCGCCTTGAAAAATTGAATTTTATTCCGAAAGACATCCCATTGGCGTTAAACTCAAAATCCGGCTACGCTAAACGGTTTACAGTCAAATATATTGTTTCGAAAAAGGAATTAGGCGGTTTTAATCTCAAGGTGGACCAGATTACACCGGGCAATGTTTTTGTTTCTTTGGATTTTTTGGGTAAGGCAATGGAATTGGATAACAGGTCAAATGTTCTGCTTATCGGTGGCGACGATGATAATCCGCTTTCCATAGACATTGTCAATGCCGCATTTAAAGAGGTCTGGTCTTTAACCGATTCCGGATTTAAATTAAACCGGATTGCTGGAAACGATGAAATCGAATTGACATCCGAACGTATATTCTTAGACCCTGCGGCAACTGATGCGGCGCTGAAAATATATGAAAATGCGCAGCGGATTTTTTCCTATTTTGTTAATGAAATCAGTCTCGGAGAAAGATCGGCTCCATATTCGTTTGCCTCGGCTGTAAGCGGTTTGAATCTGAAGGAAGACGAGATTCTGATAAATGTGTGGCTTGCGGACGATCTCAATGCCCGTGAAGGAGATCGGATAAAACTCAAGTATTATGTCCTCGGGCAGTCACGGTCTCTTAAGGAGGAAACCTCAGTATTCCGGGTAAAATCCGTAGTTCCTATGCAAGGGCTATTCGCCGACAGGAAATTAATGCCTGACTTTCCCGGCATCGCCGATGCGGAAAAAAGCCGTGACTGGGACACGGGTATTCCTGTCGATTTGGGGAAAATCCGCGACAAGGATGAGGATTACTGGGAAAATTTCCGCGGAACACCGAAAGTATTCCTTTCTTTAAACGCAGCCCAAAAAATGTGGCAAAACCGTTTCGGCAACTTGACCGCGCTGAGATTTCAGGATGATGGGACTGAAAAAATTGAACGGAATTTGACAAATGCAATTGATCCGGCCGCTCTCGGATTCTACTTTCGTGACGTTAAAACAGAGGGTTTTCGGGCAAGTGTACAATCGCTGGATTTCGCTCAATTGTTTTTGGGGCTGAGTTTCTTTATCATAATTGCCGCTCTTTTATTGACCGCTCTTCTCTATGTTTTCAATATCGAGCAGCGGTCGGAAGAAACCGGTTTGCTTCTGGCATTGGGATTTTCCGGGAAATCGGTCAAGCGCCTGATTTTATTAGAGGGCGCAATTCTTATAATCATCGGCAGTGTACTTGGCGCGGTTTGCGGAGTAATATATAATCAAATCGTGCTTGCGGCGATGAGAACCGTCTGGAGCGATATTGTCGGGACATCGTCCATAGAAATCCATATCCTGCCCTCGACACTATTATACGGGGCATCGATTGGAATTGTTATCAACCTCCTCATCATCAGAATTGCTGCGGGAAATCAACTCAAACAACCCATCACCGACCTTCAAAAAGGAATCACAAAACTCGGAATACTAAAGCCCAGTAAAACCGGCATGAGCATGGCCTTTGGTGTTTTGTGCCTGGCAGGAGTTATTTTGATTCTGATTTTTTCAAACGCGGGAAACGGCGATTCGTTTGCGTTTTTCTTTTCTGCGGGGACTTTGCTTTTGGTAAGCGGTGTGGTATTCAGCAATATTATTATTGTGAAACAAGCGGATACAGTCAGGAACATTAAGTTAAGCCTTATTAACCTCGGCATTCGCAATAACGTGCGGAACCGGTTTCGAAGTCTGGCTATAATAGGATTGCTTGCAAGCGGTATCTTTATCGTTTTCACTGTGGGAGGGAATCGGCGCAGCCAGTTAAAAGACGCTGAAAAACGGGAATCAGGTACAGGCGGATTTGCGCTCTTCGGCGAAAGCGTTCTTCCGATTTTGTATGATCTGAACAGTGATAAGGGGAGGGATTACTATGCTCTCGATGAAATAGATGCCGGAGGTGTGACATTCGTTTCGTTTCGCGTAAAGGAGGGCGACGATGCGAGTTGTCTGAATCTGAACCGTGTTTCGACGCCCCAGTTGATAAGTGTCGATCCTAACGAGCTATCAAAGAGGAATTCATTCTCATTTGTTAAAATAACCGAAGAAGTCGATCCCGAACACCCGTGGGAAGTTCTCGATAAAAATATTTCCGGGGATGTTATTCCGGGAATCGCGGATCAGACTGTTATCGTCTGGGGGCTGGGCAAATCGGTCGGAGACACGCTCACCTATGTGGATGAAATCGGCAGGACTTTCAAAATCAAATTAGTCGGAGGGCTCGCAAATTCGATTTTTCAGGGCAATATTATCATATCCGAAAAAGCATTCATCGAAAAATATCCGTCCATAAGCGGGTCGAAGCTTTTTCTTGCCGATGCGCCGTTTGCGGAAATTGAAAGCATCTCCCAAAAAATTAACCGGGCTTTACAGGATCAGGGTGTTGAGACAATTCCTGCCTACGACAGGCTGGCGCAATTTTCACAGATTGAAAATACTTATTTATCCATATTTTTAATATTGGGCACTTTCGGACTAATCATAGGCAGTATAGGGATAAGCATTGTTATCGCGCGCAATGTTTCGGAACGGGAGGGGGAACTGGCATTGCTTCACTCTGTCGGATTCGAAAAAAAGGCGATTAAATTGTTAATCCTGTCCGAACATTCGGTTCTGCTTTTTGCCGGGATAGTAATCGGAATTGTGTCTGCGCTGCTTGCGTCTCTTCCGGCATTTATGAGGCCCGGCTCGAATATTCCGTATTTCACAATAATATTCATATTATGTATTGTTACCGTGAACGGTATAATATGGACATATTCCGCCGCATCCATGGCAATAAGAACGGATCTCATTCCCGCCCTTCGAAACGAATAACAGTGCATATGCAGAATGTTATTTAACTGTCAGTTCAGTCGATATTATAAACAAACACTTTATCTGTGTGACGGACATATAACCTTCCGCCGCAGACCACCGGATGCGCCCAGTGCATTCCTTTGCCGCCATCGGGCACCTCGAACGAACTTATCTCGACAAATTTTTCCGGACCGGCATTAACCATCCGCATAGTTCCTTTTTCCTCCAGTAAGTAAATCTTACCGTCCGCAAAGGTGATCGAACCTTTTCCCCGGTCTTTCCATGCCTGTTTCCCGGTCATTAAATCCAGACAGAACCACCCTCTCGCCTCGTGGCCGGCGCCATAGAGATATCCTTCATGAAGTATGACACCGCCGTGATGGTTATCCATGAGTTCAGACTGCCAAACCGTTTCCGGAGTAATCGTATTTCCCGAGGAGTTAAGTTTAACGAGCATGCTTCCTTTGCCATATCCGGTCGAGATAAAAACGTGGCCGTTGTGGAATATGGGGTCGGTGGAATTGAGGGGAGGATCGGTTTCAAAATGCGAATTCCAGAGCAGTTTCCCCGTTTTCGAATCCACTCCATACACACAATTAGAGGACATGTTTATGATTTGACGAAAGCCACCGAATTCCGCTATAATCGGAGAGCTGTATCCTGCTGTTCCGGGGATTTCCATGTTTGCCCATATAAGTGTGCCGTCCTTTTTATTCAGACAGACCATAAATCCGTTCTTTCCGGCAGGATTGCAGTATAATCGTTCGTTGTCGATAAGGATTGATTCGGAAAATCCATAAGAGGGCATCGGCGCATTGAAACGTTCCTGAAGATTAACAACCCATATCTCCTTTCCCGTTTTATGATCAAATGCTGTCAAACGCCCTGTTTCTCCAAGATGATATAAAATACCGTCATCGTAGGTAGGAGTGCTTCGGGCGCCGGTATATGTTTTCGCCCATGACATTGTTGTATCCCATGCCTGACCGTTGGGTTTCTTCCATACCGGTTTACCGTTCATGTCAAACGCGAATACATACGTCTGGTCATCTACCCTGCCGGCCGTGAAAATATATCCGTCAGCAACTGATACGGAACTGTATCCCTCACCGAGACCTTCAATCTCAAATAACAGCTCCGGCCCGTTTGACGGCCATTTTTTCAAAAACCCGGTTTCAGCCGATTTATTGGTTCTGTATAAACCCTGAAAACACGGCCACTCGCCATTTTCCTGAGCCGATACTGCTCCGCAATAAAGAGACACGATGAGACCGAGAATCAGACCCGCACGAACTGAATAATTCCTTGATCCGATAATTGCGCTATATTTACATTTACATTGAGAAAATAATATTTTCCAAACAATTTTCACAGAATTCTCCTTATTTACATAAGCTTGGCTTTGCCGCGGAGAGTCTCGACCCAGTGAAGGGCTTTTACTCCCGTTCCGTCCGCAATTTGGTGACGGCAACTGAAACCGCAGGCTACCACAACCGTTCCATTTTCACGATTACGTATAGCCGGGAACAGCCTGTCCTCGCCTATTTGTAATGAAAGTTCGAAATGTTCCTTTTCATAACCAAAAGACCCTGCCATACCGCAGCAGCCGGAATCAATCTCTGTTACTGTGATATCCGGCACGCGAATTAGCACATGTTTCATGGCAGTTGTGCCGTAAAGTGATTTCTGGTGACAATGACCGTGAATTAGTATCTTGTTAAATGATGACACGAATTCACAGTTTAGCTCACCCATTTGGATCTCTTTTGACAGAAATTCATCGATCATCATTACGTTTTCTTTTATACGATGTCCTAATTGTTCATCACCGATAAGGTCGGGTAAATCGTCGGTCAGGGCAGAGCAGCAACCGGGTTCGCAGACCACAACTTTGAGGCCTTGCTGAATGTATTTATCAAGGTTATGGAGAGTTTTTTCGCCCTTTATTTTAGCTTCTCGTAAAAAGCCATGGGAAATTCTTGGCCTCTGGCAGCATCCGACACTTGCTAAAATTACATTGTAACCGCACGATTCCAGAAGCTCCACAGCCGAAATGCCGATGCCGGTCTGATGGAAGTTCATGTAAGTATCGTTAAAAAGCACTACCTTTTTGCCATTTTCACTGTTGGATTTTGGCTGCCGGGCAAACAACTCGGAGAATTGTACGCGGGCGTATTCAGGAGGTTTGCGACGGCTGTCGAAGCCGGCGAATATTTCAAGTGCTTTGCGAAACAGATAGCTTTTTTGGAGACTGTTGACAATCGGAGCTTTCCATCCTGCAATCGAAGCAGCTATTTCGGGTGAGCCGGTAACAATTTTTTCCCGCAAGGATACTCCATTGACATCATGATACTTTTGAAGGAACTCGCTTTTCAGCCTTGCCAGGTCCACATTGCTCGGGCATTCCGACTTGCAGCCTTTACATGAAAGGCAGAGATCCATGACCTCGAATAGACGTTTACCGGTCATTCCACCGGGGCCGAACTCACCGGACATCGCCAGACGTAAAGCGTTGGCACGACCGCGTGTTGAGTGTTCCTCGTCTGAAGTACTCCGGAAACTTGGACACATTGTGCCTATAAGATTCTGCCGGCATGCCCCCACGCCGGTGCACATTTCCACTGCAGCAGAGAAGGAACCGTCCTCGCGGTAATGGTACTCTGTGGCGTCCGATAGTGTTTTGTATCCTGTGCCGTAACGGAGATTCATATCCATGGGATTCGGATCGATGATTATTCCCGGGTTCATAAGACCGGCCGGATCAAACAGATTTTTAACCTCTCTAAGGGTTTGGTAAATCTGAGAACCGAAGTATCTTTTCAGGAATGGGCTTCGAACACGGCCATCCCCATGCTCACCACTCCAGGAGCCTCTGTATTTAGTCACCAGTCCGAAGGCAAATTCGGCGATGGCTTTCATATTATCGATGTCATCCTGACTTTTCAGATTCAAAACCGGCCGAACATGGATGGTCCCGACACTTGCATGAGCGTACATAGCCACAGGTACATGGCGATCCCTGCAAAATTTTAATATCTGATCGATGTATTCCGGTAAAACATCGATAGGCACGCAAGAATCCTCGATGAAGGGCAGGGGTTTACGGTCGCCTTTCATGCCGAGCATGAGTCCGAGTCCATTTTTCCTGACTCCCCAAACTTTTGCCTGTTCTGCAGGCTGAGTTATTACAGGCCAGGCATAACCGAGCTTCCGGTTTTGAAGGTCAGCCGCAACATTTTCTGCTTTTCGATTCACCTCTTCCAGGGTATCGCCGAAGAATTCGACAATCAGGACAGCCTCGGGATCGCCCTGAAAAAAGCCGCACAATGGGGCGACATTCAGGTTTTTACGAGCCCGCGAAATTACATCGCTGTCCATGATCTCAATCGCTGATGGTTTGTGCTTCAGGATCGGCGCAACGGTACTGATGGCTTCGCGCAGTTTGTCAAAATGAACCACGCAAAGAACTTTTTCTCTGGGCAGCTCGACAAGGTTAAGCGTGGCTTCTAAAAAAACGGCCAGCGTACCTTCGCTGCCTACCATTAGGTTGGTTAGATTCCATGTGTCCGTATCGGTGAAAGAATCGAGATTATACCCCTGTACACGGCGCATTACTTTCGGGAATTTTTTTTCAATCTCATCGCGGTTGGTTTCGATGATATTCTTGAACTTACCGTGTATTTCCGCCTCGCGGGTGTTTCTGTCGGTTGATATTGCGCGACTGTCATACTCTTTTTGAGAAAGATGCTTTAATTCAAGGATATTTCCATCTGACAGTAAGACTTTAATCTCCTGCACATGATCGAGGGTTTTACCGTAGATGATACTTTTTGTCCCGGAGGAGTTATTTCCTATCATTCCGCCTATGGTAGCCCGGCTGCTTGTTGCGGGATCCGGTGCAAAGAGAAGGCCGTGCCCGGCGAGTTTGGCATTGAGTTCATCGAGAACAATGCCGGGCTGAACTCGAACCCGGCGTTCATCCACGTTCAATTCAAGAATTTTGTTCATGTATTTGGTAAAATCGATGATCAAAGAGTTGCCGACAGCCTGGCCGCCCAGACTGGTGCCCCCGCCGCGGGGCAGAATGCTGACATTGTGCTCGGCAGCGGTTTGAACAGCTGCACGGACGTCATCTTCATCACGAGGCACACACAAAGCCACCGGCTTTATATTGTAGATGCTGGCATCTGTGGAGTAGATGCCCAATGTAACCTCATCAAAAGAAACTTCCCCTTTGATACGTTTTCGTAGTTCTAACTCGAAATTTCCGAGTTTTGTTTCGTCCATATTTCTTCCGGAAATTACCTGTCGCCTATGATTTTTTTCAGAGCCGCTAATAGTAAAGCTACATGATTTTCATTCGAACTGCATCCCATCAGACCAATACGCCAGACTTTGCCGGCGAAATCTCCCAGTCCGGCGCCGATTTCTATATTGAACTCATCGAGTAACCTTCGCCGCACTACCGCATCATCCACTCCATCGGGAATCTTTACTGCGTTCAACATCGGCAGACGATACTCAGGTGCAACTAAGAATTCAAAACCCATAGCTTCCAGCCCGTTCCTGAGCAGTTCGTGATTGTGATTGTGACGCTCAAAACGTGCATCGAGACCCTCCTCCAATATCAGCCTGAGCGACTCATGCAGTGCATAAATCATTGAAATAGGCGCTGTATGATGATACACACGTTTGGCGCCTTCCCAGTATTTTCTGACCATGCTTATGTCCAGATACCAGCTCTGAACTTTAGTTTTTCTCTGCTCCATTACTTTCACTGCCCGGGGACTGAAAGAGACAGGTGCCATTCCAGGCGGGGCACTGATACATTTCTGAGGAGCGCTATATATCGCATCGATTCCCCAATCGTCCATACGCACATCCGCTCCGCCAAGAGATGTAACCGTGTCCACAAGGAATAACGCTCCGGCGCCGCGGGCCATTTTACCGATTTCCTCCAGAGGCTGAAGAACGCCGGTAGAGGTTTCCGCATGAACTATAGCCACCAGTTTGGGGCTGCATTTCTTTAGGGCAAGTTTAACCTGTTGGGGATCGATGGGGCTTCCCCAGGGAGCGTCGATTCGAATTACTCTCGCCCCACAGCGTTCGACTATATCACACATCCGGTTGCCAAAAACTCCATTGACACATACAAGGGCCTCATCTTCGGGTTCCAGCAGGTTGACAAAGCAGGTTTCCATTCCTGCGCTGCCGGTACCGGATACGGCATAAGTCAATTCGTTCTTTGTTCTGAATAAGTGCCGCAGCATCTCCTTCAATTCATCCATAATCAGGATAAACTGTGGATCGAGATGACCGATTACAGGGGTGGCCATTGCCTTTAGCACTCTATAGTGAACATCGCTGGGACCGGGTCCCATGAGTAACCGGACAGTTGGATTAAGCTCGCTTGCCATGGATATAATTCCTCCTAAAAAAGTGACACCGAAATTATTGTATTATTAACAGTTATTCCCTATATAAAAATAACTCGGGATAGTGCTTGCAGTTGATTTATGAATAATAGCCCTATTATATAGTTTAAACAAACATTTTTTTCCTCCGAAAAGGATTTTTTTTAATTTTCGAAATACAGAAGTTTGATATACCCAATGTAATGCTGAGAGCTTTTGTATTCTATTCTTCAATGCCGGTAACAGTTTCAAGTGAATTTTGTTGATTATTATAATTCTATACGTTATCCTGTGAATATTAGAATATATGGTTCCAAATGTGAATGATGGTATTATATTAATTACCATACCTGAAA
>SDBV01008822.1_pt1 | contig 13521 bp, 10 predicted proteins | sample 2277081 | NCBI WGS metagenome assembly SDBV01 (sample SAMN10402039, study PRJNA504765) | marine sediment metagenome | isolation source: marine sediment core GS10_PC15, 223 cmbsf | place: Arctic Ocean: Southern Knipovich Ridge | collected 2010 | reverse complement strand
AGAGGAACCTGTTGCAACCGAAGAACCCACTGCGGAAACCAAAGTAGAGGAGCCTGTTGCAACCGAAGGACCTGAGGCGTCAGCCGAAGAACCCACCGGGGAACCCGCTGAGGAAACCAAAGTAGAGGAACCTGTTGCAATCGAAGGACCTGAGGCGTCAGCCGAAGAACCCGCCAAAGAACCCACCGGGGAACCCAAAACAACTACCAGTAAAACATCCAACGTTGATACTTCCACCGAAACCGGTGTTGAAGATTTTGACTGGGAGGAGTTTGCTGCTGATGAACTTGAAACCACAGAGGATCAATCCAAGTTCGAAAAATTGTACTCCGAAACCCTTTCTACCATCTCCGAGAATGAGGTGATTGAGGGTATGGTGATCTCCCTGAACAAGCGTGAGGTTGTCATCAATATCGGCTACAAATCTGAAGGGATTATCTCGATCAGCGAGTTTCGTTACAATCCCGACCTTAAGGCAGGTGATGTGGTTGAAGTATATGTGGACAGCCAGGAGGATAAGAAAGGACAGCTTGTTCTTTCGCATAAGAAAGCAAGGGCCATGCGTTCATGGGACCGCGTTAACCAGGCACTGGATCAGGATGAGGTTATTAAAGGATACATCAAATGCCGCACCAAAGGAGGTATGATCGTTGATGTCTTCGGGATTGAGGCATTCCTTCCCGGATCACAGATTGATGTGAAGCCCATCAGGGATTATGATGCATATGTGGGTAAGAACATGGAATTCAAGGTGGTCAAGATCAACCATGAATTCAAGAACGTGGTAGTTTCCCATAAAGCACTGATCGAAGAGGAACTGGAGCAGCAGAAGAAAGAGATCATTGCGAAACTCGAAAAAGGACAGGTGCTGGAAGGTACTGTGAAAAATATTACTTCTTACGGCGTATTCATTGACCTGGGTGGAGTGGATGGACTGATCCATATTACCGATCTGTCCTGGGGACGTGTGAATCATCCTGAAGAGATCGTGGAACTGGATCAGAAACTGAATGTTGTGATCCTTGATTTTGACGATGATAAGAAACGTATCGCACTTGGTTTGAAGCAGCTGACTCCTCACCCATGGGATTCTCTCGATGAGGCTCTCAAAGTTGGAGACCAGTTGAAAGGCAAGGTTGTGGTTATGGCCGATTATGGAGCCTTTGTAGAAATTGCAGCCGGTGTGGAAGGATTGATCCACGTTTCTGAAATGTCATGGTCGCAGCACCTGAGAAGCGCCCAGGAATTCATGAAAGTGGGAGATAAAGTCGATGCAGTGATTCTTACCCTTGACCGGGAAGACAGAAAGATGTCCCTGGGCATCAAGCAGCTTAAAACCGATCCCTGGGAGAAGATCGACGAAAAGTATCAATTGGGAAGTCAACATACTGCCAAAGTTCGTAACTTTACCAACTTCGGTGTTTTTGTGGAGATCGAAGAAGGTATAGATGGGTTGATCCATATTTCGGACCTGTCATGGACCAAGAAGATTAAACATCCCGCAGAATTCACTGCCATAGCCGCTGATATTGAGGTTGTGGTGCTTGAAGTTGACAAAGATAACCGTCGCCTTAGCCTCGGCCACAAGCAGCTTGAAGAGAATCCCTGGGATGTATTCGAAAGTGTGTTCGGAACCGGTTCAATCCATGAAGGAACGATCATTGAATTGATGGATAAAGGAGCTGTGATTGCACTGCCCTATGGGGTTGAAGGATTTGTTACTCCTAAACATCTTGTAAAAGAGGATGGTAGTCCGGTTAAGCTGGATGAAAAACTCGATTTTAAGGTGATAGAGTTTAATAAGTCAGCAAAAAAGATTATCTTGTCTCATAGTCGAATTTATGAGGATGAGAAGAAATTGTCTGTTCGATCTGCCAAACAGAGTGAAGGAGCAGAGGTAAGGAAAGCAACCAGGAAGTTGAAAACCAACATGGAGAAGACCACACTGGGTGATATTTCCGCACTGGCTGCCCTCAAGACTGAGATGGAAGAGAATCAGAAGAGTGAGAAGAAGAAGCAGGCGAAAGACGCTGCCAAAGATAAGGAAGAGTAAGTAAAACCCTTAATAACAATTTATTCAGCTATGGAATTCAAGATTGACAAATTTGAAAACCATACTTTGATCAAAGTATTGGAGGAGAAGCTTGACACGCACATCGCCCCAACACTTAAGTCCGAGTTGGTTCTTGTTTCAGGGAATGGTGAGAAGAACATCATTCTTGACCTGGGCAATTGCCGTTACTGTGATTCATCAGGATTGAGTGCTATTCTTGTGGCGAATCGCCTGTGCAAGAATGCAAACGGAACATTTGTGCTCACTGGTTTGAATGATGCGGTTGAAAGGCTGATCACCATTTCTCAGCTCGATACAGTTCTTAATATTTCAAATTCACTGGATGAGGCGGTTTCCCTGATCAAAGAGGCTGGTTAATTATAGTCTCCGGTGTCATTTGAATTAACCATTCTGGGTAGCAGTTCGGCATTGCCTACATCAAAACGGTTTCCAACCGCTCATTTGCTTAAAGTAAATGAGCGGTTTTTTTTGATTGATTGTGGCGAGGGGACACAAATTCAACTCAGAAAATACAAGGTAAACCCTGTCAGGATCCATCAAATCTTCATCTCTCACCTTCACGGTGACCATGTGTTTGGATTGTTTGGCCTCTTGTCGACCATGGGAATGATGGGCAGGGAAGTTCCATTGGATTTATATGGTCCGGATAGGTTGAAGGAGATGATGCATCAACACCTTTCCTTTTTTGGCCCATTGCCTTTCGGGATCAATTTTCATGCTCCGCTCCCCGGCAATGAGGGTTATCTTTATGAGGATGACAGGATCACTGTCAGTGCTATTCCATTGAAACACAGGATCCAAACCTTTGGATTCCTTTTCCGCGAGAAGAAGCGACTCCTTAATCTAAACAAAGAGCAGATTCATAAGCACGGTCTTGGAATAGCAGACCTGGTAAAGATCAAGCGAGGTGAGGATTTCATAAACAGTGATGGGGAGGTGATTCCCAACAGCAAATTAACACTTCCCCCTTATCGCCAGCGCTCTTACGCTTACCTCTCCGATACGGTTTTTGATCCGGAACTGGTAAACCTGATCAGAGGGGTAGACCTTTTGTTCCATGAGGCCACCTTCGCTGGCAGGGATGAGAAGCTTGCCGGGCAAACCCTGCACTCAACTGCACCACAAGCAGCAACCATTGCTCAGAAAGCCGGGGTTCGCAAATTACTGATCGGCCATTTTTCCAGCAGGTACAGAGACCATGGTCTCCTTGTGGAGGAAGCACGGACGGTTTTCAATAATACGGAGGGAGTGAATGATGGCGATGTCCATTCCATCCATCAGGAGAGGGTATCCACAGAATAAATATTAATTTTGTATCATTTACTCCGTACAAATCCATAGAACAGGTGAAGGAAAAGATAGTTATCCTCGATTTTGGTTCCCAGTACACGCAGTTAATAGCAAGAAAAGTGCGGGAGCAGAATGTTTACTGCGAAATCCATCCTTACAACAAATACCCGGAACCAGATGAAACCGTCAAAGGGATAATCCTCTCGGGAAGTCCTTTTTCGGTAAGGGATAAGCATGCTCCCATTCCCAATCTTGAGGGTATCAAAGGAAAGTATCCTTTGCTGGGTATCTGTTACGGGGCCCAGTACCTTTCCCACCATTTTGGTGGAGAAGTCAGGCAGTCCGATTCCCGTGAGTATGGCCGGGCAAGGTTGAATTTCATCAATTCGGATCATCCACTTTTGAGAAACCTGAATCCCAATACGCAGGTATGGATGTCCCACGCAGATACCATCAATTCCCTTCCCTCCAACTGTGAGGTGATTGCGAGTACCGAGGAAGTGAAAGTAGGTGCATATGCAGCTGTCGATGAACCAACTTACGGATTGCAGTTTCACCCGGAAGTTTACCATACCACCGAGGGCAAAACAATCCTGTTCAATTTTCTCGGGGAGATATGTGGTTGTTCAATGGACTGGACCCCTGAAGCATTTGTTGACGGAACAATAACAGATCTTAAGGAAAAGCTGGGGAATGACAGGGTGGTGATGGGATTATCGGGAGGTGTGGACTCCACTGTGGCGGCAATATTGTTGCACCGGGCCATAGGTCCCAAACTCATCTGCATATTCGTAGATAACGGATTGCTCAGAAAGAATGAGTTCCCCACAGTGCTGGATTCTTATAAAGAATTGGGATTGAATGTTATAGGTGTTGATGCGGGAGAAAAGTTCATCTCTGATTTAAGAGGGATTACCGATCCTGAGGACAAAAGAAAAAGCATTGGCAGAAATTTTATTGAAGTGTTCGAACATGAGGCCCGAAAGCTTGATAATGTCACCTGGCTGGGTCAGGGTACCATTTATCCCGATGTGATCGAATCGGTATCGGTCAATGGGCCATCGGCTACCATCAAATCACATCACAATGTGGGGGGATTGCCTGAACAAATGCACCTCAGGGTGGTGGAACCCCTGAGGTTGCTCTTCAAAGATGAAGTAAGAAGGGTAGGCAAAGCCCTGGAGATTCCCTCATCGTTCCTGAAACGGCATCCTTTTCCCGGCCCCGGTCTCGGCATTCGGATTCTGGGAGAGATCACACAGGAAAAGATCCGCCTTTTGCAGGAAGCTGATGATATCTATATAAAGGCGCTTCAGAAGTACGGATTGTATGACCGGATCTGGCAGGCAGGGGCCATTCTTTTACCGGTCCGGTCGGTGGGGGTTATGGGTGATGAACGTACGTATGAGTATGTGGTTGCCCTGAGAGCAGTGACCTCCACAGACGGTATGACCGCTGACTGGGGGCACCTTCCTTACGAGGTGCTCAGTCGTGTCTCCAACGACATAATTAATAAAGTCCGGGGGATCAACAGGGTTGTTTACGATATCAGCTCAAAACCACCTGCCACCATAGAATGGGAGTAGAGTGCCAACTTTTTTGTACGAGGGTGGTTATATTATATATATCATAACACAAAGATCATGGGTCGAATTAAAATATTTTTGGTGTTGTCTCTGACCATCCTGGTAAACCTGGCCGGAATTGCACAATGGAATTCTGAGGCCATGAAGCTGGCGCAGGTAATGGAGAGGGTGAGTCAGTTTTATGTAGATTCCATCAATGATACCGAGGTGGTGGAACGCACCATTGTCCATATGCTTCATGAGCTCGATCCGCATTCATCATACCTGAGTAAGGAGGAACTGGAACAACTGAGTGAACAACTGGAAGGGGAATTTGAAGGAATCGGAGTGAGTTTCAATGTCCTGGATGACACCATCTACATCATCAGGGCCATATCTGGCGGACCCTCAGAAAAAGTCGGGATTCAGGCCGGAGACAGGATATTGAAGGTAGAAGGAGAAACAGTTGCAGGCACAGGGATTTCCACCCGCGATGTTCAACGATTGTTGAAGGGACCCAAAGGAACCAGGGTGAAGGTTTCTATCCGGCGCAGAGCCGTTAAGGACCTTCTTGATTTCACAATTACCAGGGATAAAATACCCGTATTTAGCCTGGATGCTTCTTACATGGTCAACGATCACATTGGTTATGTGAAGCTGGCCAGGTTCTCGCATACCAGTGTGGATGAATTTGAAAAGGCCCTGAAAGTTTTATTAGCGGAAGGAATGGAGGATTTGATCCTCGATCTGTCCGGCAACGGAGGCGGCTGGCTTCCTGTTGCTGTGGAACTGGCGGACCATTTCTTATCAGGAAATAAGGAAATTGTCCGGACCGAAGGAGCAAAGGTACCGGACAGGAAGTACCAGTCAAGGAAGAAAGGTTTGTTTGAGGATGGAAAACTGGTGATCATGATCGACGGGAACTCAGCCTCTGCAAGTGAAATTGTGAGTGGTGCAGTGCAGGACTGGGACAGGGGAGTTATTGTGGGCAGACGTTCTTTTGGGAAAGGGCTGGTACAACAACCTTTTTATCTAACCGATGGTTCTATGATACGACTGACAGTGGCCAGGTATTATACACCCACGGGGAGACTGATTCAGAAACCGTATGAAAATGGTTATGAAGATTATACATTTGACCTGATCAACCGCTACAATCATGGTGAGCTGAACAGTGCCGACAGCATTGCATTCCCGGAGTCGCAGCGTTTCAATACCCTCGTACAGAATCGTACGGTATATGGTGGAGGCGGGATCATGCCCGATTATTTTGTACCCGTGGATACCACCGTATATTCAGATTACTACCGACGCCTTATCAGCCTGGGAATATTTAACAGGTTCATTCTGCAGTATGTGGATGATCACAGGGATGATTTTCTTGAAACCTATCCCGATTTTGAGACATACAATAAGAAATTTGAGCCTTCAACGGAGCAAATGGATGAACTCATTGCATATGCCAGGCAGGAGAAGTTAACATTTAATGAGGAGGAGTGGGATGTGTCAAAAGGCCGGATTTCTAGTCTGTTGAAGGGATACGTTGCGCGGGACCTCTGGGGAATGGGCCATTTTTATGAAGTTTTTAATCCATCCAACGAGGTGTTTAACAAGGCTGTGGAGATTCTCGAAAATCCATCCCTTCATCACCAGAAACTGGCCAAAGTCGAAAAATAATGTTTTTCTGGTTATCTGGGCACTATGTTGAAGTACTGGGGGTATTTTTCAGCATCTTATACCTCTATTTCAGCATCCGTCAGAACATCCTTCTCTGGCCCATGGGTATCATCAGTGCCTTGCTTTATATGGTTGTCTTCTATCAATCAAAGTTTTATGCAGATATGGGATTGAATGGATACTATGTTGTGATCAGTATCTATGGTTGGATCATATGGAAGCAGGGAAGCAGTAACAGTGAGAAAGGATTACCAATCCGCAGGGTCAATCTGAAACTGGCATTGATACTTCTGACAATTACGGTGGCGGCCTTTCTCGGGATCGGAGAAGTGCTTGCAAGGTACACCGATTCTCCCATTCCCTACTGGGATGCTTTCACCACCGCTGTCAGCTTCACTGCCACATGGATGCTGGCAAGAAAGATCCTGGAGCACTGGATACTCTGGGTCATCGTTGATACAGTCTCTATGGGTTTGTATCTTTACAGGGGATTATATCCTACCCTGGTGTTATTTGTCATCTATACCGCAATGGCTGTTGTAGGATTCATTGAATGGAAAAAAGCGCATTCCAGCATAGTAGAATAAGGCGGATCCTGATTACCGGACCAGAATCAACCGGCAAGTCTGAATTGGCCGTAATCCTTGCCGAACAATACGGCGGTGAATTGGTTACTGAATATGCCCGCGGTTACATAGAAAGCCTTGAGGGCCCTTATGGGTACAACGATGTGGAACATATTGCCCTTCATCAGGTTGAAGATTATAAAAAGTCGGAACATGCCCGGAACCTGATCTTCTTTGATACATGGCTGATCATTACAAAAGTCTGGTTTGAGTATGCTTTTGGCCGGGTCCCTGACTGGATCGACCATAGGATCAGGCAAGCCAACTTCGACCTGGTATTGCTGTGTGCTCCTGATATTCCATGGGTTCCCGATCCTGTAAGAGAGAATGGTGGAGAGAAAAGAGAGGAACTATTTGACAGGTATAAAATTGAGTTCGACAGGTTTGGTATGGAATGGGTAACCGTAACCGGATCGGGTGATGAGCGCTTAAGCCGGGCTAAAGAATTGATCAATCGGAAAATTGAATATGGCACTGACGGAGAAATTTCACGCAAAAACTTTTAAGGGCCTTGAGTCACTCCTGGCTGAAGAATTAATATCCCTGGGAGCTGAAAGAACGGAGATTGTAAACCGCGGGGTTACCTTTTACGGCGGACGGGCACTCATGTACAGGGTTAATCTGGCTTCCCGGTTATCACTCAGGGTACTGGTTCCGGTGTTTCGGTTCGAGGCCACAGATACTGAAACCCTTTACAGGAGGGTGAAACATTATGATTGGTCGCTTCACCTGGACAACAGGATGACTTTCGCCATCGACCCGGTGGTCCACTCCCCTTTTTTTAAGCATAGCCACTATGTATCCCATAAGGTAAAGGATGCTATTGCGGACCGGTTCCGGGAAAAGACACACCTTCGGCCGTCGGTCAACAGGGACCGGCCTGATTTGCTTATCAATGTACACATTTCAGGCAAGTGGGTAACCCTGTCACTGGATAGTTCAGGAAGTTCTCTTCACAAGAGGGGTTACCGGACCGGGCAATTCGAAGCTCCACTGAATGAGGTGCTGGCAGCAGGAATGATCCTTTCTACCGGTTGGAGAGGGGATACTCCCCTGCTCGATCCCATGTGCGGTTCAGGTACCCTGGCTATTGAAGCAGCGTTGATCGCAGCAGAGATACCACCGGGAATATTCAGAAAACACTTCGGTTTTGAGAATTGGAAAGATTTTGACCGGGGGCTTTTCGAACATGTTGCACAAAAGCTTTCAGCCGAAAAGGAGTTAAAGGCACCCATCTTTGCCAGGGATGTGGACAGGGAAGCAGTGGCGCTCACAAGGCATCATCTTAAGCAGATGGACCTTACCCATATGGTGAAGGTTGAGGAGATGGATTTTGCAGACTCTCCGGGCATGGACCAGGGGGTCACCATCATATTAAATCCCCCCTATGGAGAGAGAATGAAACCTGTTGATATTGAATCGCTTTACCGCATGATCGGATCCACCCTGAAGCATAAGTTCCCGGGTTCGGATGCATGGATCCTTTCATCCAGCAAGCAGGCTATCGGGCGGATCGGACTCAAACCTGCAAGTAAACAGGTTCTGTACAACGGTTCACTGGAATGTTCATATGTGCATTATAAAACATTTGCCGGGAACTGGAAGGATTATAAAACCTCTAAAAAGCAAGGATGAACCTTCGGTCATAGATTTTTCACCGTTTGTTAAAAAAAATAGAGGTTTTGAGGAATTTTATTGCAAATGGCACCAATTTTTAGCTATATTTAGTTACTGAATATAAGTCTGAGATCGGGTGCCTCTGAAGGGCTCCTGTTTTTGATCAAGACTTTTTTTTTATATTTGCTGATCAAATTAGAATATTGCTAGTCAACAAAAAGAAGCTAAATGAGCTTTGATGTCAATGAGTATTACTCCAAGCTGAATGGTGGAGAGGTTTTGATGGCCTTCAAAGGGGATATCTCAAGTGAGCTCATCAGTAATGTACTAGAAGTTGTTGAATCCAGGATGGATGATCTCAGCGAGAACTCCAAGATTCGAAAGAAAGTTTATAATGTATTGGTGGAAAGCCTCCAGAACCTTTACCATCATATTGAAATGCTTCCTGACGAAATGCATAAGGAGTTTGGTCCAAAATTCGGGATCCTGGTTATAAGTCGTGTTGAAGATAAATATAAGATATCAACAGGGAATTTTATCACACATAATAAGATAGACATTCTTAAGAATAAGATCGATAAGATCAACTCCATGGGCAAGGAGGAGCTGAAAGATATGTACAAATTTATCCTGAATCATCAAAGGTTGTCTGAAAAAGGAGGCGGTGGACTTGGCCTTGTGGATATTGCACGCAAAACCGGGAATCAAATGGATTATACATTTGAAAGATATAACGATACCTATTATTTTTTTAACCTTGATGTATACATCGATTTTGCACATTGATCATAACTGAAAAATAACACAATATGGAAGCGCTTTCGATTGAAGGAACTGCAAAAACGCCGAGTGTCAAGTTTGACGGACAGGAAGGTGTCATTGAAATCAAGGGAAGGTCTATACCCGAGAATTCAATAGAATTTTATAAGCCTCTGGTGGAATGGCTTGAAGAGTACAGTGCTACACCCCTGGACCTCACACAGGTGAATGTTCAGCTGGAATACTTTAATACGAGTTCCTCCAAATGTATTCTGGATGTTTTTAAGAAACTGGAAGCCATCCATAAAGGCAAAAGTGAAGTGATTATTAACTGGTATTACGAGGAGGATGACGAGGATATGCTGGAAGCAGGAGAAGACTACGAGTCCATTATCCGGATACCATTTAAAATGATTGAGATCGTCGAATAACAGGGTCCCCGTCAAAAAGATTTCTTGAATTTGGGCTGTCTCCTTTTGACAGTCCTTTTTTATTGGGAGATTTTCCTGGATACAATCCTTTCCATTAAGTCCAGGAACTTCTTGAATACCCTGAAATACAGCAAGATATATAGTACCAGCGTCATAAACCATATGACCATCACATTCACCCATATGGTAGGCACAAATACTCCGAAAAGCATTTTTCTTGGTGCATAGAAATGCGCCTTAATGAATTTGTTGGTAGGATCGAAGTAGATGGGATCCCGTTTCTGGATCATGTCCCCATCCATGTATTCTATATAATAATTAAAAGTTTTGTTGTTGGTGACCAACTCCTCCAGGCTCTCGTTGGTATGGTCGCGTTCCAGCTTTTGGAGTTCTTCCAGGTCGAATTTCCGGGTGATCCTGTCTATCTCCTTAACAGCTTTTTTGAAGGTCCCGGAGTAAAACTTCTTCAATGTCTGCAGGTACTCTGATGTGTACTGAAGGATCTCCTTATTGATCTGTTCGGGATAGAGGTTATCCACAAATTTCATTGAGAAGGCAGGCGCGGGATCGTAATATTCATGAAGGATCATCCGTTCCTTGTATTCATCGCGGATTTCAAATCTCAGGGCCATCAGGTTATATGCGATCTTTTCTGCCTCCCCTGGATTGTCAAGGTTCCGTTCAATGAAAGTAAGTTTATTGATCAGTTCCTTGATGTGAAAATTGGCTTTCAGGTTGGCATTGCTCTTTAACTTGTTCCAGTAATAAAAGTGTTTCTGGTAATCGTTGTTCATAAACTGGTAAGTGGACAGACCCTCATAGGCCCACCTGGCTACAATGATCTCACCGTAGACAGGGATCCTCTTGGGGGATGAAATCTGTGGATTCAGGTTCTCATATTTCACAATAATTCCGCTCAGGATAATTTGAGGTATAACCAGAAATGGAATGATGATATAAATGGTGACCACTGTTTTGAAACTGTCAGAAATAAGCAGTCCCGTCACATTGGCCATGGCCCATGCAGAGAAGAGTACAAGCCAGTATTCAAAATACATCCCCTTGATTTCCATGATGGTATTCCCGATAATCACATAGGTGAATGCCTGTATGGCTGAGATCATCATCTGCACGGAGACCTTGGAAAGCAGGTAGCCCGACCAGCTGAGGTTCAGGAAAGCTTCCCGTTTAAGGATCTTTCGGTCCTTGATGATCTCTTCCGCACTGACAGTTAGCCCCATGAATACGGCTATGATCACTGACATAAATATGTATACAGGCATGTTGCTGTTTTCTGCCAGTGTATAACCGAATTCATTGGATACATCGGAATCGAAATAGCGTATGATAAATGCGAGCGCGAATGCCAGAACAGGCGCTTCCAGGAAATTGAACACCAGGTACTGCGTGTCGCTCAGTTTTTTTAATATGTCGCGTCTTATAAAAACACCATATTGTTTCAGTTTGCCCGGAATCTTAAAGGATATTTCAGGCAGGTCCTCTTTTAATGCCTTCTCTTGCCCGGATTCCCTGTATTGTTCCCTGAAGTGTTCACTCCACTCTCTAGGGGATATCCTCCTGGTGTGTGTCAGCTTGCCATATTCATCCAGTACACTGGTTTCCACAATATTGAATACCTGTTCCGGATTTACGTTACCACAGGTTGCACATTCACTCTCATTCCAGTCAGCCGCCTGCACCCTGGATTTAAAGTACATGATCGAATCAATTGGATTCCCGTTATAAATGAGGAATCCTCCTGTATCCAGGATCAGCAAACGGTCGAACATCTTAAAGATGTCTGACGAGGGTTGGTGTATGACCACAAATACAAGCTTTCCCTTGAATGTAAGTTCCTTCAGCAGGTCCAGTATATTTTCACTATCGCGGCTTGAGAGACCGGAAGTGGGTTCGTCCAGGAACAGAACAGCGGGCTCCCGGATCAGTTCCAGCGCTATGTTAAGTCTTTTGCGCTGACCCCCGCTGATCTTTTTGTTGAGTGGAGTGCCCACCTGGATATCCTTGATCTCAAAGAGCCCCAGGTTGGTCAGAACCAGGTGGACCGTCTCAACCAGCTGCTCTTCGGTGAAGTTATCAAAACACAATTTAGCATTGTAGTAGAGGTTCTGGTAGACCGATAATTCTTCGATCAGCAGGTCATCCTGCGATACATATCCAATAATTCCTTCAATGCTGGAGTCGCCGCTGTGTATGTCAATTCCGTTTATGAGTACCTTTCCCTCTGAGGGTTTGCTGGCACCATTGAGTATATTTAACAGGGTCGATTTCCCTGCTCCGCTGGCTCCCATGATCCCCACAAGCCTGCCAGATTGTTCTGTAAATCCTACATCATGAAGACCAAAGGCGCCATTCTTAAACCTGTGCGTAATGTGATTCGCCTCGAAAACAATCTTCGATTTCACCATGTCGCCCACGAACAGTGAAACCACATCGCTGTAATAGACTGGAGCGATCAGCTGGTTACGCAATGAAGATCCGGTATTCAGCGGATAAGATTTAAATGGTTCCAGCAGTTGTCCGTTCATATAAAGCTCTGCCTGCCCCACATACTTTAAAAAATACAGGTTGGTCGAATGAATGTGGATGAACCGGATCTGGCCCATGAGGTTATCCCGGTATATGTGCTTAATAATCTTTCCAGGGGCTATGTCCTTGTTGCCATCCACGATCAGGAATTCCGGTGTATCATCCAGGTCGGTGTCCGATAGTACAAAACTCTTTATTAACTGGTAATCCTTATCAGGAATATTGAATGTGTCGGCCACGGTTGTGACAAACTCCATCTCCTGACCGGTCACCTCCTGGGTCTCCGATTTGATGAATTCCAGCAACTGAAACATTACAATGATCTTCTGTGGCTGGGCCAGCTCTTCATTGATGGCTGTACAGATCTTCAGGACCCTTACTGAACGTCTGGCAAGCAGGCGCTGTTTCTTGGTTACTTTTTCATCTTCCTCCACAACTTTCCTGTAGAACTCGTCAAAAACGTGAAGATAAACATCAACCAGTTCCTGGTTTAACTGTCTGTTCAAAAACGATTCCACCACTGTTCGCCTGTCTGAAGCATCACTTTCAGGACGACCAATAATGGCAAACAATTGCATTAACGCTTTGAGGATCTCTTCGTTCATGGCGTGGTATACTCAGAGGTGCCCTTCACCAACAATATCCCAAGATAACAATTTAATGCATAAGATTACACCCGGTTATTTCAAGGATTTCTTCAATGGTATTTCTGTCAACCGAGGCCCGGAGGAGTGTGGAAGGATAAGGGAAGGATTCAGAGCGGGATACCACACCCGGGTTCCAGTGCCTGGCCACATGATGGTTCAGTGCGATCCCGGATAGACCGCATCTAGAAAAGAGAAACCTCTGTAGTTCAAGTATCTGCAGGGGTTTCTCTATTATTGTCTCGCAACATGTCTCGCAAACTGTGGTCTTTCCTACTGAAATTTACCTGG
>SDBV01008821.1_pt1 | contig 13521 bp, 8 predicted proteins | sample 2277081 | NCBI WGS metagenome assembly SDBV01 (sample SAMN10402039, study PRJNA504765) | marine sediment metagenome | isolation source: marine sediment core GS10_PC15, 223 cmbsf | place: Arctic Ocean: Southern Knipovich Ridge | collected 2010 | reverse complement strand
TTGATTGGTACGCTGCTGCGTCTGTCGGAAACGCGAGGCAAGGAGGCGGCCGGCTTGGCTATTCGTCGCGGGCAGGGGGACATTCAGGTGTTCAAGTGCGAGCAAACGGCCACGCGGATGCTGCACCGCAAGGACTACAGGGAGTTCTTCCAGGCCGCCGTTCCTCCTCGCCCATGCGCCGAAGGCAGCCTGGTCGTGATCGGCCACACGCGCCTGATGACGCACGGACAGCGCGCCGAGACCGGTAACAACCAGCCTGTCATCAAGAACGGCCTGGTCGGGGTGCATAACGGCATCCTGGCCAACGATGAGGCCCTCTGGCGGGCGAATCCTGATATTCAGCGTGAGCATCGCATCGATACGGAGCTTCTCTTGGGCCTGTTGGCGCGCGGGCTTGGGTCCCAGGGCGATCTGGCCAGGAGCTTTCGACAGCTCACTGCCGAGGTGGAGGGCACGATCTCCCTGGCGGCGATGGGACAGGACGTTCGGGAGCTGATGCTGGCGACCAACCACGGATCGCTCTACGTGCTGGAACACCAGTGGCGCGGCGGGAAGATGCTGTTTTTTGCGTCCGAGCAGCACATTCTGCAGATGTTTCAGCGCAGCAAGGTCATGGCGAAGTTGGCTGGCCAGTCGAATATCGTTCATCTGCCCACCGATCACGTTGCCCTGATCGATCCGTCTTGTCCGGAGCTTCACATTGTCAACACCGCGCAGGATGAGCCGGCCAGACTCACGCCGATCTCACAGGACATTCAGATCGTCGACTATTCCCGCCGTTACGAGGAGGCCCGCCGGGAACTGCAACGATGCACCAAGTGCATCCTGCCGGAGACCATGCCCTTTATCGAGTTTGACGAGCAGGGCGTGTGCTCTTACTGCCGAACATACAAGAAGATGGAGGTCAAGGGCTTGGATGCCCTGATGGAAGCCGTCGCTCCGTTTAGAAAGGACAACGGCGAGCCGGACTGCATGGTCATGTTCAGCGGCGGGCGCGACAGTTCCCACGGCCTGCACATCACCAAGAAGGTGCTTGGGCTGACCCCGCTTGTTTTCACCTACGATTGGGGCGTATTGACAGACCTTGGTCGGCGGAACCAGGCGCGCATGTGCGGCGCGTTGGGTGTGGAGCACTTGCTCGTGTCGGCTGACATCCCACGAAAGCGCCGCCACGTTCGCTCGAATGTCGCCGCTTGGATGAAGCGGCCTCATCTTGGCATGGTCCCCCTGTTCATGGCCGGCGACAAGCAATACTTCTACCATGCCAAGAAGGTGGCGAAGCAGGCCGACATCAAACTGACGATCGTCTCTGAATGCCCGCTGGAGCGGACCAAGTTCAAGTCGGGATTCTGCGGCGTCGCCGAGGGCTCCAAGCGCATCTTCAACGTCAGCATCTGGCAGAAGTTCAGGATGATCGGGTTTTATCTGGGTCAGTTCCTTCGCAATCCGGCCTATATCAACGCCTCACTGTGGGATTCGTTTACCGCCTTCGTGGCGTGCTATGGCATGAAGCACGACTTCCTCTATCTCTACGACTACGTCCGCTGGGATGAGGAGGAAATCGCCGCCACGCTGAAGGGCGAGTACAATTGGGAAACCGCCGAAGACACCAAGACCACCTGGCGCATCGGTGACGGCACAGCCGCCTTCTACAACCACATCTACTACACGATTGCAGGCTTCACCGAGAACGACGTCCTGCGGAGTCATCAAGTGCTCGAGGGCGTGCTAACACGCGATCAGGCGCTGGAACTGACCCAGCGTGACAACCAGCCGCGCTGGCCGTCCATGGAATGGTATGCACGTACCATCGGGTTCAGCCTGGACCACGCACTTTCGGTCATCAACTCCGTGCCGAAACTCTATGAATGAGATGTCGCCTGTCATGGATGCTGCCGGCGGCGATCCGAACCGGCCAGGGGGGGGCCATGCCTGCCGTCCCGGCAGTTAGGGTTGCCAGGCTGGCGGAGTGCAGATAGAATACACATCACCTGGCCAAAGCGTGGCCGGGAGAAGAACGAGCAATCCTCACGCATCTGTCGAATCCAACGGTTGGAATCGAGAGTCAGCGTGCCCCTGGTGTCGCAGTTCGCAGACCATTCTTAACCAACTGGCCGCCGGTCATGGTGAGAAGCCGAGTTTCGATCTGCTGACAGCGTGGTGTGCGACGATATGCTCCGTGAAGTGTCGCTGATCTTCGTATCACGACGAGTGGACAATGCCGATGAAGGTCTTACTGATCAACCCTCCCTGCCAATACATGCTGAGAGGGGACGTGCCTGCTGTTGTCGTGGATGAGACGGGGGCCTACCCGCCTTTGGGCCTCTTATACGTCGCCGCACATGCCGAGACGGTCGCCGACGTCGAGGTCTCAGTTATGGACTGCGGCCCCCAAGGCGTGACCTACGCAGATCTGGACGAGGAAATCCGGCGGCACTGCCCGGATGTCGTGGGCATTCAGGTGATGACTTTCACGCTGATCGACGCAATGAAGGTAGCCCAGGCCGTCAAGGCCGTTTGTCCGGAGACCCCCGTGGTCTTCGGCGGGCCTCATGCGACCATCTTTCCCCACGAGACTCTGGCCTTGCCGGCTGTGGACTATGTCGTTTGCGGTGAGGGGGAGTATCATTTTGCCAACCTGTTGACGGCGATCCGTGACGGCAAGGTTCCGCCAAGCATATCCGGCCTGGCATGCAATGGCGTTCAGGAGGCCGGCGTCTCGCTCGAATACATAGAGGATCTCGACCAGTTGCCTCGACCGGCAAGGCACCTGCTGCCAGTTGATATTTACACTTCACCAATGGCCAAGAGGAACCCGGTGACGACCATGATGAGCAGCCGGGGCTGTTCGGGGAAATGCACGTTTTGCGACCGCCCGCAAATGGGCAAGCGGTTCCGCAAACGTTCTGCCAAGAGCGTCGTGGACGAGATGGAGCATTGCGTCCGCGACCTTGGGGTCGGCGAGATCATATTCTATGACGATACGTTTACGCTCGATCGTAAACGTGTGCTGGAAATATGCGACCTGATCGACGCCAGGAAGCTCAAGGTCCACTGGGATATACGCGCCCGCGTGGACACGGTGACACCGGAAATGCTCGCCAGGCTTCGCCGTGCAGGCTGCTATCGCATCCACTTCGGTGTCGAGAGCGGCAGCCCGATCATCCAGAAGACTATCAAGAAGTACCTCAAGCTGGACCGTGTCCGTGAAGTGTTCAAGCAAAGCCGAAAGCTCGGCATTGAAACGCTGGGTTATTTCATGATCGGCCTGCCTGGAGAAAATGAGCAAGAGCTGCAGAAGACCTTGGATATGATGTGCACGATCCCCATGGACTACGCTCATATTGCAATGCTGACCCCTTATCCCGGAACGCCGATCTACTATGACGGGCTGGCCTCTGGGCTGTATGATCATGATTTCTGGCGTGAGTATGCCGCCAATCCCACGCCAGATTTCGTCCCTCGTTCCTGGACCGAGCATTTTTCGGAAGATCAACTCCAGGCCAAACTAGTGGCAGCCTACAAGCGATTCTATTTTCGACCAAGATACATTTTACGCCGCCTGGTCAGGGTAAGGTCACTTGCGGAACTCGTTGGCAAGAGCCGCTTGGGACTTAAGATGTTCTCAAGCATGGTGCTCGGGACCGACAGGAAGAAGTGCCAGCAAGCCGGGAAGACAGACCGGCAAGGCTCTATGCCCGCTTGACAGCCTGGGTGCGATTGTCCGCTGGGCCACACGAGAGGGCACGCCGCCCATAAGACATGGGTATTTAGCTACGGGTTGCGGGGGTCGGTCAAAGCCAGGCTTTCATGGCCCTGAGCGTGTAAATTTCCTCAGCCGAGGGTCACTGATCCGACTCGTACGGTTCTGCGGCAGCTATATCATCCTCTGGGGCAGTCGCGGGTGGGGCAACGTTGGCTTCCTCGTGCGAAAGTTTCAGTGGCTGTTTCCCTTGGTCGTCCCCTACAGGGGCGCCGTCGACGCGGGCAACAGGTTTGGCCCGCGCGATCTCCACGCGCCCACGGACGCCATTATGGAGGCGGGTATCCGTTTCTACGGGGCCGGCCTCGGGTAGAATGAGCAGCAGTCTTCGCCGGACTGCGGCGATCTGATCTCCTATGAGCCCGAAGAAGAAAAGCAATAGCCCATTGCTCAGCAGCAGGATTGTCGCCTGAGTGATGTCCAGGCGAATTATGTCTAGGGTTAGCATGATCGTGCCCAGCGAAAGCAAAATCAGGCTGGGGGGAAAGAGCACTCGTAGCGGCGCAAACATCATAATTACCTGGACCACGCTCAGCAGCGCCACCAGCCCATCCCGTGGGGCAACCGTGCTCCGCCCTTGGCGACCCGCCACGTCTAACTTCAGAAATAGCACCTTCGAGTCATCCAGCAGCAGCGCCAGAGCCGATGTCGTGGAGAAGCTGAATCGTTCGCAGCAGACCGGCAAATATTGCCGGATGAGTTCCGTTCGGAACGCCCGAAAACCACAGTTGATGTCCGGGATTTTTCGGCGGCTAAGGTATTGCGATATCCCTTTGAGCAGCCACTTGCCGGGCATGCGCCACAGATGACTGTGAAGGTGCTTCTGACGAGCGCCGAGGACGGCATCGGCGCCGAGGTCCATCTCCTCAAGGAATCGACCTATGTCACTGGGTCGGTGCTGCCCATCGCCATCGAAGGTGACCACGACCTCCCCGCTGGCTAGCAGGATGCCCTCCTTGAGGCTCGCACCGTACCCACGATTGACAGGCTGGCGGTACACACGAACGGTCTCGTCCTGGGCGATCTCGTCGGCAGAATCCAGAGAGCTGGCGTCGTCGATAATCAGGATTTCGTAAGGCCTGCCCAAGCGGTCCATCTCATCCCGGACCTCCTGAACGACCCGAGGAAGGGCGGGCTCATTATAAGCCGGGATTACAACGGACACCTTACCATCGATTAGTCTTCCACTCATTGTTCCAGCTTTCCTGCCCCGAAGGAGTCTGTTACGCAACGATCTCAGGGGGCCTCTTCAAACTCCGCGGCAGCGTGGGGCAAGCAACTTCTTTTCCGCCATGCGGCCCGGTCAGTGTGACGCATTCTAACTGTATTTCAACGGGCCGGCAACCCTTTAGCGCGGACTTGGCTGTCACAATGATCGGGATCGCGAATAACATAGCCCTTCCCCCCCCGTAGTGGCCGCAGGCAACGTACGGAGCGGCCGCTCCGCAGACGCAATGCCGTGGGCAAGAAGTTGGCACGCGAATCGCCGGGAGAAACGGGTTGCAGAAGCTCAAAGCCACAACTATACTCCCCTCCGCACTAGTGATCTGACGCTCCGGGAGGCGGCTCGTATCCTGTACTGCCGAGGTGTCAAGAACGGCAGGAAAGGCGTGGTGTTGCAAGAGTTCGTGTCTATTGATCCGGGAACGACTGGCCGGATGGCGGCAGATGACCGCGTTGAGCAGACAGGTTGGCGGGTACTGCACGTCATGTCGGTCAGTGTGCCCTATGCCAACGGATATACCTATCGGGCTAGGTACATCGTGGACACTCAACGGGATGATGACCGCTACGAGGCAGTGTCGGTCGTAACATCGCCTTTCTATCCGGAAAGCGACCTGCCGTCTGAAGACGAGGTCATCGACGGCATCTCGTATTACCGAATCCCGCATCCGGTTGATCGTCCCCGTGGGCAATGGCGCTTGACAGACCGGATTTGCGCATGGCTTTATCGATGCCGAAAACGTTGGTCGGCGCCTGGCGCGCGGGCCAAGGCTGCATCTGCCGATCAACCATCGTGTGCCCGGCCTGCTGGTAGGAGCAATGTCGTAAGACGCAGTATGAAATGGTTTTGGCGCGCCTTTTTGCGGCCGATGTTTCACGTTCTTGAGGACGCCCTGTTGCTGCACATATTCCAGCGGGATCTGACGGCACTGGTGTCGCGGCTGCGCCCCAACATACTTCATGCACACTCGCCATATCGCTGCGCCCTGCCGGCTGAGGCAGTCGGGCGGAAGTGTCGCATCCCGTGTGTCTACGAGGTCCGAGGGCTATGGGAGGAATCTTCCGTGGCTAACGGTGACTGGACGGTCAAATCGCTCGAATATCGCCGTTGGCGGGCCAAGGACACGCGGGCTATGCGCCGCGCCGACGTGGTCATTTGTATCTGCCGGGGGCTTCGTGAGGTGCTCATCGCTCGAGGCGTCTCGGCCGAGCGGATATCGGTGGTACCGAATGCGGCCTCGCCGGATATGTTTTGCCCCGACAACGGGCAGACGCCGCCCGTGGAAGTGGCGTGCCTGCGTGAGCGACTTGGGTCGATGGTGCTGGGATATGTCGGCAGCCTCCGTCCGTTGGAAGGCGTCGATGAGCTCGTCCGCGCGACAGTTGAGGTGCGGCGTCGTGGATACGACGCGAGTCTCCTTGTAGTCGGCGACGGCGTAAGCCGACGCAACCTGCAGGCGCTGGCCGAGGAGCTTGGCTTGGGCGATCACGCGGTTTTTACCGGCCGGGTGGCTCATGAGGCCGTCCCTCATTACTATTCATTGATTTCGGCATTCGTCATCTCTCGTCCGGCCACACGAGTTACCCAAGCCGTCACGCCGCTCAAGCCGCTTGAGGCGATGGCTATGGCGAGGCCCATTGTGGTATCCGACCTTGCAGCCCTGCGTGAATTGGTGCAAGATGAGGAGACAGGCTTGCTGTACCCGCCAGGAGATCATGTAGCCTTGGCTGAGCAATGTATTCGCATTCTGGACCACCCCGAGGAAGCCCGGCAGCGCGTCCGAAAAGCCAGGCAATGGCTGTCGGATCACCGAACATGGCAACATGTAATGCATCGGGTACCTGAACTGTACGCGATGGCGCGTAGCCTTAAGGAAGGCTGCAAGAACTGATCAATGCCCGACAGAATACAACCATCTCGATCGATCTTTGTTCATTCGACGGTCGGCAATCTTTGGCGTTGGCGTCATCTGGCAAAGGCCATGACGGATGCAGACCTTCGCGATACCCACGCCAATCGTATGTTTGGGAGCCTTTGGTGGCTGCTGGACCCCATCCTAATGACGTTCGTTTACACCCTCGTCATCGTTGTGATTCGTGGGCGTACCAGCAGCATTCCAGCTTTCCCCGTGTTTGTGATGTGTGGCATCATGGCGTGGAAGCAATTCGCTTATTCGCTGCAACGTTCCTCGCTGGCCATGTTTCAAAACAGGAATCTTATCGGCACATTCCTGTTCCCGCGCGCGATTATCCCCTTCGCGACGGTCAGTTCCTCAGTTTTCCTGTTTTGTGTTTCGTTAACGATTCTGTGCGCTGCGACGGCTCTATGCGAGTACGCCTTGGGGATTGACGGCGTTCACTTGGGCCCGCATCTACTGCTGCTTCCGGTCATCATTATTGTCCAGTTCATCCTCACCTTGGGGGCCGCTTTGCTGGTTTCCTGCGTAGGGGTGTTCTTCAAGGATCTGGCCAATCTTCTTACGCATGTACTCCGGATCGGCTGGTTCCTGTCACCGGGATTGTATCGGGTGGAGTACATGATCCCCGGGTACAATGGCTTCCTGCATTCGGACTGGACCCGCCTCCGCACATGGTACGTATTGAATCCATTTGTTCACATCATGGGTGGCTTGCGCAACATTGTGATGTTCGACCGCCCGCCCGACTGGGGCGGCCTGGCCTACTGCATGGTGTTGGGCTTGGCGCTGTGCTGGGCCGGGCTGAGGCTGTTTCGGGCGAAAGAGCGGAGTTTTACCAAATACACATAGGTCGACACGACATGATTCAATTGAGACAGGTAGGTCTGAAATACAGGATACGGACGGTGACAGGCACCAGTCTTAAGCGCCGGATTATGTACACGATGGCCCGGCAGAATCGGACCAGAATATTTTGGGCTTTGCGCGAAATCGATGTGAACATCACCAAAGGGATGACTTTGGGCATTGTGGGCATCAACGGTTCCGGCAAGACGACCCTTTGCACGGTGCTTGCCGGTCTCTTGGAACCGGACGAGGGCTCGGCGGAGTATTCTTGCCAGAATCCTTTCTTTCTGACACTCAATACCGGTTTCAACATGGAAATGTCCGGCCGGGACAACATCCGTCTGTCGCTGACGCTACGAGGGATGACTGACAAACAGGTCAGCGCGCTCGAAAATGAGATCATAGAGTTCGCGGAAATAGACAGCTTCATCGAGAATCCTGTCCGGGTATATTCGACCGGCATGCGATCACGCCTGGCATTCTCGATCGCGACGAGCATTGTTCCGGACGTGCTCATCATGGATGAAGTGTTGAGTGTCGGGGACGATATCTTTATCGACAAGAGCCGCCATCGCATGAGGGAAATCATCCAGAAATCCAAGGCCCTGGTCTTGGTATCTCATCGGCCGGACACCATCCGTCAGTTCTGCCAAGAAGTTATCTGGCTGCATGAGGGGCGAATTCATGCACGCGGACAGGCCGAGGAAGTCCTGGGCGCATACGAAGCCTGGTGTCGCAGCCGCCAACGCAAGAAGCGAAGAGGATAGTGGCCAGCCAGACGTCACAAGCTCTGCGCGGACACGATATCGTTCTGTTGGCGTCCGCCCCGTGGCAAATTGACGGAAAGGTGAACTGCCACCAGTTGGCATTGCGCCTGATGCAGGACAACCGCGTACTGTTTGTCGAATCCTCCGGCCTTCGGCGACCGGACCTGGCGCACCCGTCTGACCGGCGCAAGGTCCTTCGCCGCCTGGCCTCGTGGGCCGGTCAGCTATGTCGCGGCCCGAAGCGCATGGGCGAAACATTGAGTGTCTTGTCGCCGCTGACTTGGCCGAACCCCGCCAGAGAGGCCTTGAACGGCCGGATGCTGTCCTGGCAAATCAATCAAGCGATTCGACGATTGAGGTTTCGCAGCCCGATTGTCTGGTCGTTCCTTCCAACGGCTGCGGGCGTCTTGCCGCATATTGCATCATCGTTGCGAGTATACCACTGCGTCGACGATTACGCGGGCAATCCGGGGGTGGACGCCCAGCAAATCCTGGCTGCCGAAGTGAAGCTCATTGGCCTGTGCGACCTTGTTTTTGCCACATCGCGGCCGTTAGAGTCGCGTCTGTCGGCCATGCACCCGCGCGTCTGCTGCATTCCCAACGGTGCAGAAGTTCGCCGGTTCTTCACCTCGGCCGCGCCGCCTGCGGACCTGCTGGGCATCCCGCGGCCAAGGATAGTTTATGTGGGCAACTTGGCGGGGTACAAGTTGGATATCCCTCTCTTGCGCGCAGTGGCCGAGAAACGCCCGGAATGGTCGTTCGTTCTGATCGGGCCCGAGGGCGTGGGCGATCCGTCCACGGACCAGACTGCTTTGAAGCAACTGCCAAATGTCCACGCGATTGGCCCGCGGCAATATGACGACATCCCCAATTATCTTGCCGCCATGGACGTGTGTATGATTCCGTTCGCCAGGAACCGCGTAACGGAATCATCCCTGCCTCTGAAGACCTGTGAGTACCTGGCCGCCGACAAGCCCGTCGTCGCAACGCCCTTGCGCGCCCTGCGCGAGGAGCATGCTTTGGCAAGCGTTATTCGCTTCGCCGACACACCCGAGCAGTTTGTCGACGCCATCGCGGCAGAGCTGAATGAGTTGAGTCAGGCCAATCGAATCGACAGGCGAAAAGTCGCCCTCCAATACGACTGGTCGCACATTTACGACACCATCTGTCGGGAGGTAGCTGCCGTAAAAGCGCTGCACTGAGCGCTTCCTGCGACGGCTGCCGTAACAGTATGGTCCGGGCGGCACCTCGTATTCCGGCAACGCTGGGGCCATACTCTTGCTTTGCCTACAAAGCTTGGGTACGATCACGCTGCGGCCTCGCTGACGGCGGGAAAGGAAGCAGCAAGTGAAAATCATTCTTGTGGCCGGCGCTCGGCCTAATTTCATGAAAATCGCCCCGCTGATGGCAGCCATAGCCCAACGAGACGGCATCGAGGCGATGCTCGTCCATACCGGCCAGCACTATGACGAGGCTATGAGCGACCTGTTCTTCCGGCAGCTCGGCATTCCTGAACCTGAGGTGAACCTGGAAGTGGGGTCGGCCTCTCACGCCGTGCAAACGGCCAGGATTATGCGGGCCTTCGAGCAGGTCTGTCTTGAGCACAAGCCGCGGGCCGTCTTGGTCGTCGGCGACGTCAACAGCACCATCGCCTGCGGGCTTGTCGCCGTTAAACTTGGCATCACGCTAATTCACGTCGAGGCAGGTCTGCGCAGCTTCGACCGGACCATGCCCGAGGAGATAAACCGCCTGCTCACCGACGCGATCAGCGACCTGCTGTTCTGCACGGAAGAGGCCGGCCCGAAAAACCTGCGCAACGAGGGCGTGCCACCTGAAAAAATATTCATGGTCGGTAACGTGATGATCGATACGCTACTGGCCAATCGGGCAAAGGCAGATGCGTCAACGATTCTGGATGACCTGTCGCTTGCACCGGGCCAATACGCGGTGCTGACACTGCACCGTCCGAGCAATGTGGACGACCCGGCCACGCTGTCGGGCATGCTGGGCGCCATGGAACAAATCGCAGCCGACATGCCCATAATATTCCCCTGTCACCCGCGGACGTTGAAGAACATCGCGGCGCTTGGTCTGGCCAATCGCTACGATGCGGCGGAGGGCCTTCGTGTTGTCGAGCCGATGGGGTACCTGGACTTCCTCAAGCTGATGAGCCAGGCCGCCTTGGTGCTGACCGACTCTGGCGGCATTCAAGAAGAAACTACCATTTTGAAAGTTCCTTGCCTGACGTTGCGGGACAGCACGGAAAGGCCAATTACCGCCGAGGTGGGCTCCAACCGCATTGTGGGCGTGGATCCTGCAAACATCCTCGCCGCCTGTGCAGACCTCAAAGCCGGCCGGACGCCGCCGATGGGCACGCCACCATTGTGGGACGGCCAGGCCGCCGGACGTATCGCGAACATTCTGATTGAGAAACTGTCGCAGGCCAGCCAGACGGGATGTTCGTCCGCCTGAAAGACGCAGAGGGCAACTGGCGCGGACCGGAGTCGTTCGACCTGGAATCGAACGTGCCCACGGTCCACTGTCTTGGCGCTTACACGAAGAACGGCCGGGAAGCTGCAATTCCGCTTCGGGCGGACCTAGCAGCCCGTGGGGCCTAGCTTGGGGAAGTGGACGGCGAACAGGCGGCGCTAGCTGCGACGGGGACCGACGACGCCCACGGAAAAAGGCGCACTAAAAGGCGCTTTTTCTCCGACGCACCGTGTACAAATCTGGCAATTCCTGGCAAGGAGAGGCAAGACCAAGGTGCGGCAGGTGGCTGCGAAAAGACGGCCCCCAAGTCTTTGCCCATGGTACAAATAGACAAGGCCTGCCAACGTGTGGCAAGCCTTGTCACTAACGAGGCCGACGGGATTCGAACCCGCAACCTCCGGATCAGGAGCACGGACAGCCACCTTCACGCAGCCCGAAATCATAAGTTCCCCCATTACTTGCGCGAAAACAGCCCGAGTGTCAAGTAGTCTCAAACAGTCTCCATAAGTCCTTGTTCTACCGTGTACGCTAGGTGTAGATTGTGTACAAAGCCATGCGATGACCGTGTGGCCACGAGAAGGAATCAGACCATAACGGCCAGATGGTTGTTGTGCCCTTTACGGCCTCTTCGGCAAGACCCCGCCCCTGCTGACCTCGACTCATCGACGTGAACGAGCATTCTGCAAGGCTTGCCTTTCGGCGTCATGCCCGGTCCGCTCTCCCCCCAGTTCTTCAAGCCACCGACCGACAACCTACGCCAGCCCGCCTCGGCGGATCTTCGAGCGGCGTTTGCGTAGTAGTGCTGCTGCGCTGCATACCATTAGGGTGAGTGTGGTTGGTTCTGGGATTGTGAAGGTTGTTTGGATGTCGCCGGCGGGGCCTGGTTCGAGGAGGCCTGATACTGCGAAGTTCAGGGAGATCGTCGTGCCGCTGGGGGCGACTAGTTGCGCTATTTGCCACGTGGGGCCGGCTGCGCCGCCGGATAGCGCGAACGTGCCGCTCAGCCGGTCGCCGAACGTCGTGTCGGCTACCAAGCCGGGCGGTAGCGGCGGTGAATCGCTGGGCTCGGCGCTGGGCGAGACGTTACGCGTCTCGAATGGCGCCGCGGCCACCAACAACTCGCCCAATGTGTTCAGGAAGTGCGTGTCGATGGCGGTCGCCAACAGACTGCTGTCGACCGTCGGCGTGAAGAGGCCCGCGCCAGAACCGTCCTGCTGGTGCAGGACGCCGGCGACACCCGAATAGCCCAGGAACACGCCGTCGAAGCCCACCGGATCGTTCTCCCAATCGCCCGAGGTATTCACGACGTACAACGTCGTCGCCTGCAGATTCTCCACGCCACTGCCCACCGGCACCGGAGTCGTAACGAAGACATCGTAAATCGACGTCTGACTGATCAGCATGTCCGCATTACTGCCGCCGGTGGCGAGAAGGAGCGTCGCAAATGACAATAGAACGATCCTGCAATGCCGCTGCGATGAGCGTCTTGAACTCAACTGATACATGTCTGCCTCCTGAGCCCGACGGGCGATGGCTGTCGCACGCGCGGGCGTCGCAAGCCTCTGCCGTTATTAGATTACACTTCTATCTTCATCAGAGCGTCGATCTCCAAGATCGAGAACTCATCTTCAAACTGCTCGTCTCGCACCCATCGGCCCATTGGCCGACTGGCGGCCGTCACGTCGGTTACTGTCGCCACCGAACGCGGGGCTGTATCCATCCTGCCAGTGACCGGCGCGCTTGAAAGCTCTAACGTCCTCGCCGCGACGGGCTGCGACTGACGTCTTCGCCGACTTCTCCTGCCGATGCGTTTGGCCGGCCGCGGGGTTGCTGCGCCCGTCGGCCTGTTATCCACGCCCATCGCCAGTGGGGCCGACTGCGATGTCGACAACGTCTGGCCGATGGTCGGCTGCGGCGCCAGTTGCGGAGCAAGCGTCAATGAGCTCTCCGTCGTTGCCGGTGCGCCAGCTTCAATTGGCGCAGCGCCGACAACTTCGCTCTGCGTTGGCGCCATCGCCGGCGCGGCAGTCGGCGGGATGGCCGGCTGTACGGCGCCCATGCCGAAGTAGGTCGCCAGGATCGACAGGTCAGTAATGTTAACAAGACCGCTACCGTTGAAGTCGCCGCCCGACCAGCCCATGCCCCCCAGGCCAAAGTTCGTGCCCAGCCTCGCCAGGTCCGATAGGTCGACGATCCCGTCGAGGTTCGCGTCGCCGTGGGCCGTGCCGACGCCGAGGGATGTCTCCACCAAGGTGCGGACAAGGATGTCGGCGTCATAGCGGTCGGCGTCGCCGTCGGCGTCGAGATCGAACTGCGGGCCCGCCTCACCGGCGTCGCCGTAGTTGGCGAACAGCAAATCAATGTCCGTCCCGTCAATGTCGCCGTCGCTGTCCATGTCGCCGCGAGCATTCCCGTTGCGGTAGCCGTAGTCTGCGCCGCCGGACTGCTCGTCGGCTGCCAGGGCCAGCCCTCGCCAGGTCAGGCTGATCGGGTCAATGTAATCGCCGCCAAG
>SDBV01008820.1_pt1 | contig 13524 bp, 10 predicted proteins | sample 2277081 | NCBI WGS metagenome assembly SDBV01 (sample SAMN10402039, study PRJNA504765) | marine sediment metagenome | isolation source: marine sediment core GS10_PC15, 223 cmbsf | place: Arctic Ocean: Southern Knipovich Ridge | collected 2010 | reverse complement strand
CAACTTCTCCTTTATTGATCGGGTCAATATGGTGAATCTGTATACCCGGAACTCCTGCCGGATGCGGTCCATTAAAATAATGAATGTTCACCCCTTTGGCTCCAGTGAAAACATCTGAAGGCGGATATGCTGAATTTAATGAGAGATGGACTTCTCCCTTTGTCAGTTTTTTCAGCACATCAATCCCCCTCTGAAATGAATTGTTCTGGCCTTTTACAATAAAATCCATGTCCGGAGCCAGCGGAGCTGAATCAAATCCGGATATAAATATTGCCTTGGGTTCACTGTCCGGCCTTGCGATGACATTATAGGGACGCTGCCTGATTGCAGGCCATAGTCCCGCATCAAGAATCTTTTGCTTTACCTCCTGAGGACTCATCGCACCAGGATCGCCAGCTTTAAAATCAATGGATTCATTCTTTCCGTCTGACTCGACAATAACTTCCAGAATTCGTCGCCTTTCGCCTCGGTTAACGGCTTGTACCACACCACTGACAGGTGATGTGAATTTGATTTCGGGTCTGAGTTTATCAAAGAAAAGAACAGAACCAACTTTTACCTTATCATCTGCTCTGGCAGCTAGCTTGGGAGTGATCCCCGGAAAATCGATTGGCTTGACGGCGTAGAAAGAGGAAGGTTCTGCTTGCGAAATTATTTTTTCGGCTGTTCCTTTAAGTTTGATATCAAGACCTTTTTTGATCTTAATTACCTTGGACATGGAATAATATTTGATTAGGAAATTTCGTTTGACAAAAATAGGTATTTTTAGAAATCCTGCAAGATTAGTCCGCATGAGCACAGTTCCATATTTTCTTGCATGCAAAACTATTAATATACTGAGATATAGATGATTGTAGAGTTACTTTATACCGGGTGTTATCAAACATTAAATGAAACAAATGTTGAAACTTATTCTCAATCTAAATAGAGTCGGGTTTTTCACCACATTTATTCTGCTGTTTTTAATAAAGGGGATTTCAGGGCAGGAAAATTTCTATGCTGATAAGATCTACCGGGAAAGTATTAAGTCGGTACAGTTCCATCGTACCGGATGGGACCTCTCTTATCCAATAATTGAGATGAATACACTCGACCGGCTAAGCCTGAGCTTTGATGACCTTACCAACCAGATTAAAAACTATTCCTGGACCATAGAGCATTGTGACGCAGACTGGTATCCATCCGGACTGGCAACTGATGAGTATATGTCAGGATTTGCCCAGCAGCCAATACAGGATTATGCACTGTCTTTCAATACCTATGTAAATTATGTGCATTACAAAGTAGCCCTTCCAAATGAGGACGCCCGGATTCTGTTGTCCGGTAATTATGTAATAAAGGTTTTTGAGGACTATGATGTTGATAACCCGGTCCTGGTAAGGCGGTTTTCCGTATCCGAATCACTTGCCAGTATTAAAGGCAGAGCATCAAGACCAGTATCCGACCCTTACCGCGACGACGGGCAACAGGTTAATTTCAGTGTCCTCCTGGGATCTCTGAGCGTAAATGATCCCTACTCAGAAATAAAGGTAACCATACAACAGAATAACCGCTGGAACATGTCGATCCGGACACTGAAACCTCTTTTTGTCCGTGGAGACGAACTTGACTACAACCATACCTCAGAAAATATATTCAAGGCAGGGAACGAATACAGGTACATCGACATCAAAAGTATGAGGTATATGGCTGAGATGGTACAAAAAATTGACTACCAGCCACCCCGTTATCATGTATTCCTTTATCCGGATGCAACCCGATATAATGCCAGGTACTTTTACCGGGAAGACCTGAACGGGAGATTTTACATCGAAGTACAGGAAGGAGTCAACCGGGATACGGAGTCTGACTATGTTCATGTGCATTTCTCCTTGCCTATGGATGTACCCTATGTTGACGGGAACCTCTATGTTTCCGGGGCACTGAACAACTGGGAATTCAATGATATTAACAAGATGAAGTACAATTTCGGGACGAAAACTTACGAACTAAACCTTCTCATGAAGCAGGGATATTATAATTACGAATATGTATTTATCAGAGATGACTCGAAATTTCCCGATGCAGCCTTCCTCGAAGGGAGTTTTTATGAGGCAGAGAATGATTATGTGGTATATGTTTACCTGTCAACCAACACTTCCCGATACGACAGGCTCATCGCCTATCAGATCCTGAATTCCATCCGTCAGAATTGATTTGATGTCCTGATCAATTTTGCCCGTGACATCTGCATTAAAGGCCTATATCCTCTCCTATCCCTTTCATAGCATCCAGGCTGATTTCTGCAAATTCCTGCAGACTGAGCCCTAACTTTTCACACTCCAGAATATTCTCCCGGCTAACCGAAGCCGCGAAAGCCTTTTCCTTCATTCGCTTAACAATGGACTTTGGCTTGACAAGGGCAATCTTTTTATCTGGGTAAACAAGAGCCGTAGCATATATAAGTCCGGTTATTGTCTCACCGGCAGCCAGTGCGAATTGAAACTCATTACTGCGCGGCTTTCCAGTTGCCATTTCGTTATGCATCCGGATGGCATCCAGGATATCTTCATCAAGGTTGAATTCAGCAAGCAGCTCTTCCGCCTTCAGGGCATGAGACAAAGGATCCGCATCGGTAACCTCCACATCAATATCATGCAGCAAGCCAGCGAGTCCCCATTTCTCCTCATCCCTCCCCAACCTCCTTGCCAGGGCTCGCAAGACTGCTTCTGAAGAAAGCGAATGATAAATCATTTTCTCGTTTTTTACATATCTGTTCAGGTGCTCCCAGGCTTGATCATGTGTCATAGTTCATAATTTTTGTATCATAAAAATAAATAGATTTTGGAAAAAAGCCTGAAAATGACTCAATTTACAATTCCAAATCACATGGCATGATCTATTTAACAAGAAGAGAAAGATTTAATGCAGCCCACAGATTATTCCGGCCGGACTGGACGGATGAAAAGAACAGCCAGGTTTACGGAAAATGCGCAAACCCTAACTGGCACGGACATAATTACATTCTTCTTGTAACGGTGAAGGGAGAAATTAAACCCGAACTTGGATATGTTGTCGATTTAAAAATACTCAGTAAAATAATACGGGAAAAGATCATTGAGAGGCTCGACCACAGGAATCTTAACCTCGAAGTTGATTTTTTAAAAGATAAGATCGCCTCAACTGAAAATATCGCAATCTCAATCTGGGAAGAGCTTGAACCGGAAACACGCAAACTTGAAGTTGAACTTCACAGCATAAAACTTGAGGAGACCGAGAACAATTTTGTAGAATACTTTGGATCTTAAGATTATTAATCATGGATATAATCAACAACGGACTGGGAACCTCTGGTAATGAAGGATACGACCGGGTCGATAAATTTGATGATAAAAAGACTGAGAAACTTACCCGTATCTACAGGGACATAATTGACACTCTGGGTGAGGATGCAGACAGAGAAGGTCTGGAACATACACCTGTGAGGGTTGCAAAGGCAATGCAGTTCCTTACCCAGGGATATGGCATCAAGCCCGAAGAAATTGTCAACTCAGCCAAATTCAAGGAAGATTACCAGGAGATGGTAATTGTAAAGGACATCGATCTGTTCTCACTTTGTGAGCATCATCTTATCCCATTCCTTGGAAAAGCCCACGTTGCATACATACCCAATGGATATATAACCGGATTAAGTAAAATTGCACGGGTGGTGGAAGCCTTTGCCCGAAGGTTGCAGGTGCAGGAAAGGCTGACAATGCAAATACGGGATTGCCTTCAGAATACCTTGAACCCGCTGGGTGTTGCAGTTGTTATAGAGGCCAAACACCTTTGTATGGTAATGCGCGGTATACAGAAACAAAACTCGGTTACCACAACTTCGGCCTTTACGGGCGAATTCCTTAACAAGGCCAGCACCCGCCAGGAATTCATAAGCCTCATCGGCACGAATCTGATATAATTGACAGTGAAATGAAAGCATATATTTTCCCCGGACAGGGCGCCCAACATCCCGGAATGGGTAAGGAGCTTTACGAACAATTTGAAGGTGCCAAAGCCCTTTTTGAAGAGGCCAATGATATCCTCGGATTCAATATAACCAGGCTGATGTTTGACGGCACCGAAGAAGACCTACGCCAGACAAAAGTCACTCAACCGGCCATCTTCCTGCAATCAGTCATCCTGGTAAGTATGATTGATGATTTTAGACCTGAAATGGTTGCCGGACATTCACTTGGTGAGTTCTCTTCTCTGGTTGCCAATAAGGCTCTCTCCTTTGATAACGGACTCCGTCTTGTTGCACAGCGTGCCCATGCCATGCAAAAAGCATGTGAAGCGGAACCCTCCACTATGGCCGCCATAATCGGCATGGAAGACCAGGTAGTTGAAGAAGTATGTGCCGGCATTGAGGATATAGTCGTACCAGCCAATTACAACAGTCCCGGTCAGATTGTTATTTCGGGCTCCATCCCCGGAATTGACAGAGCAGTTGAAAAACTTTCTGAAATGGGTGCAAAAAGGGCTATCAAGCTGAGCGTAGGCGGAGCATTTCATTCCCCGCTTATGGAACCTGCACGACAAGAACTTGAAGCTGCAATTGTATCTACATCCTTCGATATTCCGGTATGTCCTGTATATCAGAATGTAAATGCAGAACCAACTTCCGATCCGGAAATTATCAGGAAAAACCTTGTCGCACAGCTGACAGCGCCGGTGCGGTGGACCCAGACCGTTAAGAATATGTTGCGTGATGGTGCATCCTCATTTACCGAGGCAGGACCCGGGAAGGTTCTTCAGGGACTGATCAAAAAGGTCAACAGGGAAGTGCCTACTTCCAGCGCTTAAAAATCAGAATAATCAGAGGGGTATAACAGATACTTATCAGAACCAGATACTGTATTCTTATACTTCTCAATCGTCTTCATTTTCGTCCATTCTTCAGAATCTCTGAAAGCATTCCAATGATCCACGTGTGAGGCAGTGTCTGAGTATGTAGTAAGATACATCAGGTTTGGCATGTCAGGCCCGGAAATAACCTCTCCGAATAATATTGGTTGAAATCCAAGCTTGATAAACAGATCAGCTTCACCTACATTAAACATCTCTACCTTCCTTTCATAATATCTTTCAGTTGCCCCCTGGTAACTCCTTAATTCATATATCCTTTCAGACGGGGATGTAGAGTACTCAGGCACATGAAATGCCGGCGTTGCACTAAAAGACCGCAGAAGTATGCTTTCAATCCTCTGATAAGGTGCATTGTCATGGGCTGCTTCAATATACTCCTTACCATCCTTCAGGTACTTTGCATCCTTATCGAGTATCCCGGGAATCCCGGCAAATTCTCCGGCATCCTTATAGGGAATCAGAACAAAGATTCGCTTACCTGACAGTTCTTCTCCTTCTCTTGGTTTAAATACCCCGACCCCGGCTATTCCAGCCCGGTGCATTGCAGGGATAAAAGCATTTTTAAGATAGTCATCCATGCGTTTTTCCTGAGATTCGTTCTCAATGGTATAGATTTTAATCTGATAATAATCCCTCTCTGTTTTTTTACTGAATGCAGTATTTAAAACAAAGCCGACCAACAGAAGGCTGAATATAACTGTTGATGATAATAATTTTACGGTTCTTTTATTCATGAGTTTCCTGGTTTGGTGTTAATATACAGCAATTAAATATAAGTATAAAATGAATATGATTGGAGAAGGAAATTATATCGCAAGATCATTCTTTTAAGGATCGATCTGCAAATCGTGTCATCCTTTTAGTTATTTTTGCTGTTCTGTAATAGATTATAACCCACAGCAGACTGCTGCTTTAAGATTGTTTTCATGAAGGTATTAAAATTTGGCGGATCCTCAGTCGGCACACCTGATCGGGTCCTGGGAGTAAAAAAGATTGTTGAGGGTCAAACAGGACCGGGTATAATAGTAGTATCTGCATTTCAGGGGATAACCGACCAGCTGGAACAAGTCAGCCAGATGGCCTGTAAGCGTGATGAAGCTTATAAGAAACTGCTTATTGAGATAGAAAACAGGCATTATGATGCTGTTAAGGAACTTTTTCCGGTAAACCAGCAAAGCAATATACTCGCAGGCATAAAAGTTTTGATTAATGAATTGGAGGAAACACTTTATGGGGTATACCTTCTTCAGGATCTGACCCGCAAAACACAGGATGCAATTTCAAGCTTCGGGGAAAGGCTATCTGCCTTTATCATATCGCTGAAGATAAACAAAGCATACCTGGTTGAGATCAGGGACCTTATTAAGACAGATAATAATTTCGGAAAGGCTAATGTCCTCTTCAACCTGAGCACCCCTCTGATAAAGGAACATTTTAAATCTCTTCAGAAATATGCCATTGTACCCGGATTCATCGCCAGCAATGATTCGGGTGAAACCACGACCCTTGGACGGGGAGGCTCTGATTATACAGCTGCCATCCTCGCAGCAGCCCTGGATGTTAGCGTCCTGGAAATATGGACTGATGTTGATGGTTTCATGACCGCTGATCCACGCAAGGTAAATAAGGCCTATGCAATTGAGTCGCTCAGCTACGCAGAAGCAATGGAGCTGTCCCATTTTGGAGCCAGGGTATTGTATACACCAACAATACAACCGGTTCTTGAAAAAAGAATCCGGATACATATTAAAAACACCTTTTCACCCGAAAAGAAGGGTACGCTGATAGGGGGACAGGAAAGGAAACAGAACCAGTCACCTATCAAAGGCATCTCCTCTATCGACAAGATTGATCTTATAACATTGCAGGGATCTGGAATGGTGGGGGTAACCGGAACTTCCATGCGGCTTTTCGGTGCGCTCGCAAAACGGAATATTAATATTATCCTGATTACCCAGGCATCATCTGAATACTCCATCAGTTTTGCAATACACCCAGACAGTATCAGGGATGCTGAACAGGCTATTCAGGAGGAGTTTATGCATGAGATCGATAATCTGCATTCGATCAGGGTCCTGGTTGAACGGGAACTTTCCATCATAGCCATTGTAGGTGAAAAAATGAGGCATACCCCGGGTATATCTGCCAAACTGTTCCAGTCTCTCGGAAGAAACGGGGTTAATGTAATCGGGATAGCGCAGGGTTCCTCAGAATTGAACATCTCAGTTGTAATCAGCCATGCATCACTTCGAAAAGCCCTGAATGTGATCCATGAAGGATTTTTTCTTTCCCATTACAAAGAACTACACCTTTTCTTTGCAGGCGTGGGTACTGTAGGATCAAGCCTTTTGGAACAGGTCAGGGCACAACAGGAAAAGCTGCTTATCAATCACAGGCTTAAAATAAACCTTATTGGTCTGACCAACTCGAGAAAAATGCTCATCAATCAGGAAGGGATTGATATAGAGCAATATACCGAGCTATTGAGTGAGGGTCTCAAAGCAAATCTCAGCGATTATATAAGGCAAATCTCAGCTCTGAATCTGCGTAACAGTGTATTTATAGATTGCACATCATCGGCAGAAGTGTCGGAAACATATAAAGAATTATTCAATAATTACGTTTCGGTTGTGACCGCGAACAAAATAGCTTGTTCTTCGGCTTATGACGCTTACCGGGATCTGAAGAACACGGCACAATCACGGGACGTTAAATTCATATATGAAACCAATGTTGGAGCGGGACTTCCAATTATAAACACAATTAATGATCTGATTCACAGCGGAGACAAGATCATTGAACTGGAAGCTGTTGTCTCAGGTACCCTAAACTATATTTTCAATACCATTGATAGTGATAATAAACTAAGTGATGTTATCCTACAGGCAAAAGAACTGGGATTTTCTGAGCCGGACCCGCGTATTGATCTAAGTGGAATTGATGTGATAAGAAAACTCATTATCCTTTCAAGGGAAGCGGGATACAGGATAGAGGAAAAAGATGTAAAAGTAAGTCCCATTTTACCCGAAGATTGTTTTAAGGGTAGCCTGGATGATTTCTGGAAGACCGTCAGAAATTACGATGAGGAGTTTGAGAAAAAGCGGCTTGCTCTTGAGAAGCAGAATAAAAAGTGGAGGTTCGTAGCGCGCCTTAAAAACGGAAAAGCATCCGTACAACTTGCCGCTGTTGGCATGGACCATCCACTATTCCCTCTTGAAGGAAGCAATAATATCATTATGATCACAACAGAGAGATACCGCGAACATCCAATGATCATCAAGGGTTATGGAGCCGGAGCTGAGGTTACGGCTGCGGGTATGTTTGCGGATGTTATCCGGATCGCGAACATTTAAAACAGATGGTGAAAAAAGTAGAGATATTCTGTCCGGCTACTGTGGCCAATGTCGGACCCGGTTTCGATATTCTTGGCTTTGCCCTTGATGCCCCCGGAGATATAATATGTCTTGAAAGGACTACGGAGAAAAAACACATTATTCAGAACGATTCAGAAATAGACCTGCCACTGAATCCTGAAAAAAATGTTGCCACTGTCGCTCTGGATGCATTCCTCAGCTCCCTGAACAGTAATGAGAAATTCCATCTTACCTTCAAACAAAAGATTCCGGCAGGCAGCGGTATTGGATCGAGCGCTGCCAGTTCTGCAGGAGCAGTTTTTGCAGCCAATCTATTGCTGGAGAAGCCTTATACAGAGGCTGATCTGGTGCCCTTTGCAATGAAAGGCGAGGAAGTTGCCAGTGGATCAGCACATGCTGATAATGTAGCACCTGCTATTCTCGGGGGTTTCGTGCTTGTCAGAAGCTATGAGCCACTTGACATTCTTGGGATACCAAGTCCGGATGGACTATACTGCAGCGTTGTTCACCCCGAAATATCCATTGCGACTGCGGATAGCCGTAAGATCCTTAAAACAAGCGTACCCCTTAAAACGGCCATAACCCAATGCGGGAACGTGGCGGGACTTGTAACGGGACTTATTACCGGAAATTTCAGGCTTATCCGCGATTCAATGCATGATGTTATTGCTGAGCCTATCCGCTCCTTCCTCATCCCTGAATACGATCGTGTAAAAAAAGCAGCAATGAATACAGGTGCACTTGGGTGTAGTATTTCCGGATCAGGACCGTCACTCTTTGCACTAAGCGAGAACAAAGATACTGCTGAACAGATTGGTAAAGCAATGGAATCAGTATATAGTGAAGCCCGCATCGGCAGCAAAGTATATGTTTCAATGGTTAACATGAAGGGTATGAAAGTCCTGTTGGAAGAATAATATCAGCCTTCGTCCGAATGAAGGCAGAACGGACAGAAACGTAATGAACTACTATAGTACAGGGGATAAAAAGCTGAAACAATCACTGAGAGAGGCGGTGCTCAGGGGACTTGCGCCGGATGGTGGACTCTATATGCCGGAGAGAATCAAGCTACTTCCCGAAGATCAGATTCTTTCCTTCAGAAAAAAGGATTTCAAAGAGATCTCGGGAGAAATAGCCATAAACCTTTTTGGAGAGGACCTTTCAGAGGATGAAATTCTCGAGATCACAGATGCCGCTATCAGTTTCGACACTCCCCTGATTGAAGTTGAAAAGGGGGTCTATTCACTTGAGTTATTCCATGGTCCGACCCTGGCATTCAAGGATGTCGGTGCTCGGTTCATGGCAAGAATGCTGGGGCATTTCACAAAAGGTATGGACCGAAAGATCAATGTCCTTGTTGCAACATCCGGAGATACAGGATCTGCAGTTGCAAATGGTTTCCGGGAGGTAGATGGAGTAAGGGTATTTATACTCTATCCTTCCGGGGGTGTAAGCCAACTCCAGGAAAAGCAACTCACAACCCTGGGTGGAAATATCACTGCCCTTGAGATTTCAGGAACATTCGACGATTGCCAGAGAATGGTAAAATCAGCCTTTCAGGATAAAAATCTTAATGATAGCTTAATCCTTACATCAGCAAATTCAATCAACCTTGCACGATTCCTTCCACAGTCATTCTATTATTTTAATGCCTGGGCAAGATTACCACATTCCGTTGCCGGAAGTCAGGCCAAAAACGAATTTTATGTTTCGGTCCCAAGCGGCAATTTCGGCAACCTTACCGCCGGTCTGATAGCCGGAAGAATGGGATTGCCGGTAAAACATTATATCGTTGCTACCAATGTTAACGATGTTGTTCCCGGGTATATGAAAACCGGTGTGTTTACACCCCGTCCATCCATTCCAACCATAGCCAATGCCATGGACGTCGGGAATCCAAGCAATTTTGACAGGATCCTTGATCTTTATGGTCACTCCCATGAGGCAATCTGCGATGCCATGAGTGCATATGCCTATACGGATAATGAACTGAGAGAGACTATGGGGGATGTGTACACAAGAACGGGATACCTCCTTGATCCGCATGGAGCAGCTGGCTACCGTGCTCTGAATCAGCATTCACCAAAAGATGTTGGTACCCCGGGAGTGTTTTTCGAAACCGCCCATCCCGGAAAATTCAGCCAGACGGTAGAAGGAGTTATAAATTCCTCTGTTGAGATTCCAGAGAATCTGCTGGAGGCATCATCTAAGGAAAAAGTCAGTATCCCTCTTTCAACCGGGTTTTCTGATTTCAAAGAGTTTCTGCTTCAGACAGGGGAATAACCTGAAATCTACAACAGGATTCTGGTCATTTGGCGAAACTAGATCACTCCCTGGTCCAGCATCGCATTGGCTACCTTCATAAAACCGGCAATATTTGCACCCTTTACATAGTTCACGTAACCGTCATCTTCTGTTCCATGCTCTACACATGCAACATGAATGTTTTCCATGATTTCATGAAGTCTTTTGTCAACTTCATTCCGCTGCCAGTTCAACTTCATACTGTTCTGTGACATTTCGAGTCCCGAGGTAGCAACACCACCTGCATTTGCTGCCTTTCCGGGCGCATATAGAACCTTGTTTTCCTGGAAGGCTTCAATGGCTTCAGGTGTGCAGGGCATATTAGCACCTTCACAAACACAGATACAGCCATTTTTTATCAGGGTCTTGGCGTCCTCCTCGTTCAGTTCATTCTCCGTGGCACATGGCATGGCTATATCGCATTCAACTTCCCAAGGATGCTTGCCAGGAACGAACTTCGCGCTGTTGAAATCGTATGAGTATGGTTTTATTACATCCTCGTTTGAGGCCCTCAATTCAAGCATATAGTTGATCTTCTCTCCTGATATGCCCTCCGGGTCATGCACATAGCCATCCGGTCCTGAGAGGGTTACTACCTTGCCCCCGAGCTCGTTGATCTTGGATACTGCACCCCAGGCGACGTTTCCGAATCCACTGACTGCGACGGTCTTGCCTTCAAAACTTTCACCCTTCGTGGCCAGCATTTCCTTTGCGAAGTACACACATCCGAACCCTGTAGCCTCGGGACGGATCAGGCTTCCTCCCCAGTTTATACCCTTTCCTGTCAGGACACCGGTATTTTCCCGGGCCAACTTACGATACATTCCGTATAAGAATCCAATCTCCCTGGTGCCGACTCCGATATCTCCGGCAGGGACATCTGTTGAGGGACCAATGACTTTCCATAATTCCAGCATGAAGGACTGTGCAAAACGCATGATCTCTGAATTTGATTTTCCTTTGGGATTAAAATCAGAGCCGCCTTTTGCACCCCCCATCGGAAGAGTGGTAAGTGCATTCTTGAAGATCTGCTCAAAGCCAAGGAACTTGAGTATGCTTAAGTTGACACTGGGGTGGAAGCGAAGTCCTCCTTTATAAGGACCAATAGCATTATTGAACTGGACCCGGTAACCGAGGTTTACATGTACTATCCCCTGGTCATCTTCCCATGGTACTTTGAACATGAGTATCCGGTCAGGTTCAACGATGCGGTCAATGATGCCGGCTGCCTCGAACTGGGGATTTGAATTGTATACTTCTTCAATAGACTCGAGAACCTCTCTTACAGCCTGGAGATATTCCTGTTCACCCGGATGCTTTTTTCCCAGGTCAACCATTTTAATGTCAACGTTCATATTTGGTATTTAAATTCTGTGTTAAAAATACTTTTATATTGCAACCTTATCAAAAAATACAGTATGCTTTAAATCACTGATTTTTGTCAGGTTTATTACTGATAGTTAAAGGTTTATAGATAACTCCCTTATTTGATTTTCCATCCACTTCTACTCTCAAAGGATCCTCAAAATGAACCTGCCTGATAAATTCATTTTCTATTACTGCAGGAAGTGAATCAAGGAATTCTATATCGAGATAACCATCTCTGATGTATGGATTTATTGTAAAATAACCAATCCTGAAAGATGTGATATTCTGGAAAAAATGGGTGCCCTGGCTGGGATCTATCCGGTAGTTTTCGAGTCCAGATTCAATAATCACCCCTGCAGCTGACAGCTGGGCCCATTTGGCAGGTATTCCCAGCCATGGATCACTTGATCCCCATCGGCCGGGTCCTATAAGAATGTAGTTTGTTCCATTCCCCGTAAATCCATCGTTAATCTTCTCTATCATCCCCGCAATTTTCTCGGAGTGAGATGCATTAAAGGCTGATGGTTTTACATAGACTATATCATGGAGATTCTGGAATGAACCATTCCCCAGTGCGGACTCGGAGAATACGATGGTTTCCTCGATCACAATATTATCCAGATTAAAATTGATAAACTGATCATTCAGGACGATTGGCCGGACCTGCAGAAAGTTAAATATGGCAGGTTCCCCGGCAGGGGTATCCAGATTAACTGCAAACTCAATTTCTATGGGATTGTTCATTTCCTTCTGGCAGATCTGGAGAAGGTCCGAAATGATCTCCGCCAGGGGTATCTTGTTATAATTCAGAAGTGGTGCGAATGTGATCACACGTTTCCCTGTACCATAAACACCATCCCGAATCATCTCATTCTCAAAGTCATAGGTCGAGGCTGCAAATTTGAACGAGGCATCCTTTTCGGCATCCTTGAAGGGTACCTTGAACAGGTTCGCACCATCATCGACAGACGGGACAAAGCTTTTGGGATCAAGGTTAACAGCAAAGAAACTCTTTTGAGTGTCCTTCAGTACCAGTTCGGGAGAGGAAAGCTGGAGTATTTTTTTAGGATATTTGGGGGAGAACCTCAGTCCCCTGCCACCATCCATCAGGTATTTTCCCAGTCCATATGCAATGACAGCAATGCCGTCCTCAGCTTTTTCCGGCTCGATAGGATAAAAATTAATTGAACGTGCCACCCCTGAAAGGGTCGGATAGAATTTGTCAGAGTATGAGTTGCCGCATACTTCCTGTAGGATAATCCCCATCTTCTCCTCGTCGATGACATTTGAGGTTGCTGTCATGTAGGCCTTACTGCTTTTATAGAAAACAGAGGCGTATACCGATTTAATAGCCTGGGAAAGAAGGGTCACCATATGTTGCCTGTCCTCGCTGTCGCATGGGATCATATAGGTCGAATATATCCCTGCAAAAGGCTGGTAGTGTGAGTCCTCAAGCTTACTCGAGCTGCGTACTGCCACAGGATTCTCAAGTACATGGACAAATGCCTTAAGGTCCTGAATCACCCAGCCAGGTAATTTGGATGAGAGAAAATGCTTCAGTATCTTTTCATCGGGAAGGTCTGAGAGAGCAATC
>SDBV01008819.1_pt1 | contig 13526 bp, 12 predicted proteins | sample 2277081 | NCBI WGS metagenome assembly SDBV01 (sample SAMN10402039, study PRJNA504765) | marine sediment metagenome | isolation source: marine sediment core GS10_PC15, 223 cmbsf | place: Arctic Ocean: Southern Knipovich Ridge | collected 2010 | reverse complement strand
ACAATACTTGGTAAACTCAGATGTGTAAAGCTAATACCTGATACTGAAGCCGGGGTAACTTCCAGTGTATTCTGACCAGTTGGTTGCCACTTTTTCCACTCTGGCTCCAGGTGGGCCGGTCTTGAGGCGGTCAATAAGCTCTTCCAGCCTGCTTCTTTCCCCTTCAGCCTTAACCTCAACAGACCCCCTTGGTAAATTGCGCACATAGCCGGTTAAGCCCAGCTCTCTGGCCTGCCCGGAGGCGAAGGCGCGGAAGAAGACGCCCTGAACATGGCCGTATACAATTGCCTGAAGGGAAGCTAGCTCACTCATCTCAGGATTAACTTAAGCGGCAGCGGGTGGTGGGGGCTGTCCAATCTATATAAGCCCTGCTGGTGAGCCAGGTCAGCGGCTTCATTGTATTCACGTCTAGTTACCGGATGAGAAAGCTGTGGAATTTCAAAGGCTTTATAGCTGGGGTGATACTGCGCCATGACGTTCAAGTAGGTATTGGCAGAGACCTCTTGAGCCAGGAATCGCACCACCTCCTCGGTGCCCGCCAGCCGGCCAGGTAGCACCAGGTGACGCACCAGAAGACCGCGCTGAGATATACCCTGCTCATCTACCTGAAGGTCGCCCACCTGACGGTGCATTTCCTTGACCGCCGCCCTGTTTACTTCAGGGTAGTCCTTTATTCCGGATAACTGCTCGGCGGTGTTGGCATCGGAATACTTCATATCCGGCATAAAGATATCAATAATCCCGTCCAGTAGCTCCAGGGTTTCCGTACAATCATAGCCGCCCGAGTTATAGACCAGGGGTACATGGAGCCCCATGGCGATGGCCGGCTCCAGAGCCTCCAGAATGTGAGGCACCACGTGGGTTGGGCTTACCAGGTTTATATTGTGGCAGCCCTTTGCCTGAAGGGAGAGCATTATCCTCGCCAGTTCCTCTTGGTCAACGGCACTGCCTTCGCCTAACTGGCTAATGGTATAGTTCTGGCAGAAGACACAGCGTAGATTACAATAGGTAAAAAAGATGGTTCCAGAGCCATGCCTGCCTACCAGAGGCGTCTCTTCACCAAAGTGTGGACCGTAGCTGGAAACCATGGCCTGTGCCGCAACATGGCATTTCCCGCTCTCACCAGCCAGGCGATTGTCCCCACAGTGACGGGGGCACACATTGCATTCTGCCAGCTTTGCCCTGGCTTGTTCAGCCCGAGCCTTTAGCTCTCCCGTATTATAAAGCTGTTGATAGGCAGCTATTTGTCTTACTCCTCTTCCCCCGCTTTCTTCTTTCCCCGCTTAATTACCTCTACCGTGGTTGGAGTAGGCAGAATGGTAGCCGCTGATATTTTCCTGGTATCCTTTTTAGCTTTCTTTGTTTCTCTGTGTCGGTAATCTCGACGTCCCATATGAAACCTCTATTTTGATACCTTTGGGTAAGAATGGCCAATTTAAGTTTAGCAAAGAGGAGTCATTGTGTAAAGCCTGATTTAAGCCGTTGCAATGCGGCGCCGGCGGCTTCGGTCTCGGCGGTTTTTTTACTTTTGCCCGTGCCTTTGCCCAGCACGGTGTCACCTGTTATCACCTCAACCGTGAACTGCTTCTTATGGTCTGGCCCGGTTGCGGATACCACACGATAGACCGGTGCCGGCTGCTCTCTGGCCTGGATAAACTCCTGAAGCTGTGATTTGTAATCGAAGGACGCACCCTGGCTGGTCACCTTATGTAACTCCTTAGCGAATAACCTCAAGATAATATCCCTGGTGCTGGATGGCCCCTGGTCAAGGGAAATAGCGCCTAGCACTGCCTCCAGGGCTCCAGTCAGATTAGCTGGCTTGCGCTGTCCCCCGCTCGCATTCTCACCTTTCCCCAGGTAAAGGTAGTCACCAAGCTTGATAGCTCTGGCCACACGGGCCAAAGTGTCCTGACAAACCAGGGCAGCACGCAACCTGGTCATTTCTCCCTCACTAAATTGAGGGAAGTCCTGATATAGCTTTTCGGCGATTATCAGACCCAGAACAGCGTCCCCCAAAAACTCTAACCTCTCATTGGAGGCGGTGGCAAAGTCTGGGTTCTCATTAATGTACGAGCTGTGAACCAGTGCTTGTTCCAGAAGAGACCGGTCACTGAAAGAGACGCCCAGGGATTGCTGCAGGGCCGCTAAGTTAGCCAAGGTGCTGATTACCCTTCCTTAAAATAGTTCAATGATTTAGCATAAGCGCTCAGGTCTATCCTGTCAAATAGCAACGATGAGAGCGTTTATTAACCTCACCCCCCTTTGGATATTTAATTAGGTAACCCTCCCTCTTTTTCTCCCTCCCTTATCGAAGGGAGGGAGAATTAGTTGTATAAGAGAGGCTTCGCCTCTCTTTGACTCACCTTTAGTGTTTTTCTCCTTCAAGGGAGAGGAGGTAAATTAGCTTGGAGGGGATGAAACTCCCTTACTCTACTCTTGATAAATGACCACAACAATTTAGTTTGTGTAGCAGGGAATTAAAAGAGGTGAGTACAGGGTAAGAAGCTCCTCTCTAAATCCTCCCAGTGGTGGTGTGTTTCAGGGGGTGGTAGTCCCTCTTTTTAAAATTATCCCTCCCTCACGGTGGTAGGTACAAAAAGGAGTATAAGAGGGATAGGGTTACCAAAAATAAAGGGAGAGGGTTGGTAAATAATCTTAGCAATGTTTTTGTTTCAAGGGGAGTATGTCGGCTCAATATTCAGTTTCTTCATCGTCTCCACATAATCCCTTATGCCATCCTCCAGGGTGAACTGAGGGTAGTAACTAAGCTCATCATTAGCTTTGGAAATATCGAAGAGACAATATGCACGCCCGAAACCGATATAGTCCAGTCCAGGACCGATGTCGAAAGCTGCCCGGGGATATATCTTGCGGATAGCGTTGGCCACATCCTCCAGCTTGTAGATTGTACCGGCGCCTATATTGAATACATGGTGTTTGCGGCTCTGGGTGAAGCAGGCGAGGACAATACTACTGGCAACGTCTTTGACATAAACCATGTCGGTTTTTTCGTCACCACCGTGGGGGATGGTAGTTGGCTTGCCCAGCATGGCGTTCTCAATCATCCGGTTATATATGGCGATGGGACCGTGTCTGACCTTCTTACCTATGCCGTAGATTTCGCTGAAACGGAGGATGACGAAATCTAAGCCGTAGTTTCGGTTATACTGGAAACACATAAGCTCACTGGCAACCTTGGCTGCGCTGTATACCATAGTAGTGGGGTACTTGGGGTAATCTTCGTCAACGGGCTTATAGGTAGGATAACCGAATTCTCCGGTGAACGGAGAATAGACGCCGATGGAACTGGTAAAGACAACCCTTTCTACCCCCATAATCCGGGCTGCTTCCAGAATGTTTACCGTACCTGCGGCATTGACTTGGAAACCAAGCCAGGGATTAGCCTGGGAAGCGCCCGGCATCAAGGCCGCCAGATGGCATATGCACTGGATATTGTATTCCTTTACGGTACGAATAACCGTGGACAGGTCCAGGATATCACCAATTACAATGTCGATTTTATGCATGATGTCCGGAACCAGCAGGGTATCCATGCGATTTTCGTAGACCACCGGTCTATGCCCTTGCTCAAGAAGCTGCCGGGTGACCCAGGCGCCATTAACCCCCAAACCGCCGGTTACCAGAATATTCATTATTCACCTCCGTCAAAGTCGATAAACATATTGAGGATTTTTCCCTCGGAATCAGAGTGAAGACCCGCAATGCTGATTATGTCGATAATTTTGGCGGGTTCTCCTGTACTATTATGCTCCTTATTCTTCGAGTAGATAGACATTCTCCCTGACCTCTACCAGGTCAGGGTTGCGTATAGTTTCCCGGCTATAAACGATGGATATCCTGTTTTCCCTCAAGAAGGCGGTGTCGGTGCCGCCGTCGCTGAGGAAGGTATAGGCCTCTTCATCTTTAGCGGTGGGAGCCTCGTGTATTCTGGTATAAACATCCTTCTCACTGACTGCAGTAAAGGCAGTCGCCTTCCACGGGTCCAGTACTGCCCTGTCATAGCTTTCAGGGACATTATCTTTAATCCAGATAAATGCTTCGTAATCCGCCTTATCTATCATGTGATAGAAAGGGGTATTCTGGCGAACAGGTATAACCATAAACAGTGTCAGGGCGATGAGAGCCAGGCATAATATGTTGCCCGTATTTTGTGTAAAGAAAGGAATCCTTAGCCAGGCTTTAACTCTTATCGGTAGCTGTAGTCTCCTCACTCCCATCAACCCGGCCCCGGCAACGATACCCATCAGCAACATCATATAGGTTAAGCCCCGGAAATACATTATCTCTATGCCATACTGGAAGGTATAATACACGACAAGCATTACCAGTAACGCCAGTAAGCCTAATATAATGCCGTAGCTTTTATTTCCGTCCTTTACTGCCAGTATGAAGGTGCCCAGGAGACCCAGCAGGATGGGAAGATAGCCGTAGGTCTTTATAATCCGTGGTAAGTCGATATATGTCGGGAGTGTTTGTGGGCTGAACAATAGTTTTGCGGTGGGCAAGAGCATATTGAATATCCAGGGAAAGGGCGCTAGAAAGGGGATAGTTAGCGCCAGTGTTAGCCAAAGGCTGTGCTTGAAGCTGCCTTTCAGATTAAGTAGGATGTAAGGGACGAGGATGATGACCAGTGCCACGGCGGTTGGCGGATGTATAGCGAGCAGGAAAGAGATAAAGATAAACAGTGTCAGATAAGACCAGAAGGTTCTGAAGTTGAAGGCGAGGAAGAGAGACAGCGGAATGAAGAGAAGACCCATGGCCAGTGGTATCAGGAAGGCTGGTCCCAGAATGCCGACTGTGGTCAGCATCAGAGAGGTAAAAAAGGCTGCCTCCCAGCCAAATCCCTGCCTTTGTGCTAGGATATACACTGACAGGACGGTGATTATGAAAATGATACCAGGGAAGTATCTGAAAACTTCCAGCCAGGAGATACCACTGATGGTTTGGAAGACACCCCAGAATAAATGGAAGCCAGCCTCCAGCAGGAACGAACCGGGAAAGGCGATGCTCCCTGTCCTCATTAGCGCCTTGGCATTAGCCATGTGAATCCATTCGTCAACATGCACCGGGTAGGGGTAGTTGTGGTGGGGTATAAAAGCAAGGTAAAATGCCAGTGCCGCTATCGGCAGGAGTATAAGATAATCAGATTTGGGAATTTTATGATTGTTAGGCAGAGTCATTTTCTATCCATGTTGAAATATTTGTGGCCAGGAGACATAAGGTATGGATTGGTTATCTCCAATTAGAGAGCTGTTTGAGTTTGCTGTCTCTTTGCTGGAGCGGCTGTCCGTCATTAGAGCAATCCTCGGGTTCATAATCATGTTCTTTCTGCCTGGTTTTGCCTGGACATTAGTCTTCTTTAAGAAGCTAAGTATCATGGAGAGAGCCGTCCTCTCCTTCGGACTCTCCATTGCGGTGATAACACTCAGCCTGCTTTTCCTGAATAAAGTTGTCGGTATCAGGATTACCGGGTTTAACTCTGTACTAGTGATTATAGCAGTTACTATTATACCCGTGGCGATTTATTACCTCAACCGGCTTATCAGGCGACGCTGACCTTTTCGTTGGTGTGTGTCAAAAGTTTGCACAATCTCAAAGGCAAGGAATTTCACTGAGACAATCACGCTTTACAGAGCTAGATGGTTATGCCCTCCCCCAGAAGCATTACTACATTCTGGCTAACCTGACAGTTTTTGCCCAATTTCGTTATACAATTTAGAGGTAGATTTGTCTATTGCGATGGCAGGGGGGGAAAAGTGAAAAACATTCAGCGGCAACTGCAGGCATTAGTTACTATAATTCGACAGCTACAGAGGGAGGTTGAAAGCCTGAAAAGGTCAGGCCGCAGGGGATTGTGGGTATGTCTGGATGCAGATAGCGGTAAATATATGTGCCCTGAGCCTACTTTACTCAGCTCTGACCTTGCCAACGCTGGGCTTGAGATAGATAGAAATAACGCACAACGCTACCCAAATACTGATGTAATAAGACAAACCCATGATGACGGTGATGGGGAGCATTTCAATACCGCATCAATAGGGGAAGTCATGAAACTCATGGATGCGCCTCTCACAAATCGGGAAACAGAGATTCTGAGATACGTTGCCGATGGCAACAGCAATAAACAAATAGCCTATATCCTAATCATTAGCGAGCAAACGGTAAAAAGCCATATTAGTGCTATCCTCCGTAAGCTGAACGCTAATGATAGAGCCCACGCTGTTTCTCTGGCAATGCGTGACGGTTGGCTTTCGGCGGCCGAGCAACACGGTGATATGATAGCCGTATCCTGAGAGAAATTATCACCTGTTTTCAGGACATATTCCGTTCGCTCAACTGGCCCAGCCAGCGTCCGCATAACATGGAGAAACAGAACTCAGGATATCCGCAACTTTTCAGGGCTAAGCGGGCATAATAACGCCTCCTCATTTCCTTTCTATACTTAGTGCGGCACAATTCATCTCTATTGTGTGTTGACAAAGGCAGCCAAACTAATTAAAGTGTTTATTATTGGGGATTGTGTGGATGTTGTTGAAGATGCATGGCTGGCGAGCCGCAGCCTAAAACAGCCGCGATGGTTGACATAAATATTAGATACTGCTTTTTAATCTGATAGATAGAGCGGCTGGCCGTATGAAAGTCTTATTTCTAGATAGCAGATGAGAAAATGAGCAAATGAGCAAAGAGCAATATTGGAAAGGTAAACCGGCAAAGGGAGACGTTGCCCCTGACTTCACGCTGCCAAATGTTTACGGTGAGTCGATCTCTCTCGGCAACATACTGCAGGATGGGCGCAGGGCGCTGGTGGTGTTTCTGCGCCACCTTGGCTGATTGCCCTGTGCTGAGCACGTGGCACAGTTGTGCCGTAGCCAAGATGGACTGAAACAACTAAAGGTGGAAGTGCTGCTCATTTCCTTCGGTGCACCAGAGGTAGCCAGGGTCTGGCTGGAGGAAAAGTGTCCTTCCTTTCAACTGCTACTTGACACGGAGCGTATCAGCTACCGTGCCTACGGATTGGAACGCTCCTGGTTACGCTCATGGAATCTTAAGACGCAATGGTACTATGTACGAGCACTACTAAGTGGCCGGAAATGGCGTGGCATCCAGGGTGATTCAACACAGCTAGGCGGTGATTTTATTGTCAGCCCGGGCGGAAAATTGCTGTTTGCCTACCGCAGCTATGACCCCACCGACCGACCCAAAGTTTCGGAACTAATCGCGTTCTTAAAGGAAACAAAAGGCTAGCTGTAATCTACTGGGCGAAATTGCTCGAAGGCGAAATTGGTCTGATTGTTACTCACCTTCCTCTTCACTGGCGTAACTACCTGGCGCATGTCGGCACTGAAGGCGGTACTCCAGGCAGCCGATATAACTGCTACTCAGGGATAACAGGTATACAGCAGGGTAGGTTCGTGCTATATTGGGCAGGGTACGCTTCACAACTGTTCTCCCTTATACAACTAACCTGGCGTTTCCAAAGGACAAATAGTGACCAGTAACAGCCGATTCTCACCCCTTCGATGGCGTGGAGATAAGATATATTATGGCTGGGTGATAGTAGCCGCCTCTCTTATCGCGGTGGCTGCACTTGTCGGCATCCGCTTTTCATTTGGCGTGTTTTTCAAGTCACTGGAAACTGAATTTGGCCTTAACCGGGCGGCAACCTCGAGTGTGTTCTCGGCCTATACACTACTTACCGCTGCCTTCGCTATAATCGCCGGCTGGGCACTGGATAAATATGGACCAAGGCTGGTCGTCAGCGTAATGGGCTTGCTAACCGGATTAAGCTTGCTGGCAACCAGTCAGGCCGGTTCGTTGTGGCAAATATTTCTAGGCTACAGTCTAATATTGTCAATGGGGACAGGCGGAACAATCCCGGTGCTGATGTCGGTTGTCTCCAGATGGTTTTACAAAAGACGTGGGTTTGCCTTAGGAATTGCCATGTCAGGGACAGGGCTGGGAACGCTGCTCATGGCACCTTTGGCTGCCTACCTGATTTCTAACCTGGGTTGGCGTATGTCTTACGTTTCATTGGGCGTAGTTGCCTGGTTCGTCATAATTTCCATGGCTATGCTGCTGCGTAGAGACCCGAGTGAGATTGGAGCACTACCCGATGGAGAGAAGTTGACTGGTGAGACAGAACCAGTGGGTAGGGAGAAAAGCTTTGGGATGACCGGCCTTTCACTGCCAATGGCATTACGGACCAGGAGCTTCTGGCTGATGCTGGCTGTCTGGTTGTTATACGCTTCGTCTTTACACCTGATAATGACTCATCTTATACCGCGCGCCACTGATACCGGTATATCAACTATGGATGCCGCAACTCTGCTAAGTGTAATGGGGGGCTTTCAAATTATCTCCAGGTTATTTATCGGCCGGGTTTCAGATACTATCGGTAGAAAAATACCGGCCGCTGTTTCGGCTGTGTTTGGCATCGGCGCACTGATATGGCTAATGTGGTCACATAATTTGTGGATGTTCTACGTGTTTGCCTTTCTTTTTGGTATATCCTGGGGAGGTCTCGGTGTTACCACGATAACCATGGTTAGCGACGTCTTTGGGGAGCGCAATCTTGGCACCATAATGGGTGCGCTTGACATGGGGTTTGCCATAGGGTCAGCTGCTGGTTCGGCTCTTGGGGGCCTGATTTACGATGCCACTAACAATTATATAGCAGCTTTTGCCTTAGGGGCAGCGGCCATGTTATTTATAGCCATCCTCGTTATGCTTACCAGACGCGAGATGGAGGCTGAAGTTTAAGTTAAACGCAAATCCTTTCAGCCGGTAGAATAAAGTACTGAACAGGACGGTATTGCCACAATCGTAACTCCGTATTATAATCAAAGTGCGCTGGGGAATCGTCTAGTGGTAGGACGGCGGATTCTGGATCCGTAAGCGAAGGTTCGAATCCTTCTTCCCCAGCCATTTTATTTTGGGCTGGCCAGTATCAGTGGCATCAGTGTTACTTTAAGCGGATTTTTGGCGCGGTCTCCATTTGCCCAGGCTGAATAGCCTGGGGAACAACACCTTGCGTGTCTCCTCGATAGCAAACAAGACGCCGCCGGCGAGGAGAGCGATGCCCCACTCCCTGATACCCAGCGGCGCTGTACTGAAAGCTGCCTGAAGGAAGGGCACATAGATAACGGCTAGCTGCAGCACGATAGCTGCTGAGATAGTAAAAATCAGCCATCGGTTGCGAAAAATACCCAGGCTGAAGATGGTATGTTCGTCGGAGCGGGCGTTAAAGGCTCGGAACCATTCAAAGGCAACCATGGTACAGAAAGCCAGGGTGCGGGCTTCCTCCAGACTCATCCTGGATTGGGCCCAATTAAAAACTAGAAGTATGCCGATACTCATCAGTGTAGCCATGAAGGCAATACGAAGCAGCAGCCCGGGGAAGATGAGGCCTACTTCAGGGTGGCGGGGTGGCTGTTTGAGCTCATCGCCAGACTTCGGCTCAAGACCGAGGGGGATGCCGACTGCGGTGTCGGTAACCAGGTTGACCCAGATAATCTGCACTGCCAGCAATGGCGCTTTGCCAATAAGCAGGACGCTCAGGATTAGGGCCAGCAGCTCACCGAAATTGGTGCTCAGCAAGAAAAAGATTACATTGCGTAACCGATTAAAAATTGTTCTGCCTTCGTCCACGGCGGCCACTACCGAGGCAAAGTTATCGTCAGCTAGAATCATGTCACTGGCTTCCTTAGCCACATCGGTGCCGGTAATACCCATGGAAATGCCAATATTGGCTGATTTAAGCGCCGGAGCGTCATTAACTCCATCCCCGGTCATGGCGACAACTTGTCCATTGCTTTTGAAGGCATTAACTATTCGGAGTTTGTCTAAGGGGTCAATGCGGGCAAAGACTGAGATATCTTCTACCTGCCGTAACAATTCCTCATCGCTCATTTCCTGAAGTTCAGTGCCCGTAATGGCTTTCCCTGATGGCAGGTTTAGTTGATGTGCTATAGATTCAGCCGTCAGCTTGTGGTCACCGGTAATCATCACTACTTTAATGCCGGCCTGTCGGCACAACCCTACAGCCTCTTTGGCCTCATCACGGGGCGGGTCCGCCATCCCGGACAGACCGACGAAAACCAGATTGCCTCTGATGTCTTCGTCCTTAAGCTCTTCGACTTCACGTGGAAGGTCGAGATAAGCCGTAGCCATAACCCGCATTGCTTCTTTAGCCATAGCCGTATTAGCCTGCGAAATGGCCTGGGCATTATCTTCGGTAAGGGGGACGATACCGTTTCCGGTAGACAGGTACTTACTAAGTGACAGGACACTTTCTACTGAGCCCTTAACGTAGGCCATTCTTCCCCCGTCTCGAGGGTGAAGGGTGGCCATATAGCGCTTTTCACTCTGGAAAGGAATTTCATCCAGACGGGGAAAGGTCTTCTCCAGTTTTTCCTTATCCATTCCCGCCTTGGCCGCGGCCACTATCAGAGCGCCTTCAGTTGGGTCTCCATAAATGCTGCAGAACTCCTGCTCGCATGTTAGCAGCGCGTCATTACAAAGGGCGCCTATCCTCAGGTGTAATGCTAACTGGTCATTGCTTTCCGGGTTCAGTGCCAGCCCGTAGCGATGGAATTCACCGTGGGGTTCATAGCCTTCTCCAGTTACCTCAATAAGCTGGCCGCCAACATAGAGGCGGCGCACCGTCATCTGGTTCAAGGTCAGGGTTCCAGTTTTATCAGAGCAAATGACAGTGGTGGACCCCAGCGTCTCTACCGCCGCCAACTTGCGGATGATGGCGTTGCGGCGCGCCATTATTTGCATGCCAACTGCCAGGACAACGGTTACCACTGCCGGCAATCCTTCCGGTATAGCTGAGACGGCGGCCGCTGCCGCCAGCAAGAATATCTCCAGCATATCCAGGCCTCTGGCGAAACCGAGAGCTATGAGGAGGCCGATAATGCCGAGGATAATGACAACAATGTAGCGGCTTAACTTGCTGATGCTTTTCTGGAGGGGAGTCTTCTCCGGCTTTATTTCCTGAATGGCGGCGGCAATCCTGCCTATCTCGGTGGACATGCCGGTTCTCACGGCAATGGCCGTGGCTCTGCCATAGGTAACGATGGTGCCCATAAAAACCATGTTCTTTCTATCCGCCACGGCTACTACCTCACCGCAGGCTTTGGTATGTTTATCAATCGGCATTGACTCACCGGTCAGGGCGGCTTCGTTGACCTTCAAATTGGATACGTCTAAAAGTCGGGCATCTGTGGGGACTTTATCCCCGGTTTCGAGGAGCAGTATGTCTCCGGGTACTATTTCTCTGGTAGGTAGAAGTTTGACGTTGCCATCACGCCTTACCTTTGCCCTGGGTGCTGCCATCTTGATTAGTGCTTCCATTGCGCTCTCAGCTCGTGTTTCCTGGACAAAACCGATAACCGCATTAAGCAGAAGTACCGCCGCTATTACCCAGGCATCTAAATAGTGCTGGGCAATAATTGAGATTATAGTCGCCACGAGGAGTACATATATAAGAGGGCTGAGGAACTGTCTGAGGAAAACCAGTATTGGTGGCTCTTTCTTCTTGCGTGTTAACTCGTTTGGACCATATTGAGCCAGACGCTCCTTGGCCGAGGTCTCATTGAGACCGGAACGCTTAGAATCAAGCGCCTGTAATGCTTCATCCGGGCTGAGATTATACCATTGCTCTTTCATCTATCCTACTGCCAACGGCGGTTTGGAGAAAGAAATCCGCCCACCAGAAGACGTCATGTTTTCGGATGGATTCGCGGAGTTTCTGCATTCGTGAACGCCGTTCATTAGTGCTCATATTATAGGCTCGGTGAACTGCATTAGCTACGCCTTCAATATCATATGGATTCACCAGCAGTGAATGCTTGTGCAACTGGGTGGCAGAACCGGCAAATTCGCTGAGTATCAGGACGCCCCTGTTTTCCACATTGGCCGCGCAGTATTCCTTGGCTACCAGGTTCATGCCATCCTTCAAAGGGGTAACCAGGGCAATATCAGCAGCACGATAATATGCCAGGAGCTCAGTTCGGTCCAGACTTCGAAACATGTAGTGAATTGGTATCCAGCCCGGCTGTGTAAATTCACCATTTATCTCACTTACCAGGCTTTCAATTTCGCTTTTCAACTGCTGGTACTGAGCTATATCCTCCCGGCTGGGCACTACAATTTGTATCATAGTTATCTTACCGCGCAAATCATCGAAACGCTCTAGGGCATTCCTGAATGCTTTCATTTTCTCCGGGATGCCCTTCGAGTAATCCAGGCGGTCTACACCCAGAATGAGCTGGCAGCAGGGTGTAGCCTCCTGAAGCTGTCTGGCTTTTTCGGCTACTTTTATATCAGCTGCCCGTTGAGCCAAGTCGTGAAAATCTATGCTGATGGGAAAAATGCCGGCTCTAATTTCACGGTTAGGCATGGTGATGGAAGATATCTGCCTTCTCGCATCATGATGCACACCTTCAGTAAGGGCCTCGACGCAGTGGATGAAGTTGTTTCTGTCACCGGCTGTCTGGAAACCAACCAGGTCATACTCTAGCAGGGCTTGAAGAATCTGACTCCGCCACGGTAGCTTGCCGAAGATATCGAGCGAGGGAAAGGGAGTGTGCAGGAAGAACCCGAGCCTGCGCTTTACCTCCATGCTACGCAGTTCCTTCGCTACCAGCATGAAGTGATAATCGTGCACCCAAATATAGTCATTATCTCTGGCGTTTTCAGCTATTACCTGTGCGAACTTGCGGTTTACTGCCTGATAGGCATTCCAGTAGGCCGGGTCAAAATTACAACGAGATTGAAGGTCATGGAAGAGTGGCCATATGATTTCGTTGGCAAAGCCGAGATAGTACTGGTTTATCTCTTCCTTGGTTAGAATGACTGGCTTGAGCGTAAGCCCGGTGTTCCGGCTCCCAATGGCGATTATCTCATCCAGGTTGACCTTGGCCAGAGTTCCATGCCATCCAATCCACAGACCTTTCAGGTTGCGTAAGATTGGCGTCAGAGCGTTAACCAATCCGCCGGTGCTGGGCTGAACCTGCCATTTTTTGTCATCCCCTATAGTCAGGATGATGGGCAAGCGGTTGGAAATGACCAAAAGTCGGTCTATCTTCAGGTAATTGCGTTTATCGTTAGGCGGTAACAAGGATTTAACCTTTCCGTAGTGTCTTGACCCCAAAATCGCTGGTAGGAACTGTAAACAAACTCAAGGTCATGTTAAACCTATGCTACGTAGTTGTCAATAATTATAGATTCAGAAGTTCAATGATGAATTTGCTCTCTGAGACTTTAAAGGGTGGCATGGGGAGGGTTTTTTTCTTGGAAGGCTTCGTATCTGGTTGTTGTATATGCATCGGCTAGCCTATAATGTTGATGGCTGTGAACTCACGAAGGAAATAAAGCAATGTCAATACTTGCTCAGGCAAAGATGTACTGGCGTCTAGGTATAGGTCTTAGAGGTTTCTTGAAGGAACCAATAACTCTGGAACAGGCTAGAAGTATCATTAAGGATAGACTTGCGAATA
>SDBV01008818.1_pt1 | contig 13527 bp, 8 predicted proteins | sample 2277081 | NCBI WGS metagenome assembly SDBV01 (sample SAMN10402039, study PRJNA504765) | marine sediment metagenome | isolation source: marine sediment core GS10_PC15, 223 cmbsf | place: Arctic Ocean: Southern Knipovich Ridge | collected 2010 | reverse complement strand
GCCCGGCGCCGGAGCATGGTTTGCGCGCGAGGAGCTTCCGCGGTCACGTGTCCGCGGGCTGGCGCATAACGAGTTTTTCGGGCCTGCTCGCGCACTCCCGGCGCACGACTCGGCGCGGTTCGAACAGCGAAATGGCCGATTACGACACATTCGTCACGGCGCATCGCGAGGCCGAAACAGAGCCGCTCGCGGGCATATTTTCCTTTCCGCGCGGCGCCCGAGCCGGGATTTTTTTTCACAGCCTCTTCGAGGAGCTCGATTTTACCGAGCGGGACCCCGAGATCGTGAGCGGTCTGGCCGACAAAAAGCTGGCCCAGTTCGGGTATGACGCCGGTTGGCGGCCCGTCGTAATGTCGGCCGTCGAGAGAGCGCTCTCCGTTCCGCTGACCCCCGAGCGTATCCGGTTGAACCGGATCCCGAAGGGCGACACGCTGAGGGAGCTGGAGTTTACCTTCCCGTTGAGCAAGATCACGGCCGAGGGTTTGCAAGCCCTCGTTCCGAGAAGCGCTCCCGGCGCTCCCGGTGATCCCGCCGTTCCCGACGCTCGCGGCGGCGCCGGTGGCCTTGCGGAAAACGGCCTGTCCGCCCAAGGCGGGGGAACGGACGGGGCCCGGCGACGGCTTGGAGGGCTGGGCTTCGTGCCGGTGAAAGGTTTTATGAGGGGATACATAGATCTCGTCTTCCGGCACGAAGGCCGTTATTACCTGCTGGACTACAAATCAAATTTCCTAGGGCCGCGCATCGGCGACTACGGCCGCGATCGACTGCAGGAGGTGATGGTCGCCGAGCACTACATCCTGCAGTATCACCTCTACGCCGTCGCCCTGCACCGGTACCTGCGCCGGACACTGGCGGGCTACCGTTACGAGCGTCACGCCGGCGGCGTGGTGTATCTCTTTATTCGCGGCGTGGGCCCCGAGTCCCAATTCGGCATCTATGAGGAGCGGCCGGATGAGCATTGCATAGCCGCGCTGGACAGGTACCTGACGGAGGGGCCTCTATGAGCGAGCCGAATTCCCTTCTGGTCCGTCTGCGCCGGGACGAGGCTATCACGGAACTGGACGCCTGTTTTGCGCGCTTCATAGGCGGGCTGGTCGAAGACACGCGTGACGAAATACTGCTGGCGGCCGCGTTGGTGAGCCGACAGGCCCAGGCCGGCCACATATGCCTCGAGCTGGAACGCGTAGCCGCCCGGCCCGTCGACACGCCTTCGGGCGACGTTCTGCCCGCCGTCGAACGCGGGCTCGAGGGCAATGGCCAACCCGGCTGCCCCTCCTCTCCGGGTGAGGCCGCTCACCCCGGCGCTCGAGAACCCATTGTCTGTCCGGATCTAGAGACCTGGAGGGAGGTGCTGCGGTCCTGCCACGCTGTAGGCAGACCGGGAGACGCGGTGCCGTTGATCGTCGACGGCGGTGACCGGCTCTACCTTCAGCGTTACTGGCGGCACGAGCAGTCTCTGGCGCGGGACGTTCTGGAGCGCGTCGGCACGTCGCCGGACACGGTGAATATTGACCTGCTGCGGGGGGGGCTGGAGAAATTCTTTCCGTCTGCAGAGACCCCTTCCGCCTCCGATGGCCAGAAACTCGCCGTAATGACGGCGGTGCTCAAGACATTCTGTATTATCTCCGGTGGACCGGGCACGGGCAAGACCTGGACCGTTATGAGGATCCTGGCCCTGCTTCTCGATCAGGCTCGCGACCAGGGGCGGGGCCTGTCTGTGGCGCTGACGGCGCCGACCGGCAAAGCGGCCAACCGCCTAAAGGAGGTATTCGAGGAATCGGCGGACCCGGAGGACCCCTCTAAATTTGAGCCGGCTGGAATAGACTATCACCCCATGACTGTGCACAGGCTCATCCGGGGATTGCAGACGGGACGCCGGAGCCCGCCGGATGTCATTATCGTGGACGAAGCGTCGATGGCCGACATGGCGTTGATGGTGAGGCTGGCAGGGCTGGTGCCGAGCGGTGTACGGATGGTGTGGTTGGGCGACAAAGACCAGCTTGCTTCCGTAGAGGCGGGGGCCGTGCTGGGCGACGTGTGCAGCGGCGCCGAGCGCATGGAATACTCCGGGCTGTTTCGCAGGATGGCTCGGGACGTTGCCGGCATCGATCTGGGCGGACCGGTGGGTGAGGAAGTGGCCGGCCCGCGCCTTCTCAGAGACAGCATCGTCATGCTGGAGACGAGTTTCCGATTCTCCGAGTCGAGCGGCATACGCGCATTGAGCCGGGCTATCAACAGGGGCGACGGCGAGCGGGTCCTGGCGCTCCTGAAGCAGGGCGCCGGCGGTGATATTTCGTGGGTGGACCCTTCGGCGGGCGGGGCCGCGGGAGCCGGGCATCGCCCTACAGGCGGGCAGGCGCCGGGCGGCGACGTTCCGGCCGACCAGGGTGCAGCCGCCCGTGTCTTGGCCGGCCGCGCCGCCGCGCGCCTGGAGCCCTACGCTGAAGCCGCCACTCCGGAACAGGCATTCGAGAGGCTCGACGCCTTCCGCGTTCTGTGCGCCGTCCGCAAGGGACCGATGGGGGTCGAGCGCATGAACCGCTCGATCGAAAATGCGCTCAGGCGGAAGGGACTGATCAACCCCTACACCCGCTGGTACCCGCACCGCCCGGTGTTGATCGGCAGGAACGACTACGGCCTGGGGCTCTTCAACGGCGATGTGGGCGTTATCATGCCCGTCGACCAGGGGCGCGGCAGCACCGCCGCGTATTTTCAAGGCCCGGCCGGCAGCCTGCGCAGGCTTTCACCGCTCTCGCTGCCAGAGCACGACACCGTCTACGCCATGACCGTGCACAAGAGCCAGGGGTCGGAGTTCGACCACGTCATGCTCGTGCTGCCCTCGAGCTCGTCTCCGGTGCTGACGAGAGAGCTGCTCTACACGGGTGTTACCCGGGCCAGAAAGAGCGTCGAAATCTGGGGGCGGGAGCACATCATCCTGGAGGCGGTGGCCAGGCGGACCCACAGGGCCTCCGGCCTGCGCGATGCGCTCTGGGCCGAGCACGCAGGCTGTGCTGAACCGTAGGGCGCTGTGGTGACTCGATGCGTGGTAGGGGGAGCGCTGCGGCGACGTGACGCGAGCGTCGCTTGGAGTCCGAAGGACCGATGCAACGACGGCTCCGTGCCGGCCGTCGTCTACCTTGCGGAGGGCGAAGGGCTCAGCGTCGGAGCTCTGAAGCGGCAGCCTCGACCACGCCGACCCTGGCGCGAGCGCGGCGTCTCTCCGCCAGGTGGTACAGCACGGGAACGATAAACAGGGTTATAGCCGTGGATGTCACCATCCCGCCGAAAATGGCCTGCCCCAACGGGGCATAGAACTCGGCGCCGTTGCCCTTGCTGAGTGCCATCGGCAGAACGCCGAACATGGTCGTCAGCGTGGTCATGAGAACGGGTTTTAGCCGCGTCCCGGCGCCCTCTATTATCGCCTCGAGAAGGGGCACCGCGCTGTCTTTTCTAAGGAGGTTCATGTAGTCCACCATGACGATGGCGTTGTTTACGACTATGCCCCCGAGGGCGATGATGGCCAGGAAGGCGATCATGGACAACTGGGAGCCGAAAGCGAGCAGGCCCAGGACAACACCGACCAGGCAGAAGGGAACCGACGCCATGATAATGAGGGGCTGCGTGAAGCGCTGGAACTGAATCACCATGACGGCGTATACCAGAAAGAGGGATATTCCCAGAGCAACGAGCAGCTTCCGCAGCGACTCGGAGAGAAGCGCCGAAGCCCCCCCAATTTGCCATTTCAATGTCGGCGGAAACGCCAGGTCCGCCATGACGGCCGTCATTCTTTGTCTAAGCTTGCTGAAATCGCGATTTTTCGTGAAACCTGTCACCGTTACCGTCTTCAGCCGGTTCTTGCGGTAGATCTGCGAGGCTGTTTCGGCGGTCCTGATCACCGCGACGCTTCCCAGGTGTACGGGTTCTCCTGCAGCGGAATACAGGACTATTGAATCGAGCGTGCTCTGCGTGATGGGCTTGCCCTTCATGTCGGACGTCAGCACGATGTCATAATCAACCGTCCCGCTTCGGTAACGGCCGGTTTCAAGGCCGGAGAACACGATGCGGGCCGTCAAGGCTGACTCGTACGGCGACAACCCCAGCCGACCCATGACGTCCAGCGCCAGGTCCGCCACAAGCTCCCGGCGTTCGAAATCCACGTTCAGCTCCACCTTCAGGACCTCGGGGTCCCGGGCCATAAGCCGCTGCACCTCTCCCGATGCCGCCCTGAGCTCGCTCAGGTTCGGTGAGGAGAGCTGGATCTGGAACCCGGCCCCGCTCGAAGCCATGTCCGTCAGCTTGTCGAGCCCGCCGTTCAGCAAGTTGAAACGCACGTCCGGAATGTTGGCCCGCAGCAGGTCCCTGGCTTCGGCCATGATGGCGTAGACCGTGCGCTTTCGCTCGCTCCCCAGGGGCGGGAGGAATATCCTGCCGTAGGCGTAATTCTTGAGAGGCGATGCCATCGACATCTCGCCGCTGTACCCTGCGAAAAAGGCTGTCCGATCGATTTCGGGGATGGCCTCGATCAAGAGCTTCTCCGTTTGCATGGCCCTGGCGCGCGTCGTGCGAACGGCGGCCGTGTCGGGAAGCTCCATGTACACGTAAAACTCCCCGGTGTCGGTGGCGGGTATAAAGGTGACGCCTAACAATCTTAGCGCGAAGCCGCTCGCAACCAGGACGGCCAGGCCGGCGGCCAGGGTCAGCAGGGGGTGGCGCAGGACTCGTTTCAAGGCACGCGAATAGAGGCGCCGCAGCAACGCCAGGATGCTTTCTATCCGCCGCGCCAGATCTCCGCCGAGCCCGCCTCGGGCGCGCTTTCCGCCCCCCCGCAGCATGTTCGCGGTGAGGAACGGGACCACAAAAATCGCCACCACGAGGGATGACATCAGGGCGAACACCAGGGTCGAGGATATGCCCTGCAGAAAAATACCCGCAATGCCCGTGACGAACAGAAGGGGTATGAAGACGCTCAGCGTCGTAGAGGTCGATGCAACCACCGCGCCCCCCACCACGGCAGCCCCCGTCGAGGAAGCCAGTTTGCCATCGTGGCACTCGCGGAACCGCGTGTAAATGCTCTCGAGCATGACGATCGAGCTGTCCACGACCAAGCCTAGGGAGATCGTGATGCCCGCCAGGGTGAGCAGGTTAAAGGAGATGCCGAACAAACGCATACAGCCGATGGCCACGACAATGCTCAACGGCAGCGAGACGCCGATAATGAGCGTGGCTCGCAGGTCGTGGAGGAAGACCAGTATGATCAGCACGGCGGCGGCTATGCCGAAGATCGCCGACCGGGCCACGGAAAAAAGGGAAAGCGCCACGGTGCGGCTGTCATCTTGAAGTATCTGAAAAGAAATCAACCCGTTGGAAGCCTCTTCAGAGGCTGTCAGCTCCCGCTTGATGTTCCGGCATATCTCGACCGTGTTGCCGTCACCGCGCTTTTTGACATTGACGACGATGCGCTCGACGCCGCGAGAGAGAACGTATGCGTCGGGTTCCGGGAAAGCGATAGACACCTCGGCCACATCCGAGAGACGGATCGGTGCTCCGCCGTGCAGGGCGACTATCATGCCTTCGATCTCCTGGGTGGATGAGAACTCGCCGCTTGTCCGCAGGTTCAGCGATTCGCCGCGACGCTCGGTCCACCCTGACGGAAGAGAGACATTGGCGAAACGCAGCTGGTTGTAGACGCTGAGAACGGGGATGCTCTTGGCCTTGAGCTCGTTTAAACTTAACCGGATCTGAAGCGTCTTGGCATGGTAGCCATATACCTCGGCGCCGGATACGCCGGGAACGCTTACCAGCCTCGGTACGAGCTCTTCCTCGACGTAGCGGCCGACCAGGTCACGGTCGCGGTCGCTGATCACAGAGAATGAAAAAATGGGTATGATGTCCGACGCTCTGGCATGGGCCACGACAGGCTCGCCCTCGATGCCTTCAGGCAGCTTGCGCTTGACCCTGGAGATCTTGGCCCTGATTTCAGGGATGATTTCGTGCATGCGCACGTTTTCGTTGAATTCGAGCTGGATGTGGCTCACTGAATCTCTGCTGCTGGACTGGATCTCCTCGAGGCCTGAAAGACTCGACAGGCCCTGCTCCAGTATTTCCGTTACGTCACGCTCTATTATGTCGGCGCTGACCCCGGGATACAGGGTCGTCACGGAGACGGTGGGGACGGAGGCATCGGGTATGTAGTCCTGGTTCATCCCGATGGCGGCCAGAACCCCGAAAACCACTGCGGCCAGGCAGAGTATGATAACGGTGGCGGAATGGCGAATGGCGAGATCGGAAAGCACCATAGATAGGCATCAGCCGTCGATGAGGCGCACTTCCTGCCCGTCGCGGATAAAGTGCTGCCCTTCTATGATAAACGCGTAGCCCGCGTATTCCGGCGGGATGACGAATCTCTCGTCGGTGAAAAACTCGGGTTCATAGGCCATTCTGCGGGCCCTGGCCTCACCGCTGTCGAAGTACCACAGCTCTTTGCCGGACAGCAATGTTGCGAAGGGCAGGGAGTACACGTCCGCACGTTGGTCCAGCACGAAGGTCGTGTGTACGGACATTCCCGGCCTCAGGTTCGAGATGTCGCCGCTGATACGGCACTCGACCTCGAAAGTCTTCGTTCTCGGAGAGATAACGGGACTGATGCTCTCGATGCCCCCGCCCAGCGCCCGAGCCGGCGCCGCGGGCCGCGCGATGTGGATTTCCATGGTCTGAGCGGCATCGAGAAAGATATCGTAGTAAAGCTCGGGTATCGTGTTGACGACGAAAAGCCGCTCCAGATTGCCCACGGTGGCAATAGGGAATTGGGGCGCCGCCAGAGCACCTTGCTCGGTGTGTTTTTCCAGGATGACGCCTCGGATGGGCGATGTGACGGTGGTGAAACTGAGCTGCAGCTCGGCCAGCTCGTACTGGGCCCGGGCCGACTCGTACTGCATCATGATCTGGTCTAGCCTCTGCCGGCTCGCGCTGCCGGATTCGAACGAGCTCCTTGCACGATTGGATTCCGCCAGCAGCGTTCGGTAGCTCGATTCCGCCTGCTGCAGTCTCAGCTCGTAGCTTCGCCGGTCGATCCTGGCGATGACCCCACCCTTGTCGACCTGCCGGCCTACCTCCACCGCGAGCTCCACCAACGTTCCGGATACCTGCGGATAGATGGTAATGGTCGTATCGGCGGTAACGTGGCCGTCGGTGGCATAGGTCCTTTTCAGTGTACCTCTCTCAGGGGATACCACACGTACCGGTGGCAGGACCTTGGGCCGTTCGTTTTCCAGCTCAGGCGGCCGCGCAAGCTTCGTCGCGGCGAAGCCCGCCGGTATGAGCAGGAATAACAGCAGCAGCCATAACAAGCGCCCTCGTCCCGAGCGACCCCGTTTCAGGTGATCCCGTCTCAGCTGACCGCGCAGTTTATTGTTTGCCAAAGCCTCGGTTTCCTCTCGAACAGCGGTGCAGGCTATATATATATAGGCAGGCAGGCGCTTTGATGGTAGATACCGGCCCGCACTTACCCGCCTGACGATCGGCACTTTCTGAGGGTGACGGTCGGCACTTTTTTAATGTGAAACGGAGGAGCTCGGTAGACACGCCACAGGCCGTCTGTATACTGGGATAAGCGATGGAAAAGATCGATAAGATCGAGCCGGGTCTCCTGAAGATTCTGCGTTTTTTTGCCCTGGTCGCTTGCCTGGGGGCTACGCTCTACGGCGTCCTGAGCGCGGCCCTCTCCCACCCGGTGCCCGGCGAGTCGGCGGCACTCATAAGCTTCCTGGTCATCGATTACGCGCTGCTCTCCGTTTACCTCTCCCTCTCGTGGCTGCGAGGCAGGCTGAAGGGCCTGTATCTGCCCATTGCGTTGGTTTCAGCCTACGCCGTGCCCCTGGCGGTGCTGGTGGTAGCGGCTCTTTCCAGGGCGACCCTCTTGCCGGTCCTTCCGATGCAGCTCGAGTGGGCCAACTTCCTGATGTTCGCGTTTTTGAACATCATAACCGCCTGGCAGTACCCCCTCTGGGTCGTGCTTCCAATTATCATGGTTTCCTCCGTGTTCGAACCGGTGGCTTCGTTTCTGCTCGCCCCCAATGGGGCGGTCGAGCTCCCCAGCCTGCTCTTTTCCAGTTTCCTGCGCCTGGCGGCCCTGCTGCTCATGAGCTATTTCATCACCTTCCTGATAAAAAACCAGAGAAATCAGAGGCAGCAGCTCATCGAAGCCAATGCCAGGCTGCGGGAAATGGCCCGATCGTTGGGTCGGCTGGCAGAAACCCGCGAGCGCAACCGCCTGGCCCGGGAGCTGCACGACACCCTGGCGCACACCTTGAGCGGACTGGCCGTGCACCTGGAAGCCATGCACACACTGATGCCTTCGAACGGCGGTGAGAAGCAATCCGTCGACAGAATGGTCGCCCAAGCCCTGGACATGACCAGGTCCGGGCTGAACGAAACGCGGAACGCCCTGAGGGACCTGCGGCTGACCCCGCTCGAGGACCTGGGAATGCGGCTCGCATTGAAGGAGCTCGCTTCGGATATCATGGAGCAGAACGCCGGCCTGACGATCCATCTCGACCTGAGCGACGGCTTCGACGACCTGCCCCCGCACGTGGAGCACGCGGTCTACAGGATCGTCCAGGAAGCTCTGCGCAACGTGGTCCTGCATGCCGCGGCCGGCCGCGTGACCATATCAGGCCGGGAGGAGCACAACTCGGGAGCGGTCAGCATATGCGACGACGGGTGCGGGTTCGATCGTCGGCAGTGGCAAACGGATGAGCATTTCGGAATCCGGGGCATGGTGGAACGAGCCGAAGCAATTGGCGGGACTCTCGAGCTCGAGTCGGAACCCAATGCCGGAACCCGCGTAAATCTGACGTGGAGCGAACAGCCGTGATCCGGATCATGCTCTGCGATGACCAGGACATCGTCGTCGAAGGACTGAAAACAATCCTGAGCACCGACAGGGATATGAGAATCGTCGCCACCGCGTCTGACGGGAAGGAGCTCCTGCGGAAATTGGCGGACGGTGAACCGGACGGGCTTCCGGACCTCGTGTTGATGGATCTGAAAATGCCCCGCATGAACGGGATCCAGACCACGCGGCTGATCCGCGAACGGTATCCTGCCGTTCGGGTGCTGGTGCTGACCACCTACGACAGCGACGAGTGGGTGTTCAGCGCCATTCGAGCCGGGGCCTCCGGTTACTTGATGAAAGACAGCACGCGCCAGGATCTGATCGGGGCGATAAAGGGCACGGCCGCGGGCAACACCTTCATAGACCCGTCCGTCGCGGGCAAGCTCTTCTCCAGCATCGTCGACCACAGCCCCGAGAAGGCATCGCAGGAGCGCCCCGGGTTGAGCGAGAGGGAGATCGAGATCCTGAAGCTCATCGCCAGGGGCATGTCCAACGCCCAGATCGGTGAAACCATCTATCTCTCGGAGGGCACCGTCAGAAATTACACGAGCGCGATGTTCGCCAAGCTCGACGTCGCGGACCGCACGCAGGCCGTGGTAACCGCCTTGAGAATGGGCGTGATAGCCCTGAAGGAGTTGTAGGCCCGGGCCAGGCAACCCGAAGCGGGGAGGGACCGCGTGGCGTGCCGCAGCAGTTCTAAAATTGAACTTGGCAGGTCACCACGTGCATCATTGTATGCGATTCGCAGTCTTTATTGGGCAAATCGTCGAAACGTCGCACCGCTGGAAAATGAGGTGTTTTGCCAATGTTTAGCGGCAGTTCTCAATTTGGCGGAGCCAAATTGAGAACTGCTCGGCGTGCCGAGATCGCGATAGCCAACACGCGGCCGGGTGTGCTACAATTGCGGCGGACGCTGCAGCCATCCGCGAGCGCCCGCATGCCTTCGGGGAGGTGAGCACCGTGGGCGCTGCAGCGCTTCGCGAGCCCCCGCCGGCGGATAGAGGAGGTTGCCCATGAGTTGGCTTCTACCGCTTTACATTGCCGCGACGGTTTTCGGCCTGGGCGTGACCGTCGTGGACATGCTCGGGGCCCTGGGGAGCCGGGGAGAGTCCGAGGGTTCAGGAGACGAGCCGGGCGGCGAATCCGCGGACGGCGCACCCGACGCCGATGGGTTCGGCGCGACGGAGTCCGGCCACGATGCCGCCGATGCCGAGGTTGACGGCGACGCCGAAGGCGACAGCGCCGACGGGGGTGAAGAGGATGGGGGCGGCGAGCAAGCCGAATCAGAGAGCGATTCCGCAGAAGAGGCCGAAGGCGGGGGCGACGATCAGGCGATATCGCACGGTGAACACGTCTCCCTGTTGGCCCACGATCGCCGGCAGCGCAGCACGCCGCTGCTCAAATTAATGTCGGCGGCGCGCTCGGTCGTCTATTTCTCCCTCGGGTTCGGTCCGGTGGGCGTGTTTGCCACCGCCGTGCAGGGAGAGCGCGCTCTCATAAGCCTGGCCTGGAGCGTGCCCGTCGGTTTGGTCGTCATGATCGGCGCGCGCCTGGTAAGGCGGCTCATGAGACAGGAGCTCGACTCCCAGCTCAAGGGTCAGGATTTCATCATGGAAAAGGGTACCGTCACCGTGTCCATTGGGGCCGGCCAGATGGGCAAGGTCAAAGTTCAGGTCGGCGGCATGTACGCTGACCGGTTCGCCCGGGCCAAGGACCCGGGAGCCGGCATTGCCGTGGGTACGGTGGTGCGCGTCGTCGACGTTACGGACGACTGTATATTCGTTGAGAGGGAGGAAGAGCTATGAATCTGGAAACGCTATTCAGTTTGGGAGGCGGCCTGACGGGCGGTCTCGTGGGGGTTGGGGCATTTTTCTTTCTGGTCATTATTCTGAAGTCCATTATCAAGGTCAGCTACCCGAACCAGCTCCTGGTGGTGACGGGCAGGAAAACGACGCGAGGGGGGAAGCGCTTCGGTTTCAGTGTGGAGCGGGGGCGCACGATCAAGGTGCCCTACCTGCAGTCAGTCGACAGCCTGGACCTGGGCATCGTGCCTATCAACGTGCGCGTGGAAGGGGTCAACTCAGCCAACGGCATTACGGTGGGCGCCGACGCTACCGCCTGCGTCTGCATAGACGACGACGAGGAGCCCATGCTCTACTCCGCGGTGGAACGGCTCATGGGCAAGGACCGGCAGCAGATCCACGACCAGATCCAGCAGACGCTGGTCGGCAACTTCCGTGGCGCGCTGAACAAGACCACGCCGCTGCAGGCTATCGGCATGGAGGAGAGCTGGCGCGAAGAGGAAGAGGAAGAGCAGGAGGAGGAAGAGCAGGAAGGGAGAGGGCAGGAGCGTGACCACAGCGAGCGGGCCCAGTTCCGAGGCGAGCTGCTGCAGGATATCAACAGTGATCTGGCCAGCTTCGGCATGAAGGTCGTGTCGGTGTCACTGCAGAAGATCTGGGACACCTCCAACTACATCGCCAACCTGGCTCAAAAAACCCTGGCAGAGAAGCGGCAGCAGGTGGAGATCGAGGAAGCGCGGCTGCGAGCCCTGGCCGCGCAGGCGGAGTCGGACTCCGTACGGCGCGTCGAGGTGTCCAAGAGCGAAGCCGACGAGAAGATACTGGCGGCCCGGGAAAAGCTGGAGGTCTACCGGCGCGAGAGCGTGGCCCAGATAGAACGGGCGCGGCTCGAAGCGGACAACTCCATCGAAGAGGCGCAGAACCGGGGAGAGCGGGATGTGCAGGAGCAGCTCGTCGAGCTGCAGAAGTTAAAAAACCGATCCCTCGTTACCCTCGAAGCCGAGTCCAGGCAGAAGGAGGCCGAGATAATCGCCGCCGGCGACCAGGTGTCCGTGGGCATCCGCGAGGAAACGCGCAACAACATCCTAAAGCAGAAGGTTGAGATGCTGGCCAAGGCCGGCAAGGTCGGACGCACGGTGCTGTTCATCCAGCAGCAACTGCCGAACCTCTTCGAGGCCTTCAAGAAGCATGCTGAGGGCATAAGTGTGGACTCCCTGGTCATCATGGACGACGACAAGGGATTCAACGGCGCGGTCAATCGCGGTCCCGCCGCATTTGCGGATTTCCTGCAGCACTTCGCGAACGCCCTGGGCGTGAACGTGCGCGACTTTCTGGCCCAAGGAGGGAAGAAATGATTACCTTTGTGGCCGCCCTTTTAGGGCTGATACTTATAACCATCGTCTTCCAGGTTGTAACCAAGATGAAGATCGTAGGCGGTAACGAGCTGGGTATAGTTTCCGGTAAAGGCAGAAGGGGCTTCCGCCTGATGAGCGGCGGCCGTGTGTTCGTTATACCTCTGCTGCACCGTTTCTCCAAGATGAATCTTACGCCCCACACCATCGAGGTGGTCGTGGAATCGGCCATTGCGTCGGGGGTCGTGCCCCTGAACGTGAAAGCCACGGTGAGCTTCGCGGTGGCCTCCAACGAAGCCGGCCGCAACCGGGCCGCCACCCGCATCATTTCCATAGCGAAAGACCAGGACAACCTGCGCAAGGTGGCCAGCGACATTATCGAGGGGCATCTTCGTGACTCCATCGCTTCGATGACACCGGAGCAGGTCATGAAGGACAAGGACGCCCTGGTCGCCCGCATGATAAACGTGTGCAAAGAGGACCTGGAAAACATCGGCCTGGAAATTACGACCATGAACATCGCCGATGTAGACGACCACCGTCTCGAAGGGGTCAACGAGCCTGATCTGTACATCGCGCTGCTCAAGCGCGCCCAGACCGCCAACGCAGAAACCAAGGCCCGCCGCGCTCAAGCCGAAGCCAGGGCCGCGGCAACGGAACATGCGGAAGGCCGTCGCGCCGAGGTGGAGGTGCGGGCCTTGGATAACGAATACCAGCGCCTGGTGGCGGACACCAGGGTGCGGGTCAAAGAGGGGAACCAGAGAAAAATCGTGGGTATGGAGCAGGCCCAGCAGGACGCCGTGGCCAGGGTGGCCGGCGTTAAGGCCCAGATCGAAGCCGAAAAGCAGCGCATAGAAATGCTGGGCCAGAAGCTGAAGGCCGAAATGATCACCCCCGCTTTGGCCGAAAAGGAGCGGATGGTCTTTGAAGCCAAGGCCGATGTGGCGCGCATCCGCGCCAAGGCCCAGGCCGAAATCGACCAGCTTCGGCAGACCCTCGCTATTATAGGCGAAGGGGAATCCGGCGAGCTGACCTACATCATCGAGAACTTCGAACGCCTTATCACACCCTTTGCTGAAACGCTGAAGCTTTTTCCCGTGAGCAGGATATCGGTCATTACAGGCGCCGAGGGCCGGCAGGAGCCCATATCGGCCATCCACCCCAACGCAGTCGCGATGGAGAGGAACAAAATGATCGGCGCCGCCATCTCCGAAGCGCTGGGCGGGCAACCCGGGCTGATGCCGCGGGCGGGTGCGGACGCCTCGGAGTCTGAGGCAACCGCTAAGCAAGAGGGAAAATAGCGCGGGCAGGCTCCCGCCACGAGCCAACTGCCTGACGTGCCAGGATTGAGGTAACCGCGATCCGAGAATTGTGCACCCGAGTCTCGAGAGGTGGGGGTGGTGCGCCGGAAGGTGAAAGCGGGGCACCCTGCTCGCCGCCCCGCCGTGCCGAAGCGTCGAAACGCCTGGCTTATGCGGCC
>SDBV01008817.1_pt1 | contig 13528 bp, 22 predicted proteins | sample 2277081 | NCBI WGS metagenome assembly SDBV01 (sample SAMN10402039, study PRJNA504765) | marine sediment metagenome | isolation source: marine sediment core GS10_PC15, 223 cmbsf | place: Arctic Ocean: Southern Knipovich Ridge | collected 2010 | reverse complement strand
TGAAGAAGAATTACCAAAAAATCCAGCCCTTCCACCGCCTGAATCTTTCCACTCAATAAAACCAACTGAAGCAGCCCCTGCACTATTACTATCTTGAAAAACAAGAATAGGCGTAGCATCAAAAATTGTTATATCGCCTGAAGTGATTGTGCCCGTGGTAGCGAAGTTGGTCGCATGACAATTTATGAGTGGAGTGGTTGTATCTACTGTAAATATATCAGTACCACCAGCAGTTTCTACAAGGAAAGCTGATGCACTATCTACTGTGATGGTCAAAGCACCTGTTAATGGGTCATTAGTAGCATCAAGTCTTAAATAATTCCCATTTAAAAAACCAAGCGTGATGCCACGATTTACGCGTCCTGCCACATTTGCCTCTTTCTTGGTTTCAATCCAAAGTTATCCGTTTTTTTATGACAATCCACACAAAGCGTAAGTCCATTATTTATATTCCATAGTTCAGCACAAGTTAAAGCCTGTTTAACCATAGTTATTTCATGTTTTCTAATTAGAGAATTAAAAGATATAACGTGATGTGCTTCTAAATCTCCACCCTCTTGATTACACTTTTGGCAAGTAAACTTATCCCTTGTAAATATATCTGACCGCCATTGACGATATTCAAATGTACCCATTATTTTATTACGTAAAGGTGAAATGCCACCTTTCCAATTATGATGATTTATACCAGACAATTCTGGAAACTTCTTACCCTCTCTCCAAGAGGTTTGTCCTTTTTTAAATTCCGTTTTAGGAGATAATCGTTGTCCCTTTTTAATGTGTGTTCGGCCCGTATTGGTTTGGATGTGTTTTCCTTTACTCAGTGAAGGTTTACCCTTAGGCCAACCACCACCAAGACAAATATGAAGTCCTTTATTCCAAGATGGTTGTCCCTTTATAAATCTACCATTAGCATCTCTACCTGCCATATTCTATTTCGATCCCCTTTTTATCCTTATAACCTCTATCATACATCTGGCAACGCTTAACCGCCTTCTTCTTCTCATCTCTTGAATGAAACTTCTCTCCTCGTTTAATCTTACTTGTAAGATGTTCATGGGCTTCTCGTGAGAGTGGGGTTTTTGGAACTTTCATCTATGATACCTTCCTATTAGTACTAAAAAGAAACCTTCTATATGTGACCAAAGTAGACTTATATCTATCCGTAAACACCAGAAAAACTTTTCAACTCGATCAGTAAAGATATACCATAAACTGTTAAGTCTGCGTGATTTCTTAGGGTTTCTAATTTGATAAATCATCAAGAAATGATTGTAGTATTAACAATAAGCAGTACACTTACTACAATAGGAAGAACCTGCTCTTCCATATTTGGCAAGTGTATGGCGGTGGTAGTTGAGGCGAGTTGAGTGCCAAGCTTCTTTAAGTGAAGTAGTTTTTATATTACCTAATTTCCAATGACCTAAGTAAGCAGCAGGACAGGGATAGATGTCACCCTTCCAGCTTATTGATAAGCGTCTCCAGAGAGACCCACAAGTTTTTGGTAGTGATAAATTATAGCCTCGCTTACCTTGCGGATCAAAGAGATTGCCTACACGTAACTCATTAGCATAGGGTTCAAAGAGTTCATGCCATTTGTCAATCTCATGTTCATTATCCTTTTGCTTACAAATCTGTACCCTTACCCTACCATTAAATCTCCAAGCACAGTAGATGATGTTTTTAACAAGAAGCTCAAAGTTACCACCTCTCCTAATCTTCTCATAAGTACTTTTGGTAGCACCATCACATGAGAAGATAAGCCAGTCAAGACCTGCTCGCGATAATTCTTCAATTACCATAGGGGTGAGTAAAACACCATTAGTATTGATGGAGACTTCGTGAACACCCATGTCTTTAGCATAGGCTACCATGCGAACAAGGTCTTTATGAAGAGTGGGTTCTCCACGCCAGTTAAGTTTAATTGATACTGGAATAGTATCATTAAAGATAGATGTGTAGATTTCCCAAGACATATAACCTATGTCTTCCTTCATCCAATTACGCATACACATAGTACATTTAAGATTGCAAGCGTTAGTACTCTCTATGTCGAGGTGAAGGGGTGTCTTACTTACCCTTCTTAAGAGGGGATTTAGGTGCCACTTTGCCCTGTACTGGAGTTGGCGGAGGCATTGGATTATCTTCAGGTTTTTCACTTTTAAAGTTTTCCTCCTCTTTGGAGTGGTCGAGACTAAGGCGTTCACGTGCACTCTTAAGAGAGAATATGCGGAGTTCCCGACCCTTTGTAACCATACTTGCGAGGTCTTTAAGGTCTCGTTGAAAGACTGGAGCCCATGAGAGTCTTAGGTCAATTTCATCTCTATTCATTCCCTCATTTATAAATATCTTAGTGATAGCTTCAATCAAGATGAGTGACCATGTACGTCTACGAGCTCCTATCATCATATCAAAAGCATCTCCACTAAACATGGCTACACCGCGAGAAGAATCACTTTCATAGATAAGATGTTGAGGTATGTTGCAGGCGGAAAGTATATATTGATAGACCCTATCTACTAGAAGCTCAATCGGATAACCCTTTGCAAAGTCAAGTGTCTCCACCTTCACATTCTCAGGGAATATCCAGTTACGTCCTGGGCGTTGTGATTCTGCTTGAAGAGTAGCTCTTACCTTTGGTATGTGATTAGCTGGAATACCTGTCACAGCTACAATGGGTGAACCATAGTACTGGGCACATCTAATCCAGTTGCGTTCCCACAGGTTATCGAGCACATCAAGCCACCAAAAGATTGGACGTAAGGTTGAGGAGCCATAAACCATGTTGGTTGTGCGGTTAATTTTGCCATGAGTCATCTTCTTTGGGCTGATAGTTCTTATGTGAGCCGAAGAAGTTGAAACATCACTTATACTTTGTACATATCCCTTAATGTCTATAATGTTTCTCTCATTGTAAGAGACTTCTATAGTTTGAGCTGGAAGTGAAGCTATCTTAGGATTCTTACCCATAAAACTTTCAACAAAGATATCACCATGCACTTCGAGGTCAGCTCCCCATACAGTCCAGTCAATGAGGCTATCCTTAACTATCTTCTTAGCAAGCTTCACTTGTTTCTCATCACCCTGAAAATCAGGACCATCCTTACCAAAGATAGCATAGGAGATAAGGTTAATTATGGGACGTGCAAGCTCATCATGGACATATTTGTCGAGTGCTGTTTCATATATTTCATGTCTTTTAAGATTGTTATAATAAGCAAGAGAAACTCGTCCAAGTATGCGATTTACAAGGACATTGGAGAAGCCAAGTTCACTACCTCGGTCAACCACTCCTACCGTACCAAACTTGGAGGATTTTCTCTCTTTTATTATGTAATTATTTCCAGCTATATTTTTCAAGCTTTTTCATCTTCTTTCTTTTTATCCTGTCCTTCTTTAATATGTTGGTCATAGTCTATATGTGTAAGTAGTATATCATCTTTACAGATATAATAATTTGCCACACTTATCCAGTGTTCTCGTACATTTTCAAGGTCTTTAGCAAGTGCTTGTTGAACATTTTTAATAGGCTCTTCTGTGATAAGCCTTATTTCAAGCTCTTTTTTATCTTTAAATACTATGGTTATAAGGTAGTTATTTGTCATTGTACTTTACCAGTATATGTCTGTCCCAATGTTTACCTTTCCAATAGTATTCCTTTTGAGCTATATATTCTTGTACCATTACTTCTCTGTAAAGTGGGAGCCTTTTATTAAACGCATAACATGGGAAATAAGCTTTCCAAAGGTTGAGTGTTGCCATCCCAAAATATAGCACTGAAGTAAGAGCATCCTTAATAATTTCATCACTAACCTTCTCAGCCACATAAAATGATACCTCACCCTTCCTATTCCGCCAGTCTATTCGTACAAAGCCTCCTACTCCTATTGGTGTACTTTCAAGGTACATTACAAAGAGTTCTTTGTTGTCTCCCGTCTTATACCATTCATTCATGTCATACAAGGTGAGTGGGCGATGTTGACGACAGTTGGGCATTACCTCATCTGAGTTCCTCCATTGTTGAAGAAGTGTTAGGTTGTAGGGTTCTATGGGGAGAAGTCTTATTTTAGTCATCTATTGAATCCCACAATCTCTTAATTTCTTCATAAAAAGCTTTTTGGATAGTTTCTTTAGCTTTTTCAGTAAGTATCTTATATAATTGTTTTTCTTCTTTAGATAGTTTCTTACAATTCCACCAATCTATCTCAGCCATTTATCCCTTTCACCTTCTGTTTTAAATTGTTTAAGCATACATCTTATATCTCTAAGTATCTTAACAAGTATACCAATTTCAAGAAGGTTAAGAAGAGTACCCATGAAGGCTCCCCAGAAAGCTGACCAGTCCATAAAACTATTCCTTTAAGCTATCCCAAAATCAAACGGTGTAGTTTGAGCTGCATCCACAGCAGCTACAAGAGCTATCACCTTGTCATCCATAAAGTCTGTTTCATTTACCTTGCCAAAGTAACGAACATTACCATGAGGTGTATATTCCTTTTGATAGGAATGAAGTTGCCCATAAAGTTCATCATGGCGAGGAATTGCAATCTTGAGATCTGTAAAGATATTACGAGTTTGCAGTATTTTTTCCTCTTTAGTCTTCCCCATGGAAAGGTTAAGTGGTAGAACGCGTGTTTCTCCAAACTTCTTTATATAGTAGTCAAGCAGAGGTAGACCCATCCCACGTTCATCCATTACTATGCGTACTGGATTTAGACGTTCTATCATCTCATCAATGTAGGCTTTCTGGTCTTCAAAATTCGTGATAACTAAACTCTTCATAGTTAATACACGCATAAGTTTATCTTCGGTTCTTTCAAGAATACAAATCTCAGTTAAGTTTCGCTTACGTCCAAAGTCGATACCCATAAAGGTTTCGTTCTTACTATCATATTTGCCTTCAGAGGGTAGAAGGATAAACTCATTCCTATCCCATAACTCCTGAGCCTTTTCAAGTAGTTCGTGAGGAAAGATGAGGACACCTTCGTCTACAAACTTAGCATCATATGTCTCGGCAAACTGCATCTTGGAAAGTATCTTCCGATGCTTTATTACCTCGCCTCTGTATTTCGCATCCTGTCTTGCCCTGTCTTCCCAGGTAATTTTGAAGTGTGTAAATTCGTTGTATGCTTGTGCATGAGGGTCCCAATAGTCCCATAACATTCCTCGTTTGCCCCGTGGCTTACCAGAAATTGTAAGTCGTCCTGCTTTGGCAGCAAGTGAACCGACAAGTGCATCCATAATCGCTTTCCCCTCATCTTGGGGGAGAAGACCAGCCTCATCCACAATCCCATGGTCGCAATCAATACCTTGAATACCCATCGGATTGTTCGGAAGTGAATGAATTTCTGAGCCATGGTGAAAGTAGACCTCCTCACTAGTAAACTTTTCTGTTGGTATTTGACGATTTTGCATCCGCTCCAGTTTGCGGAGGGCTTTCTTAATATATCGCATCATGCGGTTTGATTGCCGTTTAGTGGGGCTGACAATACAAACAACAAAGTTGTCGTATGTAATAGCATCTATCAGAGCTTCTATAGCAAATGCAGTAGTCATGCCAGCCTGACGGGGCTTAACTACTGTCCTAAACTTGTCTGGACAGGCAATCACTTCCTGCTGATAGTCAAAAGTTGCTCCAAGCTTGTATGCTAACTCCATGCGTGGTGATTTAGTCATTATCTTACTATGTATGCTATTAGTGTGGCTAATATAATACCTAAAAGAGGTATGCCAACTAAAATAATACAACCTATAAATTGTATTTTATTCACTTACAAGTCCTTGTTATACCATCAGTTCCGCTAGTTGACCATCGCCTGTCATGACCGTCTGGAGCGATGCCAGTATGCTCTGAGGGTGGTAATTTCTCCTCTTTACGAAGTGTATCACGTAGGTTAGCGAAGGATGAGACTGACTTCTTCTTATCAGTTGTCTTAGCTATGGTCCAGAGGAGGTGCATACTTTCCCTTAAATCCTTCTTCACTGCAAAGAGATTCTTTGACCATATATCGGCTTTGGTTGTATCTTTAATAATACCTGTCATGGCTATGTCAGCTAGTATCTCATCTATGGCTATACTCTTTATGAGTATCATCTCATTTGGATGTTGGTCAAGCCTAAGTCCAAGTGCGCGAGATAGTTGACCTACAATACGTGTAAAACGAGCTCTCTGCATCTTGGTAAGATGTGTATAATACTCACCATTTTTGGCTTCTTGCCTAGGAAGTCCTCTCAACTTACGAAGACTGAACTTTTCTTCATTTAGTAAAAGTTCATTAGCTTTTGGACTCATTTATCTCTCTTGTTTTACTAGCTTCAAGCTTAGTAATTTGCTCCATAACATTGACACATATATGAATATTCTGTGCTTTTACAGCACCCTCTAAAATAATCCAAAGCACACTTATTTCTTTTACTTCATTTATATTCATAATTTCCAACGGTCAGTTGATGGTAAAGTGCCTGTTAGGTTATTTGAAAAGTCACCTTCACTACCAAAAACTACATCTGCTAAATCTTCCACTATCCGTTCAAGACGTTTAACGCGCATCTCTAGTGACCTATTTACCACAAGTTGCATCTCAAAAAGTGTATTAAGCCATGGACGTTCCTTATCGTAATCATATTTTTCCATTGTCGCTCCCATTTTCATCTGTAGGCTCTCTACTTAGAATTCCTGCTTCTCTTTCAAGAAATGCTGCAAAGCGATTTGTAGTTAATTTGAGGTTAAAAATGCTATTTGAAGGAAGCCCAAGACGCTTCTCTATCTGCCAAGCATAGGCTTTACCAAGTGGATAAGTAACAATGTTTGTCATTGTCCTTACGTCTTCTGATCTATCACTCTTATAAAGTTCAACAAGGTCTATAAACTGATGATATGCTATTGTCTGGTTAGCGTCTGTTGGAGACAGGTCAGGGTGAGGATGTACCTCAACCATGATGCCGTCTGCTATGGCGAGGGCAGCTTTTGAAAGAGTATAAACAAGAGTGTTATCCCCGCTACCATGGCTAGGATCAACAATAACACGATATCCAGTATGCTGTTTGACATATGCTATACCCACAAAATCGAGTCGCCAGCGGGTAGTAGGTGTTCTATCAAAAGACGCAATACCACGCTCGCATAAAATGACCTTATCAGGACCGCCGAGATGTTCTGCTGCACCGAGCCACTCATCAACTGTTGCACTTGGACCTCGCTTTAATACTATTGCTTTTGCATCACTCTTATTAAAGATTTTGCGGAATTGCCTTAATAACTCAAGTGAGTCCATATTGCGAGCTCCTACTTGAGGATAGGCTATCTTATACTTCTTTAGTACCTCTGCTTGCCGTACTGATTGCATATCGGTAAGACAAGGGATGCTAAGAGTGGATTGAATGTCTGAGAGAATTTTTACTCCTTCGTCTCCCATACCAAGGTATTCAGGTTCACCGTTAACAATGGGTCTATTTTGCCCCTTGTAACAACCAGCTCTAAATACAGTAGCTCCACGGCTCTTAACGAACTCAGCTATCTGAAAGCCAAGTTCAAGGTTTTCTAATGCACACGGCCCAGCAACTAAAACGATAACTCCTCTAACATTTTCTGATGTTTGGACTTCATAAATTTTTCTCCCAAAAACTTCATTCGTTAGGCCGTGTTTTATGTTTATCAAAACATAGTTGATGTTTATATTCTCCACACCTACTACATTTAATTTGTGTATCTTTTACGAACAACATCCAATAACCCCTTTATATTAAATTTCTTATCTTTTATTGTTGCCTCAGCATAGGAGCCATCTTCTGTTCCAAGAATAAGCACCTTGTCATCTCTATAGACTAACTTAAGCTTTCTTCTTTGCTTCTGCATTTAATCTCTCTCTTATTTCATCATTAACACTGAACGAGGGTTCATAACTAAGTTCATTCTTAGCTTTATAGGAAGAGTAAATAAAATCATGCCACTGTCTACCGCAATCAGCCTCCACATACTTCTTACTTATCGTATAACCAAATATATTACGGTATTGCTTAATAACAAGCTCTGCTATATCGTTGATAGATAGAGCTTCATTTCCACCTATGTTATATGTACTATTAAACTCACTCTTCATGGCAAGCCAATAAGCAACTAATACATCATTGAGGTGAACAAAGTCACGGCGTTGACGACCATCTCCATGAATAGTAAGAGGTTTCCTAGCCACAGCATTGTCTATAAAACTATCTGCTACAGTACGTTTGTTAAAGAGTCCGCGACCATAGATATTTGTAAAGCGAAGTATGCAGTGATTCCTATGTCCTACAACAAATCCTTCACCTCTAAGTTTTGTCTCTCCATAGGTGCCAAGAGGAAGAGTAGTATGATCCTCTACTATAGTAGGAGATTTAGCTTCACCATAGACAGCTGAAGTTGAAGCAAAGATAACACGACAGTTTTTATCAAGTTTATTTAATAGATTTATTGTACCCTGCACATTAACATCGTGAGCTTCTGCCATGTTTTCATTGCATCGCTTAATTCCACTTATTGCTGCGAGGTGAAAACATACCTCGTAACCTGATAGGTTGAGGTCCGCTCTTATATCAGCTACCTCTATTGGTATGTTTTCTACACTCGTTATATTGGAGGGAGTTGAGTAGTTGTCAATGAGGTGAACACGAAAACCTTTTTGAATTAGTAGTCTTGCTAATGCTGAAGCAACATATCCTGCTGCGCCACTTATTATGATACGTTTAGATGTGTCTATCATTAAACTAAAACATCCATCTTCTTTTTTACCCACCTATCAACTTCTTTGGCACATATCTTGGAGTTATAATTTCTATCAAATGTTTTACAAACTTTTCTCAGTTGTTTTACCTTTTCGTCAGGTGTATCGAAGAACTCGCCCATTATCTCTGATAGTTCAATAAGTAATTTGCTACCTATATGAGCTATTTGTGTTTTTGAGTAATTCATTCGCTCCACATCAATTCGTGCCAATAATATAGGACAGCTTTAACAACATTGAGAACTATAGTCATCTTAAGACTAAAAGCAAAATGTCCTGTAAAGAGATAAGTAATAACAAAAGTAGCTATAATAGCTATGACACGAAAGCTCAGGGTTTTGAAGAGTCGTCTCAAAACTTTCCTTTATCTCTCTTGGGCTGACCGTAGACATCTAATATAGGCATTTCATTTTCCAAAAGAATATGTTTTACAGAATGCTTATCTTTAGAAGTTTTATTACTAAATATATAATTATGTACTCTTTTTCTACATACTAATCCTTCTGATAAACTTTCTAAATTACGCTTCCGTATTTCATTAAAAAATAAAGTAAGACCAATATATATACTATTTTCTCTTCTATTAGCATTCACTCTACTATTACACCCCCTACAAAGCGTAATAAGATTTGATTCCTGACAATTATTTTTGTTATAATTTATATGATGAATAACCAATTTATTTCGATTAGTTTCAGAACACAATTGACATTTATATCCATCAAATCTTTTAATTTTTCTTTTTAAATAAGTAGTAAATTCAGGCGGATAAGGATTTTGAGAGTTTTTTTTCTTTAATCCCTTATTCCAAGGCGTATAGCCTTTCTTAAAGCCTACCCTTTTTACTTGCTCTAAATCACCAAAAAAGGGATGTCCTTTTTGAAATGGCATTAACTTCTTAATCTCCCCTCACTATGAATACCGCACTCAATTTTATCTACTCCTGCCCATCTACCTGCTCGTTCAGATTCCGAATCATCATTACATATTTTGGTACAAGGTTCGCAACCTAACGAACGATAACCCTGTATATAAAGTGGATTAACAGTTATTCCATTCATGGCGTGGTATAACCAAATATCTTTTTCAGTCCAAGTAAGTATAGGATTTATCTTTACAAGACCATCTTCTTTAATCTCAACTTCTTTTGAGAACTTCTCTCGCATATCTCCACCTTCAGTATTGCGGAGTCCTGTTATCCAAGCATCAAGCTTAAACTCTTTTATTGCCTGTCTTGTTGGGCTTACCTTAAAATATTCACAACAAGCTTCTGGATCGGTTTCATAAAGATTCTTCTTATCCTTCGCAATGAGGGGTTGTTCATAGGTCTTTATATTAAGTCCCCATTTGCGACTAAGGTAGTCTTTGTATTGTCTTGTAACTTGAAACTTGTAGGGAGTCATAATAGAGATAACCTGTACATTCGGATTTATACGTCTTGCAAGGTCAAGGATTACAACCGAGTCTTTTCCAAAGGAACTAAATAATGCAATATCCTTATATCTATCAAAGGCATCTGCCAGTAATCTGAGGCTATGCGTTATCTTTTTTTGCACACAGTAACTCCTTCCACATTAGTGGTATTTCTTCTTTCATCTCATGGATAGGTTTATCGAGTACTTTAAGGAACTTCTTATTCTCAAAGGTCATCTTATGAGTCTCGTTCTCCTTACGAGGGTTGGGTACATGGTGCAAGTCACAATTAGTTGCCTTTTTGATGAGACGAGCTAGTTCAAGGATGCTTATATGTTCTGTAACCTGATTTAAGATTGTGTGCCCTTCTGGGAAGCTGTAGTCAACCGCTTTGGTTAATGAAATAACTGTATCTTCCAACGATATGAAGGGCTTAGTTTGCTCTCCCTTACCATAGATTGTAAGAGGTTCTTTGTTAAAGGCTTGGTTCATAAAGCGATTAAGGGCTGTACCGAAGTAGGTATCGGTATCGAAGCGGGTTGTGCCAAGTCCCTTATCTCTCATTAGTTTTGTTTGGAGTCCGTAGACTATTGAGGTGCGAAGTTCTACAATTTGTATGCCCCACTGTCTACTAGCAAGTGAGCAGTTAGACGAGTCAAAGCCTCTTGATACGTGATACCAAGAGCCTGCTTTATTGAGTGTATCATCTTCGGGAATTGTCTCATAAATCTGTCCAGGTATGCCTGTTGTAGTTGTTGTGATGAAACGGGTGTTAAGTAAGCCATTTTCTTTCATCCCCCATAATAGATTGAGACACATAGCCACATTGTTAAGCTGTGTAAAATAAGCTCTCTCTCCATTCAACTGAGAGTAAGGCATCGAGGGTTGGCTTGCAAGGTGAATGATGACATCTGGCTTATGAATAGCAAGGAGCTCATTTACCACATCCCTCTCAGTTAAGTCTGCTGAGATGTCTATGAAGCGTGTACTCTCAATGTCATTTGAGTTCCATCCACCTCCACAATGCTCTACCCATCTAGCTCTACTATCATTGTCTACCCCAATTACCTTGTGTCCCTCACTAAGTAGCTGATGTACTAAGGCTTTTCCAATGTAGCCGCGATTTCCACTGACAAGTATTCGCATAGTTCCTTAACTCCTATTTCTCTTCTACTCTTGTCCTTAAGTACGATAACAATTTTAAACTCTGGATTTGTAGCAACATTTATGAGCTTGATATCTTGAGGTAGTATGATGCTAATTTTATATCCTCCATGGTGTGTATATCGAGTGAACTCTTTTCGTTCATGACATAAAGACTTATCTTGCCTCCTAAGCGATCTTTCTCTTCCAAGAGTACCTTACGTTTAGTAATAAAGATAGCCCCATTACCGACATAGAAGGGTTCAAAGTATTGACGATTAGATGTGGGTTGAAAGATTTTCTTTGTTTCTCCACTCTCTATTTTCCACAAAGAATGTCTCTCTTCTACGACACTAAGGAGGCTATCCGCTCGTTGCCTACGGAAGGAGGTGTAGGCTTCATTTATATGAACACAGGTCCGAAGAGGACTTGTGGGCTGAAGGGTAAAGATTGTATAATAAGTGGTATGAAGGAGTGCTTCTATTTGGTTGAGGGCGTGTATAAAGGTAGGTGCTATTGGTGTGGAATCTGTTACAAGATGAGCTGGTCTAATGCGAATATAGAAGTTTTCTCTTTCAAGAAAGGGACAACAGGCATCTGCTATAAGAACTGAATCGGTTGAGACGACTACCTTATCTATGCAAGATGATTGGAGGGCTGCCTCAATCGTATGATGTATGAGGGGCCTATCTCCTACGGATAGGATATTCTTGTTTTTGAGTGAGCTTCCGCCTCTTGCTGGGATTATGGCTATCATAGTTTTTGGAGGTGGGCACAGAGGGATGCATCAATTAAATTAACAACTCTTATGCCACTTGTTCCTCACTAAAGGGGGGTTACTTCTTCCTAAACTGGTCATAAATATAATCACTCGCAGGACTTTCTCGCCATCTCCCCCTTAACCTACGTTGCTTTTTAGAGAAGACATCGGGTCTTATCCAATCTCTACTTCTAATCTTATGAAGCCTCAGCCAACACTCTATCTTCTCACAGGGCTTACCTGTCTTTAGGCACTCCTTGTGGTGGCACCCCTTGCACGAAGGTATCTTTTTGCTTTGTGTGGAACTCATGGTCTAATGCTTTATCCTTCCTTCCCCAGTTGATTTTGGAGTAGTTTTTGTCATAGTGTTGCTTGTTGGTAATGCGACTCTTAGAACCCTTACTCATTACAATCTCATTGCTATAAATTGTGCATAACGACCACCATCGGTCACAATTCCACAACCAAGCACTGGCTTTCTTCGGAAATCCTTACCATATCCAAAAGCATATGCTTTGTGGTCTATTCCGCAACCAACATTCATTCCAAAGATAATGTTTTTGGAATTAGCTGACCACTCTATACCTGCGGTTGAGTGGGTATGTCCTATAACTGTACTTTGTCGATTGTCATAAGAGGCATTAACATGAGAATATTTACCCATATATCCAATACCATGTTCATACCTAACACTATCTACCTCAAATTCAAATCCATCTATCCAGTTCTTGGGTAATTTCCACATTTCCTTAAAAGACTTAAAACATCTCTTTGGAAGTCCTACAGTCTTTCCTTTACGGCTAGGTAGAGCATCATGGTTGCCACGACATAGAAGAATCTTGGGAAACGCTTTAACCCATCTCTCAATATGCTTATCAGATTTCTCCATCTCATACTTAGGACTCCAACCATCTGGATCATGTTCATGATAGTTGATAGAGTGATTATCTACTAAGTCTCCAATGTGTACTACAGTACCACATTGAAACTTCTTTTCTATCCCCTTACAGAACTCAAGATAACTACTATGCTCAAAGGGTATATGAGTATCTGCTATAACAAGTACGTGGTCTTTCTTCATATATCTACCTTTCTGTTCATACTAACTGTATAGTGTATAGTCCCTACTATATAAGGGAGAGAGTGACACTAAGATACACTCTCTCATCTATCTCACTTCTTCTCCTTCCTCTCATCAAGTACTCTCTGCAACTCCTTGGCTATGGCATCTCCACAGGACTGGGGATGCTTGGCTACCTCCTCTTTGGCTGTGACCACAAGTTTTCCTTTAGTCCTCTCACAAGCAGGACACCTAATGCCTTTTAAAGCGTCTACACCCTCTTCCCACTGACCGTCCTCCAGCAACTTGGTAGCCAGCCTTGACCCCGCCTCGATCCAAGCCCTACAGGTGCCATTCTTGGAGCCCTCTCCAAAGACCTCTCTTGGATTCCCC
>SDBV01008816.1_pt1 | contig 13528 bp, 1 predicted proteins | sample 2277081 | NCBI WGS metagenome assembly SDBV01 (sample SAMN10402039, study PRJNA504765) | marine sediment metagenome | isolation source: marine sediment core GS10_PC15, 223 cmbsf | place: Arctic Ocean: Southern Knipovich Ridge | collected 2010 | reverse complement strand
GCCTGGGCACCGGGAATCTCAATACCCGCGCCAGGTATTACGCCGCTGAAGGACAGGTTGATCTGGCCTTGTATGGTCCTTTGGTCCCATATCAAATGATGCCACTCGCCCGTACGCAGGTTGCAGCATTTGGCTTGGCACTGTTCGACTTTGTAAGAGAAGCTGCCGCCTATTTTGAACTTCCTCTTGGAGATCATAATATGGGCGCGTTTGAGAAGTTTCTGAATCTTGCCCCCGGCGTCGAAGGCCACATTGAACGACAAGGTGCAATGCCCTGAGCTAAAGGCAGTCGAACTGCTGAAGCCGCTCAGTCCCTTCGGATCGATCATCATCACCGGACTCGACACGGCGTATTCGTAGAGGTTGAACGAATCGACAAAGCCCAAGGGATCGCGGCTGATGAATCGTCCGATTTTCGGACTGTAGTAGCGGGCGCGCATAAAGTAAAGCCCGGTTTCGGAGTCAAGGTATTGTCCGGTGAAAAGGAAGGGATTCGATATGGCTGAGGCGGGTATCGCGCCGCCTGCGGAATCAAACACGCTCACTTCACCGTAAGGGCCATAGTCGTAGCTCTCGACAAGCGCACCGGCTCCATCGCGCACCTGCATGACGCTACCGCGTTGGTCCCGAATGTAGAAGTATGTGTTGGCCCCGCGCTCCATGGTCAGCAACGCGTTTATGGAAGGCCCGTAGGTATAACGGGCGACGAGCGCATCGGCCCCGTCTTCCTCTTCAATAACGCGATAAACGGAGTCGTAGGTGAATCGTGTAGACACGCCGCCCGCTATCTTCTCGATTCGCCTGCCTAATGCGTCGTAAACAAATGCAGCTTGAACTTCTGATGTTGTTGCGTCGGCAACCTGGGTCAGCCGGTTAAAAGCGTCGTAGGTGTATGTGTAGTCGCCGTCGTTGCTCAAATTGCCGTCGGCGTCATAAGTGAATGCCGTCCCGTCAAAAACCGTGTATTGGTTCAGGTTGTTCGAGGTCGCGGTGGTTGTCGCGGCATCGACGTCCACACTGTTCCAGTTGCCAACCGAATCAAGGTCGTAGGTGGTTGTTTGCAGGGGGCTAGGCTTGCCTTTAATGGACTGGCTGAGCCGTCCAAGGCCGTCGTACACGTAAGAACGGCTAAGGTCCCCATCGAGAACGTCGTCCTCAGCAGTGATGCGCCCGGCAGTGTCCCTGGTGATTGTGCGCCCCCAAACGGTCGCGGCGCTGAGGGAGTAGTCCATCCCCATAAGTTGAGTGCGTTCGTCAAAGTTGAATGCGCCCACTATGCCGTTGCCAAAAGTAGCGCCTGACAGTTTGTCGGTCTCGTTGTCGTATCCATAAGTAACGTGTGTTGTTGCGCCAGCGGTGACGCTCGACAACCTGTCGCGCGAATCCATTTGCTCGGTAACTACGAGTCCGCTCGGATACGTCATGGTGCGCGTCTTTGCGCTCAAGTCATACGAGTAATCGACGGCGCCATAAGGCTGCGATTCCTGAGTCACACGGCCAAGGGCGTCATAAGTGTAGCTGACTGTTCCCGCGCTGTTGGTCGCGGTGAGAAGCCGGTTCTTGGCGTCGTATGTGTTGGTATCGCTAATGCCAGGCGCCGTCGTTGTCAACAGATTTCCGTTGAGGTCGTAGGTGAATGTAAGAGCGGTCCCGGACGGCGTGGTTTTGCTTAAAAGAAGCCCGGACCAGTCGTAGGTCATCGTGGTTTGGGAGGCATCCGGATAAGTTTCGCTTGTTCTGCGATTGAGACTGTCATAAGTATAGGAAGTGGTGTTTCCGCCTTGATCCGTCACGCTTTGGATGTTTCCCGCCGCATCGTAAACCAAGGACATGGTGCCTTCTGCATCCGTTTGGGAAGAAACGCGGCCCAGTTCGTCGATCGCGTACGTCATGCTTGCGCCGGTTTTGGCGGCTTCCTGCAACAGCATGGACAAAAGTTTACCGGCGGCGTTGTATGTGTAGTTTTGGGTAGTGCCGTCCTGGAGCGTGAGCACTGTCTGGCGGCCAGCGGCGTCGTATGTGTATGACTCGGTGTTTCCCGCGCCGTCTGACTTGCTGATGCGGCGGCCAGCGGCGTCGTAAGTGTAGCTAATAAATGTGCCTGACGTGTCGCTGAATCCTGTCACCCTGTTAGCCGCATCGTATGTGTAAGCAATGACGGTGCCGTTCGGATATGTGAGACCCGTCCTATTCCCTACCGCATCGTATTCGTAACTAAGTACGTTGCCCAGGGCGTCCGTAGTCGTAATCAGCCGCCCGAGGGCGTCGAATGTAAAGCTGGTTTCATTGCCCAGCGCGTCGATTGTTTTTGTTCGGTTTCCCAGCGCGTCGAACTCGACCTGCGAACCGTTTCCCATTGCGTCAGTCTGGGCAACTACCCGTCCCAACGCGTTCATCGACAGCGTTCTTTCATTGCCGTCTGGATCAGTGGTCTTCACGAGGAGGCCGGCCGCGTCGTATTCGCTGGTGAAAACTTTTCCAGCGCCGTCCGTCACCCGCGTAACGTGATCCGCGGCGTCGTATGTGAGAGTGGTCTTGCTCCCTTTCTCATCGGTTTCTGTCAGCACCTTGCCTGTCTTGTCGTATGTGGAGGTCTTTGAATTTCCCAAAGGATCCGTTTCGCTCAAAAGCAGATTGCGTTTGTCGTAATCCAATCCCCAAGCGTTCCCCATTGGGTCGGTCGTTGAGACGACATTGCCCTTAGGGTCGTATGTGAAGTTTGTAGCGCTCCCCAATGGGTCCTTGATTTCTGTCAAGTGGTTTGTTTCGTCGTACTTGAAAGACGTTGTTCCGCCCGTTGGATCTGTTCCGCTTAACTTGTTACCCGAGCCATCGTACGTGTACGTAGTGGTTTCGCCCAGCGGATTCGACCCGGTCAGGAGACGCCCCAACTCGTCGTATGTGTTGGTGGATGTGTTTCCGTTAGCGTCGGTAGATGTCAGGACATTGCCGTAAATGTCATACGTAAATGCACTAAGGCCTCCAAGAGCATCGGTGATCGAGGTGAGGTTGCCGTTGGTGTCATAAGTGAAGGCGGTAGTTTCTAAAAGCGGGTCTGTTTCGGTCAGCATTTGACCCGCAGCATCGAATGTGAATGTCCAAAAGTTTCCCAGTGCGTCTGTTCTTTTAGTTTTGTTGCCGTTGTTGTCGTACTCGAAGGATGTCGTGTTTCCCAGCGGATCGGTCGTGGTAGCCACTGAGTTGAAACGCAGGTCGTATGTATAGGTCCAGCTATTTCCGAGCGGGTCAGTCTGAGTTACAACGTTCCCTTCGTCGTCGTATGTGTATACCCAGGTCTTGTTGTTCTCGTCCGTAACGCTTGTAGGCCGGTGATCCTCGTCGTATACCACCTGTGTCGTTCCGATACCGGAGGTATTGATGCCTGTTATGACGCCGCGCTCATCATATGTGTAGGTTGTGAGATTGCCGTCCGAATCGCGCACCCTGGTTTGGTTCGAGCCTGGAACGTATTCATATTCGAATGTGTCGCCGAGTTCGGCGTACGTTGCGACGCGTCCACGATCATCGTATGTGACTTGCAGTGTAAATCGGTCTTCCGGATCCTTAATAACTATCAGGCGGTGGTCGGAATCGTAAACGTACTGGGTGGTAGCGCCTGTTGGATCGGTAACGCTGATCAGGTTGTCGTAGGAGTCGTATCCGAAGTACATGACTTCCGCGTTTGGGAAAGTTACCGAAATGATTTTTTTGTTTGACCCGTAAGCGTATGTGAGTTGTCTTCCTGATGAGTCCGTAACGGTTTGGAGCATGCTCGTCGGTGTGTATGCAAATGTGAGCGCGTTTCCTTTCAGGTCTACCATCAGCGAAGGGAAGCCGTTTGTGTTGAATTGTATTTCCGGCAATGGGGATTTTGTGCAACCGCCGCAGTTTGGATTCAGGGTGAAGGTTCCGTCGCCGTTGTCGATTAGTTCGTCGTATATCAAGGTGTCCAGACCGGTATATGTGCCGTCCTGATTCTTGATGAATTTTGCCCTGCGTCCGTTTGCGAGCCGGATTTGGGCGAAATCGTTTTCTCCGTCGGAGAAGCGCACGAGTTGGGCCGTGTGGTTGGACACCCACCTGTAACCAAAAGCTCCGTTAAACTCTTCCTGCGTGTTGTATGAACGGGCAAGTCTAAGCGGAAGCCCCTTTCCCGGCAGGAAAAAGTCCACTATCGTTGTAAAGAAGTCACCCGTCTGAACGTAAACGGGAGAACCCAGACACGAAGCAGGGGTATCACCCGGCTGGGCATTACATTCGTCGTCAGGACAAGGCGGCGGCGACGGAGGAATTGGATTTGGGGGAATGCTTGCTGCGTGGCCGGTATCGCTAGGCGGGTCATGAAAACCATAGGCCGGCACAAGCAATAACCAAAGTGCCGCCGTCATGCATGCCAAAAGCCTTATATTGCGCGATTTATACATTCTAGGCAAAGCTCCTTAATAAAAGACCGTAAATAATACGTAAACCGTCTTGGATTTGTTGCCGCCGGCATCGGTTGCCGTAATTCCTACCCTGTAAAAACCTGGTGCTACCAAGGTTCCGCTTTCGTCCCTACCGTCCCACGTCAGTGAACTGACGCCCTTGGGCACGTCCGTAAACTCGTATTCCTTAATCACGCGGTTGTCCGGAGCCTGCAAGACAGCTCTCACGTTCGCCTGACGGTTTAGCCGATACGAAACGGCCAGAATGGTCAAATCATCGGAGTAGGGGTTAAAGGCCGGTATGAAATGCTGCGGTTGCGCGGCAACTTCGGAGACAACGGGTTCACTGGAGACAATGAGCGCATTATCGGGAAGATCCCACGCGCTCACGTTAACGTAATAAACCACGTCGAGCGTGACCATGTCGCCCTGGTCGTTTGTACCGTCCCAGGACTCGACGTGCTGACCTGAAATCTGCGGATGTCGAAGCATTACCGTCCGTTCCAAGGTTGAAAAGCTGTTGTTATATATATAGAGGCTGACTTCGGCAGGCTGAAAGAGTTCGTATCGGATGTCGAGGGGCTGTCCGTCCAAAGGCGAGAAGTCTTGTTGATAAACAGTCGTCGGCGTAACCCACGCATTACCAGCCGTGGCCGTCAAATCAAAGCTGTAACTCTTCCCGCCATAGGCATAATCGATTATGAAAAAATACACGCCTGACGGTACCGTCCCACCTGCATCGTTCTTACCGTCCCAAACATCCGAATAGAAACCGGGACCACGTGGGACATTGTCGACGAGTGTTCTAACATGCACGCCCTGCTGTCCGATAATGCGTAGGGTGTAATCGACAGGAGTGGAAATAACGCTGTTGATTGTTACGGTCTCAGCTTCGGTGGGATCGAAAAGCTCAAGAGTTCGCGTAGCCGACACGCCGGGAGTCACGTTCACGGTTGTCCACGCCATCGCCGTCAAGCCATCGTCGTCTGTTACCCTAAGAATTACTACACGTACACCAGGCAGCGCGTAGGAATGTTTCACGTTCCAGAAACCGGGGTTATCTGACTCGAAATCGTAGGAGCCGTCTCCGTCGAAGTCTAATTCATACAGGGCCACGGTGCCGTCCTCGTCGGACGCGGTTACTCTGAAATCCGCGGTAAATGGCGCGTTTCCTGAGCCCGTCATTACACGGAAATTGGTTATTACCGGCGCCGTGGCGTTTTCCACCCTCACTATGACCGAATCGGTCGCCTTGTTGGCGTTATCGTCGGTAATTCTGAGCGTGGCGGTATGAACACCTGAAGCCGTGTATCGGTGGGCAACGGTTCCACTCGATGGCGAAGACCAGTCGTAAGTCCCGTCGCTTTCCCAGTCCCACTCGTACAGGACAATCTTGCCGTTCGCGTCTATACCCGCGCCGTAGAAAGTCACATCGAGCGGCGCTGGCCCTGTAACCGGATCGGCGGAGGCATCAGCCTCGGGTGGATCGGCATGGTCGTTCACGGTTATGGACAAGGTTGCCACTCCCTGCAAACCGTCGTTGTCAGTCGCACGCAAGGTGGCATCAAAAGTGCCCGGCACTTCGTAGGTGTGCGATGCGTGGAATGACACAGGCGATGTCCAGTCGTATGTCCCGTCACCTTCAAAGTCCCATTCGTATTTCCATATAGTTCCGTCCTCGTCTTCCCCGCTTGTCCTGAACAGCACAAACAGCGGCGGATCGCCTTCAACCGGATAGCCATTTGGTATTGGAACCGGGGGACTACCCACAACCACAGGCACGATGTCTGTATCCGTCAATCCCTCATCATCCGTCACTCTCAATGTCACATCAAAAGAGCCGTTGCTCGTGTATGTGTAAGATGCCGAGCCGGAAACTGCTGAGTTCCAATCGTAGGTGCCGTCACCCTCGAAATCCCACTCGTAAAGCACAATTACCCCATTGGGATCGGTTCCCGTACCTGTAAAGACGACATTCAAAGGCGTTGCGCCGCTAGTCGGCACGGCTGCGGCAGTCGCCGTAGGAGAACCGGCCTGCTTGACCACAATAGTCAACACGTCCTGGCCAGTATCGCCATCATTGTCCGTAACCGTCAACGTCGCGGTGTAAGAGCCGGCGCCGGTGAAAACATGCTGCGCGGTCACGCCGTTGTAAGTAGCGCCGCCAGTTATGATCCAATCGTGAGACGCTATTGTTCCGTCGGGATCTTGGGATGTACTTCCATCAAAATTAACCGTGAGAGGGGCATTGCCCTCCAAAACATCGGCGGTAGCCGTTGCAACAGGCGCTTTGGATGTAACCGTGATGGCTACCGAAGCCGTATCGGTTGCGCCCTGGTTGTTGCTTACCTTCAGAACAGGATTATGTGTTCCGGGAGTGTCGTATACGTGAACGACGGTATGCTCAGTGCGCGAAGACCAATCGTAATTGCCATCGCCATCGAAATCCCACTCGTAAAGCGTAATGGTTCCACCGCCTCCCCCGCTCCAGCCGCCGTTGAGCGTGACAGCAAGCGGACGCGGCCCGCTGGTGGGTTGTGCGTTAATGGATGCATTTGGAGGATTGGGGTTGACCTTGATTTCCGTTCCGCCGACAAGAGTTTCGCCAGAGGCCAAGGTCACAATAACCGTTGCGTAATAAGTCCCAGGTTTTGGATAACCCCAAGCCGCAGTTACAAAAGGCCGGTTTTCCTGTGCATCAAGATCGATACTGCCGTTACCGTCGAAGTCCCATTGGAACCGTGTGGCGGCATCGGAACTTCGTACGTAGGCCGCAAACTTGACCCACAGCGACGCTGTGCCTTCGCCAGGATCGGGAACAACTTCTATGTCGTTCGGACCCACGTGTATTATGTTCGAAAAATCGTGGCCCAGATAGTCAGTATCATCAATTACTCTCACTACCGGGGTGTACACTCCCGAATCTGGATAGGTGTAATTAGTCGTGCCAGTCGTGGGCGATGACCAGTCGTATGTCCCATCGCCATCCCAGTCCCATTGATAAAGGACAGGGGGCCCCTTGGCCCCCACGACTGAAACATCGAAGGCAACGTCTAGCGGCGAATCGCCCGACTGCGGCGTTGCCGTGGAGGAAACATCCGGCTCAGCCACCGCAAGGTAGCCGGGAACAAGGGAAATTGAAAGCGGCGAATAGTACCGTGTCCTTAACAACTCGGCCCCGTTTGGCGAATACTTGGTCAAGTAAGCCCCAGCAACAGCCCAACAACTTCCGTCATCCGGCGAAGGTGCAAGAGCAACCAGATAACCATCATCGAAGCCGTTCAAAATACGTTTACCGGAGGAGTCGAATCTGAAGAACAGTCTGTCTGCGCTTGCCCAACACGATCCGTCAGTTGGATTTACGGAGACCCATGATGGCCTAATGGCGGCAATGACCGTGTGTGAACCGGAGTCCTGAGAAAGGTCGTATCCGTCCGGAACGGAAGCGGCTATCCTAAAAAGCTTGGAATTTGTGCCGAGCCAGACCGTCCCGTCATTAGGATTGACGGCTATATACTCTCCGTCGTTCGCACCCGAAACGAAACGGTGAGATCCCACGTCGGCGCCCACATCATAACCATCAACAACGTTAGTATTAATTGCGAAAATGCCGCCGAGCGATGTATCGGTAACCCAAATGAGTCCGTTGGTGCTGTCTATGGCTACGCTTCTTATGGTGTTGAAACCTGCCACGGCGACGTGCGAACCGGTGCTTAGGTCTATGTCGTAACCGTCGGGGATCGATGCGTCCAACCTGATTAATTGGCTTTTCTGTCTTGAGGCAAACCAACATGCCCCGTCTGTGGGATTTACAGCCATCCTGCTTGGCGAATACATGCCCGCCCAAGTTACGGCGGCGTGAGAACCGGTGTCCACAGTCACATCGTAGCCGTCTGGAACGTCCGGACTGAACCTGTATAACTTGTCGGCAGAAATGTCGGCGACCCATCCCGTACCGTCCACGGGATTAGTGGCCACTGCATGCGCTTGGGTAAATCCCGTTATATTAGTTACAACATTGCCGATCGAATCGATTATGTAAACGTTGCCGTAGTCGGCCATCCAAAGCCGCTCCGTCTGGTCCTGGATCGGCCTGACTAATATGTCCACCGTGTCCGAATCTACAAGACCCACGTCGTCTGTCGCACGTACCTTTGCCGGATAAAGCCCAACCTGATCGTATGAATGCCAAATCTTGCCGGTAACTGACAGAAGGTTTTCGCCTGTGGTTGAATCGTAGGCCGCGAACTCAGCCATTGTTGCGTATGAATCACCGTAATTGGAGCTAATCTTCAACTTGACGTATTTGGCGCTCGCCGGAGCAAAGGCAAATCGCTGATACTCAGTCGTTTTCTCGGCCATAAATGCGCCAACACTGCTGAAACTTCCTTCCAGCATGTCCGTAGTCGAAACCAGTACCTCAAAGCCTTTTACGCGGCGGTTCTCGCTGGAAACCGTATCATTGTTGACGGCAACAGAATCGATGGTGTTTGTGGCGGCGCCCGCAAAGGAGAAAATGAATTCCTGCGGGAATGTAACGCTGGCGGTAGAGGCCCAGTATTTGTCTTCCCCCTCTTTTCCGTCTATAAGATTAGTGGCCGCTCTCGTGTCGCCGTTAAACTGGCTTGTGAAACTTTCCAGAACTCCCGCGCTTTCGTCTGTAAAATCGAATGCCCCGTCGCCGTCCAGGTCCCACTCGTATTTGACAATCGAACCATCGGCATCCGTCGCATCGCCGTTCAGGAAAATCACCTCATCCACATATGTTGGATTTGGCGAGGCGTCGGCAGTCGCTACAGGCGAACCTGCTTCGTTCGCCTGGACAGTTACAACATCGCTGCCCGTGTTCCCGTTATTGTCCGTGACGCGGAGGCTTACGTCATAAGTTGCTGCCGTGTCATATGTCACGAAGTGTCTTGGCGCTGGCAGGGTGAGTATATTTTCCGCTCCTGCGTAGGCTTCGAATTCGGACATTTCAGCGTATACTCCGCCGGACGTGATTGAAAGTTTGATCAGATCTCCGCTTGTTGGTGCGAATGTAAACTCTTGCCTGCCGCCAGTGTTTGCGTATTGGAAAGTTCCCACTGATGTGAAGCTTGCTTGTTTTGCAGAGGTGCCTATGAAAATCTCAAAGTTTTCCGGCCACCGGCCGGCGTTCTTGTATCCTTCGAGTACCACCCTGTCCACTGACCAGGTCTGGCCTGATTCGAGTGAAAATACCAAGTCTATTGGCTTGACTGCGCCCGATTCTGACAACCAGTAGGTGTCGTAGTCCGCGTCCAGAAGATTGGACGCTATGTATAGGTCGCTGTACGTGCTCGACGCGCTTACGGCTTCACCAGCCGGGCCGCCGTTGGTCCAGTCGAAGCCCGCCACGCCGTCGGTATCCCATTCGTATTTAACGATCTGACCGTCTCTGTCGTCTACGGTTGCTCCAAATTCCACGAGGAATGGCACGTTGCCTTTTGAAGGTGCCGCCGTTGCCACAATATCCCTTGGCGATGATTCTACGAGGGTGAAAGTTACTGATGCCGTTGTGCTCATTCCATCGTTGTCCGTCGCGCGGATGGTGGATGTGACTTGGCCCCCTGCGTCGAAATCGTGGACGGCCAAAGCCGTTTCACGAGACAGAGAATCAAAATTTCCGTCATTCTCGAAATCCCATTCAAAAAGTACAACTACCCCGTCAGGGTCGCTCACGACAGCATCAAACACAATGCCTTTCATGAATTCTGACCCCGATTCCGCGGGACGCGTAATAGTCACAATTGGCGGATGTTTTACGCGCACCCCAACCGCGTCATAATCGCTGTTGCCGTCGTTTGCAGTGACTTTGAGCACTGGTGCGTACATGCCCGGTATCGTGTAGTTGTGACTCATTTCGCCTGTGCTTGGGGTGGCGTCCACAAATGAGCCTGGATCGCCTGAAACCGCTATGTCGTCGATGTACCAGCCATCGGTACCCGTACCAAAACCCGATATCAGCCGGAAACGTATCAACACGACTGAGCCAAGGTAGTCCGATATGTCGAGCGTAGCCTCTGCCCAAGCTGCCTGGTCATCAGTGTATCTGACCAGTTCCGTCCAGGTTGCCCCGCCATCTGCTGAAATCTCGACCTGTCCCCTTCCTGAAGAGCTTGCGAAAGCGTAGCGGTGCCAGAAACCTAGTTCTCCGCCCTGGCCGACGGCAATAGGCAAGGAACTTATGGACGCGTCAGTATTACTTGCAAAGTCGCCCCCCGGGCTGTCCGTCCAGGCATTTGTACCGCCATGCACTGAACTTGATGTTAGCGCCCACGGCTCGTCCGCGACCCATTTACCTGTACCGCCTTCCATGTCATCCTGCAGGCCCTGCGCTTCGGGCGACCATTCATAGGTGGTGATAGCTTTGGCCGGATCGTAAGAGCCAACGGCGCTGAGTTGTACGCTCATAGGCGCTTCACCCAAAACCGGTGAGGCCGCGGCAACTGCCACCGGCGATATTGAGGAAAGCACACTCACGGCCACGGTGGTACTGTCGAAACCATTATCCTGATCCCTAATTTCAAGGCTGACCTCATGCACACCAACGGAATTGAAAACGTGATTCACCGTCTGGCCCGTGTCAGTTGTACCATCGCCAAAATCCCAATCGTAGGAGACAATTGTAGAGCCAACAACACTCGATGTGCTGCCGTCAAAACTAAAGGATGTTATTCCGACGGCTCCCGCCGTTGGGCTGGCTGTAGCAACCGAAACAGGTTGCTGAGGCGCGATTGTTATCTGAACCTGGGAAGTAGTTGTGAGACCGTCGTCGTCCGTCACACGCGCCGTTGCGAGAAATTGTCCGACTTGTGTGTACTCATGAATTGCCTTGGAGCCATCAGTACTGCTCCACGTGTATGTCCCGTCGCCGTTGAAATCCCATTCGTAGAAAACAACTTCTCCGTCGGGATCCCACGTATTCATGTCGAGTTCAACCAGTGCAGGAACAGGCATGAACGCATCCGCGGCCCATGCGGTCACTTGTGGCGGCGAAGGACTCACATCAACGCTCACCGAATCAGTAGCGGACGTTGGTCCGGTGTCCGTAACTTTCAACACGGCCGTATACTGCCCCGCTTCGGAGTATTGATGGGTAGTGGCGGCAGCACTTTCAGAAAAGTAATCATAATTGCCGTCACCGTCGAAATCCCACTGAAAGCTCAACACTTTCCCGTCAACCGGGTCTGTGCCCTGTCCTGAAAAGCTTACCGTCAGTGGAGCAAAACCTGTCACGGGATCGGCTGCGGCATTCGCGGTAAGCGCCCCAGCCCTGACCACGCTCGTGTAATCAACATCCGTCAACCAGTCATCATCCGTCACCCGCAAAACAGGATTGTAGATCCCGGCCTCGTCGTAGGTGTGTGTAGTGACCGGCTCCGAAGCAGACGAGAAGTCGAAAGTACCGTCGCCGTCAAAATCCCACTCGTATTTGATGATTGAGCCGTCACCGTCGGCACTTTGACTGCCATCGAAGGTCACTGTTTCTCCCAGCCCTACTTCATCAGGCGCAACCAACGCAACCGCCGTGGGAGGCTGGCCGGCATCGCCACCGGGAGTCGGGGCAACATATGCAGGCACGGAGATTTCAGCTATCTGAAGAAGAATCGACCCGTCTGCGGCAAGCCTCAGTACATCCGTGACTTCGTCAGAAATCATCCAGCAACCGCCAGTCAAAAGGTCCGCCCGCACCGTCCTTATGTTCGCGGGATCTGTGAAATGCACAAGACGCGTCCTGCCGTCGGACGAGTATTTCAGTAAACCCTGAGGGCCGTCCGCAATCCAGCAACTGCCATCCGAACTATTCACGGAAACCGCGCGAATACCACGGAGGTTTTCGACCGAAGCAAGTTCTATCAGAGTGAAGGGGGTGAGTTTAGAAACGCGCTCATTGGACAAGTCGGCAACCCAGCATGAGCCGTCCACAATGTTCACGGAAAGAAACGATGCGTTGCCAAAATTCGATGTACTCTTGTGCTTGTTCCCACCCGAGCCGATGTTGTAACCGTCCGGCGCGTCCGTATCAACTTTAACCACCTGGCCGCCGTCGGCAACCCAACACGCGCCCTGAACAGGATCAACGTCTACCCATTTAGCCACCGAAAAACCCGATATGACCGCATGAGAACCCGTATCAACGCTGACGTCGTAAGTAGCCGCAATGTCCGAATCAAGCCGGTAAACAACATGCGCACCGGAATCTCCCACCCAGCAACTGCCGTCCACCGAGTCCACCGATGCCGAAACCGGCGAAGAGAAGCCGCCAACACGGCTCAACTCAGACCCGTCCGACCCAAGCTTCACTATCTGCCGGGCGTCCCTGTCCACTACCCAGCAACTGCCGTCAAAAAGGCTCGCAGCAAGCGCTACCGCCCGGTCAAAGCCGTCAACTTCTACCGTAACCTTGCCAGACTTACCCGCCAGTTTCATCACTCGGTAGATATTGTCAATCACCCACACATTTTGAGCAAGGCCGGTGTTACCGAAATAACTGCGCAAAATCGCAAGATCGGCCTGATCTACATCCCCGTCATTGTCCAGGTCAGCCCTCTCGTTCCACTTCTCGCCACCAGGCGTTGCGCCATAGGACAAAGAAAACTCAACAAGGTCAAAACCGTCAACTCGACCCGAATCATCAACATCCCCAGGCAGAGATTCACAAAACGCTGGAAAACTATAGACTACAAACCCTACTAGAAAGGTCAAGATAACGAAAAATGGACGCGCGGGAGCACCACCGCTTATAAACATAGCAACAGCTCCTAGATGACTGGGCCTACCTTCTATTACTAATTACACCACATGCTCGCCCTCCTGTCAAGAAATCAATCCAAAAATGGGGACAGTCACCTATTTATTCTGCTTTCTTGAGTCACGCTTCACTTCTCTACCCTGATGGGGCATACAAGAAGTGTAATTGTCTGAAGCAACTTCTGGACAAGATGTTACATTTGGCGCAACCCCTCTGTGCCAGAATACTTGAGACAGCCCCCTTGGAAGAATTAGTGTAGAGGGCGAGGAGAAAGTCGATGAGCAACGATAAGGTTTCAGTGGTGATGAGAGAGGCTTGCGCTTTGGGGTCT
>SDBV01008815.1_pt1 | contig 13529 bp, 13 predicted proteins | sample 2277081 | NCBI WGS metagenome assembly SDBV01 (sample SAMN10402039, study PRJNA504765) | marine sediment metagenome | isolation source: marine sediment core GS10_PC15, 223 cmbsf | place: Arctic Ocean: Southern Knipovich Ridge | collected 2010 | reverse complement strand
GCGATTTTTTGGGCATGTCCTCGGCGTCCGTCCACTGCACGCACCACAGCCGTGACTTGAGCGAGTCCCGCTCGAATGGCTCGCAGCGCTTGATGAGCTGTATCATCCCCTCCACGCGGCCCTCCATGGCGGACAGCACATTCAGCAGCGTGTCGTACACTTTGCCGCGGTCGCTGGCGCTGGCGGCTGCCATCCGCGCTACGTCCAGCCCGAACGGCGGCTTCCACCGGAGCGCCGCTGAATGCTGCGGTGGCCGCCGGTCTGCTCTCGATCAACCGCTTCCATGGCGGAGCGATTGAGGATTGCATGGCGGTGCTCGAGACGGGAATTGAGCGGGCGAGCGAGACTGGTAAGGAACCCCCCGAAGTAGCTGAAGAGATCGTGCAAGAGAATCGCGCGGCCAAGAAGCGTATCGCCGGGCTGGGCCATAGGATCCATACCAAGGACCCGCGTACTGGAAAACTCTTTGCGCTGGCCGGCGAAGCTGGAATAGCAAGTCGGGGCGTGGAAATGATCCAGGCTCTCCGGGAAGCGATGGTAGCTGGGGGAAAGGACCTGCCAATCAATGTCGATGGCGCGATCGCGGCCTTGCTCCTTGACATGGGCATACAGCATAAGCTAGCCAACGCATTCTTTATGATGGCGCGCGTCCCGGGCCTGGTGGCACAGGTTCATGAGGAGCAGAGTCGCGAACGGCCGATGCGCAGGATCCATCCCACCGACCACGCCTACGACGGCCCCGAGGCCCGATCGCTCCCAGAGTGAGGCAACTATGTCCGATGAATTAATGGAACTGATCCCCGAAATTCGGCTAATCCAAGATGGCGATCTCCGCCAAAAGACTCTAGCGGTCTGGCAGGAAGCAATGGACTCTGGAGGCTGGTCTGTGGAGGACCTGCGCCAGATGCCCTACACGCTGTTGGTCGAAGGGGTTGACATCACGTTCCCGCAGCACGTCCGCACGGTCTGCCGTCTGTGCGTCGCGATGCTCGACATTCTTCTGGAAGACTATGGCGATCGCTATGAGATCGATCGCGACACTCTGATCGCGGGCGCATTGCTTGCGGATGTCGGCAAGCTGATCGAATTCCGTGAGGAGGGCGGCGAATACAAGTGGGCGAGCATGTACAGGTACCTGCGACACCCTTTTACCGGCGTGGGCCTGTGCTTTAAGCACGGGATACCAGAGGCCGTGATGCATGTGATCGCTACGCACTCATGGGAGGGAGACAAATTCAAGCGGCGACCGGAATCCATCATCTTCCACCACGCCGACTTTACCGATTTCGACCTCACTAAGTTCGCCAGCAGCTGATGGGGCAGACATTCGCTGAAAAGGTTCTAGCCAATAGGGCGGGAGTGGAGGCAACCTCCCCAGGCGAGATTGTCGAGATCACGCCAGACGTTGCTCTATCCCACGACAACACCGCGCCCATCTTCGGTATTTTCCAAGAAATGGGCGGAAACACGGTGCATGATCCTGCCATGCATGCGATCTTCCTGGACCACGCAGCGCCCGCGCCAACGACCCAACACGCCGAAAACCACCGCATTATTCGGGAGTTCGTGCGCGATCAGAAAATCCCGCACTTCTTCGACGTGGGCCGCGGCATTTGTCACCAGGTCCTGATTGAAGAGGGATTGGCGCTGCCGGGGGAAGTGGTGCTCGGTTCCGACTCGCACACCCCGCATGCGGGGGTGATGGGGGCCTTCGGAGTAGGGATCGGCCGCAGCGAGATGGCATCCGTATGGGCGTTGGGGAGCCTGTGGTTGCGAGTCCCAGAAAGCCTGCAGATCATCGTCCACGGGGAGCTTTCGCCTGGAGTCACAGCCAAAGACCTTGCGCTTCACGTCATCGGAGATCTGGGCGCAGATGGCGCGCTCTACATGTCGGTGGAGTGGCAAGGAGATGCGATCCGCAGGCTGAGCTTGAGCGAACGCGCCGTGCTGCCCAATATCTCGGCTGAGATGGGCGCTAAGAACAGCTACCTCCCTCCGGACGACCTGGTCTTCGACTACCTCGACGGGCGGGCTCAAAGGGCGTATGAGTCGGTCTTCCCAGATTCTGATGCGGAGTATGCCAGGGTGGTCGAATATCAGGCTGAAGCTCTGGAGCCTATGGTTGCCTGCCCACACACGGTGGATAACGTGAAGCCTCTGTCTGAAGTTGCAGGGAGGCGCGTGGATCAGGCTTTTATCGGTACCTGCACCAACGGCCGGCTGGAGGACCTGGCGTCTGCGGCCGAAATATTGACAGATCGACGGGTAGCAGACAACACTCGCTTGATCGTGATCCCGGCTTCATCCGAAGTATTCAAGCAGGCCCTGGGCGCTGGCTATATCGATGTCTTCCTCCAGGCCGGCGCAATGATCGAAAGCCCCGGATGCGGACCATGCATGGGGAACCACCTGGGCGTTCCAGCAATTGGCGAGGTCACCATCAGCACCGCCAATCGCAACTTCAGGGGGCGAATGGGCACCAAGGAGAGTGAGATCTATCTGGCCAATCCCGCGGTTGTGGCCACGTCGGCGGTAGCGGGAGAGATTCGCGCTGCGGGCGATTTGGATTAGTACTGGAGAGAGATGAGCACCATCAAGGGGCGTGTCTGGAAGTACGGCGACAACGTCAACACGGACGTCATTTTCCCCGGCAAGTACACCTACACCGTAAGCGACCCGGCCGAAATGCCGCAGTACGCGCTAGAGGATCTGGACCCACGCTTTGCTGCGGAAGTGCGGCCGGGCGATATCATAATCGCCGGAAAGAACTGGGGCTGCGGCTCATCCCGCGAGCAGGCCGTGACCTGCCTGAAGGAAAGCGGTGTGGGCGCCATCGTGGCCGAGTCCTTTGCCCGCATTTACTACCGCAACTGCTTAAACGCGGCCCTGCCGGCGCTGATCTGCGCCGAGGCGCTGGCGACCCTCAAAGATGGGCAGCAGATAGAAATTGATCTGGAAGTCGGTGAAATTCGAAGTGAGGAGGGTATTTACTCCTTTGCTCCGATTCCGGAAGCGGTGATGGGGATCTTTGAGGCTGGAGGGCTGGTGCCCTACACGCGGCAGCGTCTTGACGCCATAGGAAAGGGAAAGTGATGTACCGAATAGCCTGGATGCCTGGAGATGGAATCGGCGCTGAAGTCATGGAAGCAGCCAAGATCGTCCTTGATCGCCTGGAGCTGGAGGCTGAATATGCGCCGGCTGATATCGGGTGGGAGTTTTGGCGTACCGAGGGCAACCCACTGCCCGAGCGCACGATCGAAATTCTGAAGACCTGCAATTGTGGTCTATTCGGCGCAATCACTTCGAAGCCCAATGAGGAAGCCGCCAAGGAACTTGCGCCCGAGCTGCAGGGTAAGGGCCTGAGCTATCGCAGCCCGATCGTGCGGCTGCGCCAACACTTCGACCTCTATACCAACTTGCGACCCTGCAAAGCCTATCCTGGAAACCCGCTCAACTATCGAGATGATGTCGATTTGATTGTGTTCCGTGAGAACACGGAAGGACTCTACAGTGGGGTTGAGTTCCATCCGCTCCCAGACGAAGTGCGTAGCGTACTTAAGAAGAACAACCCCGCAATGGCTCGCTTCGACAACGTGGCGGACAACGAGATCGCCGTGAGCCTGCGGGTGATTACCAGGCCGGGCGCGCGGCGCATTATCAAGAAGGCGTTCGAATATGCAAGAGACTATGGCTACCCAACTGTCACCTTGGTCGAGAAGCCCAATGTGCTGCGCGAGACCAGCGGGCTCATGCGGCGGGAGGCCGCATCCGTTGCGACGGAATTCCCCAGCATCGAGCTCTGGGAAACAAACATTGATGCCCAAATGATGTGGCTATTGAAGAACCCGAATGATTACGGCGTGATGGTGACCAGCAACATGTTCGGCGACATTCTTTCTGATCTCTCTGCCCAGCTGGTAGGTGGACTGGGCTTCGCCTCAAGCGGCAACATCGGCGATGAGTTTGCGGTGTTTGAACCGACCCACGGTTCTGCACCCAAGTACACCGGCCAATATAAGGTCAATCCGACCGCCATGCTGCTGGCCGTGAAATTGATGCTGGATTGGTTGGGGGAGCGGGATAAGGCTGAGGCGCTCGATGCCGGGATAGCGGAAGTGATCCAGGCCGGCGAGGTGCGTACCTACGATATGGGCGGGGATAGTTTGACGCTCGAGATGGCCCAGGCGGTGGCTGATCGTTTGTAGTTTTCGGCGTCAGCGGCCGGAGGCCGCCTGCTTCGGTGAGCGGCAGGTTCGCGGGGCCTGATTCGAAACCAGTGAGGATCAATCTATGAGTTCGATCAGCCATAAAATGGCAGAGTTTGCACACGGCCTGCGCTATGAAGACATCCCTGCGGAGGCAACGCACGAAGCCAAGCGTTTCTTGCTAGATAGCATCGGCTGCGCCATGGCGGCGGTGAGCAACGAAGACATGCAGGCCATGCACCGTTTCACCGAAAAGCTGGGTGGAACCGAGGAAGCAACCGTCATCGGCAGCGGGCTGCGCACGAATGCCCCCAATGCGGCCTTGATGAATTGCCTATTGGTTCGTGCTCTGGATTACAACGACATTTACTGGGTGCAGGATCCCAGCCACCCATCGGACATCATCGGCGTTGCGCTTGCAGTAGCAGAAGCGAACGGCAAGAGCCCCGCGGAGGCGCTAGTGGCGATCGTGATCGCCTATGAGTTGGAGATGCGTTGGTGCCATGCAGCCGAGCCAGGGATTCGAGAGGTGGGATGGCACCATGCCTCGCTGACCCAATTCGTTAGCCCGCTGGTCGCGGGGCGGCTCTATGATCTCGACCTGGACCAGCTGGTGGCGGCGATGGGTATCAGCGGGAGCAGCCATTTCACGCTTGGCGGAGTTGTTGCGGGCCATCTGACGAACATGAAAAATACTGCCGATCCGCTGGCGGCACAGGCCGGCGTGGTGGCTGCACTTATGGCGCGGGAAGGCAGCAGTGGACCGGTGGAAGTGATCGAGGGTAAGGAAGGGTTGATCGATGTTCTGTCTAACGTGGAATGGTCATCGGATGAACTGACGAAGGGGCTGGGATCGGAATTCCTGATTATGAGTTGTAGCTACAAGGCCTTTCCAACCGAAGCGCTCACGCATCAACCGATAAGCGCTGCGCTCACCGTCTGCCGCGATCATGGAATTACCCACGACCAGGTGGAGGAGCTGCTGGTGGAGACTACCAGTCGCGGAGCTGATATTCTTTCTGACCCGAGCAAATACAATCCAGAGACGAAAGAGACCGCCGACCATAGCCTTCCCTATGTGGTTGCAGCCGCAGTTGTCGATGGCAACGTGCTGCCGGAAAGTTTCAGCGAAGAGAAACTGAAGGATCCAAGAATCCGAGTAGTGCTGCCAAAGATTAAAGTGGTCGCAGACCCTGAGATTGACGAGCTCTTTCCCAGGATCAAGCGGGCGCGCGTGACAGTCACGACCACCGATGGTCAAAGTTACACCGCGCAGACCGACGTCGCCAAAGGAGACCCCGCCGATCCCATGAGTGACGAGGATATCGAAGCAAAATTCCGGGCCAACGCACGCGGAGTGCTAAGCTCCGATCGGATGGATGAGGTGATCGAGGCGACCTGGCAGTTCGACAGCATGGCAGCCATGAGCGAATACATGGAACCGCTCACATCCGACCTTTAGGTTCCTGCCAGGTGCGATTGCGGCAAGCCGATAATTTCCTGGGCCTCCACATCTTCTAACTCATAACTCAACGAATCGGTGCTCAAATGCCGAAGGTTATAATTCCGCTCTATGGCCGAGAAACAGGAGATCCCCGACTCCGATCGCATCGGCCCCCCTGACGATCATTCTGCACAACAGGTCCCTCATCTGGACTGGGATGAAGTCGGGCGACTTGTGGTGTTGTCCCGAGCACTCGATGAGCTAGAAGAGCGAGAACTGGCCCCCTCCGGAGAGGTCCCGTATCAATTCTCCGCCAAAGGCCATGAACTGGCGCAGGTGCTTCTCGCACTGAGCCTGGATCATCCACACGACGCCGCAGCCGTTTATTACCGGTCGCGACCTTTTATGCTGGGTGTGGGTCTAAGTGTTGAAGAAGCTCTGGCAGCCGGAATGGGGAAGACCAACAGCCCGTCGGAGGGCCGCGACGTGGGCGTCGTTTTTTCACTTCCGCCACGCACGGGGCCAACCGTGCTGCCTGCTTCTGGCAACGTCGGAGCGCAGTACACCCCCATCGCTGGGTGGGCGCAGGCCATTCGATACCGAACTGAGACTTTAGGCGAAAAGGATTGGGAAGGGGCGGTGGCGGTGGCCCTGGGAGGAGATGGCTCAGTCGCAACAAATGGCTTTTGGTCGGCGCTGACAATCGCCTCGACTCTAAAGCTCCCCATGCTCTTTTTCATTGAAGATAACGCCTATGGAATTTCGGTTCGCGGCGAACTGCAAACTCCGGGCGGCAACATTGCCGAAAACCTGGGCTCATTTCGAAACTTGCTAACGCTCAGTGGAAGCGGCTTTGATCCGAGTCGAAGCTCCGAGCTCATTCAAGAAGCGGTTCAATACGTGAGAAGCGGCACTGGTCCTTGCCTGCTGCATCTCCGCGTGCCGAGGCTGATGGGCCATACCTTCATCGACAACCAGGCTTATCGTTCCGAAGAGGAATTAGCCGCCGACGAACGGCGCGATCCTATGCATGCGTTGCAAGCGGTTCTCGGAGAAACCGTGCTCAATTCCCTGCGCGAATCTGCTGAGGTTGAGCTAGAGCAAGCATTACATGCCGCGCGCGCGCTTCCGGAACCGGAGCCGGACACTGCTACGGATAACCTCTTCTACGATGGGAAGGCACAGAAAGTAGGGGGACTGACCCCGGAATTGGGCCCACGAACGGAGCCACTTCCAAAGGACCCCAACACTTCCGGACCCAGGGTGAATCTGGTTGATACCGTCCGAGCTGTGATGGAAAACGAGCTGCAATCCAATCCGCGGGCGCTGGTTTTTGGAGAGGATGTCGGAGCCAAAGGCGGAGTGCACGGCGCCACAATCGATCTGCAGAGTAAATACGGTGAAGAGCGAGTCTTCGATACCTCTTTGTCGGAGGAAGGCATCATCGGTCGTGCGGTCGGTATGGCGTTGGCTGGCCTGCTTCCGATTCCAGAGATTCAATTCCGAAAGTACGCCGATCCGGCCGCCGAGCAACTCCACGACCTCGGGACGATGCGCTGGCGGACCGGGGGGAAATTCGCGGCCCCAATCGTGGTCCGTATGCCGGTGGGGTACAGCAAGAAGATCGGCGATCCCTGGCATTCGGTAACGGGGGAGTCGATATATGCACATACCCCCGGCTGGCGTCTAGCCTTTCCCTCAAACGCGGCCGATGCTGCCGGCCTGCTACGGACTGCTCTGCGTGGCGAGGATCCCACAGACTTCTGTGGGCATCGAGCGTTGCTCGATGCTGCAGAAGCGCGCCGACCAGGCCCCGGCCCGGAATACGTCGTGCCGTTCGGTAAGCTGATCAGCTTATCCGAAGGCGATGAGCTCACCCTGGTGACCTGGGGCGCTATGGTCTATCCGTCGTTGGAGGCGGCCGAGCGCTTTGAAGGCCGCGTCGGAGTGCTGGACCTGCGCACGATCAGCCCCTGGGATCAGGAAGGGGTGCTCGATTCCGTGCGCAGCACCGGCCGCTGCCTGGTGGTACAGGAAGACACCTGGACGGCCGGATTCGCGAGTGAAATCCTGGCGACGGTCGCGTCGGAGGCCTTTATGGATCTGGACGCACCCATCCGGCGGCTAACCACCCCCAATGTACCTATCCCTTACAATGCAGGACTTATGCATGCGGTGCTTCCCAATATCGAACGAATCGAAGCGGCCATCGAAGAGCTACTCGCGTTCTGAGATCTTCCGCGTACGATCAGGAAAATTAAAGGTGCAAAAGTACTCGATGGGAGTTTGCGCGTCGGTTTCCCGGATCGAGGCCGGCGCGGCATGACGGATCAGGAACATTATCGAAAGCTGGAACGAATGTATCTCGGGGCGCAGGTAAATGATTACTTTGCGCCGTCGGCCAACATCAGCGCCGGAAAGGCCGAAGTCAGTATCGAAGTCCGACCCGATTTTTTCCACGCCGCTAACGCAGTACACGGATATCTGTACTTCAAGCTGCTGGATGACGCGACCTTTTTCGCGGTGAACTCACTCGTCGAGGAGGTCTTCGTTCTTACGGTTTCGTTCAACATCCACTTCACTCGCCCCGTTACAAGGGGAGTGATGAAGGCCACTGCCGAGGTCGTACATAGGTCGAAGCGGCTGTTCATCGCCGAAGGAGTGGTGGTGGATGCGCGCGATCGGGAAGTCGGTCGCGGCACCGGCACATTCATGCCCAGCGACATTCGGTTAACCCCGGAATTAGGCTATGCGTAGATCGGCACAATCGACGCATAGATCGATTCGATCGATAATTCAATAATGTCTTCAGAGTCCAGAGTAACCCTCACCCCGCCCGTTTCCGATCGGGACCATTCGAAAGGCCCCAAAGACTCTCCCGTGACTCTTGTGGAGTACGGGGATTACGAATGCCCGTACTGCGGCCAGGCCGAAAACTCTGTCCACGAAATCCAGGAGCGCACCGGGGACGCAGTGCGCCTGGTGTTCCGCCACTTCCCGAACCGGACGGTGCACCCACACGCCAAGCTCGCGGCGGAAGCAGCAGAGGCGGCCGGCGAGCAAGGCAAGTTCTGGGAAATGCATGATCTGCTATTTCAGCATCAGGACAACCTCGAAGAATATGAGGTGCTTGATTATGCGCGAGAGCTTGATCTCGACCTGGATAGATTTAGTGCTGAACTCGATGAGCATACCCATTCGAAAAAGATCAATGAGGATTTCAGGAGCGGCATAAAGAGCGGAGTGCAGGGAACGCCCACCTGGTTCATCAACGGGACGCGCTACGATGGGGCCTGGGATCCGGAATCCCTGCTCGAAGCCGTACGCAAGCCGATGGGAGTGCGCATCAGCGCGTTAACCTCGGAATTCACGCGGCTGGCGGCCTCCGGTGGGCTGATGCTGCTCATCTTCAGCGCGGTGGCGCTTTTCTGGGCCAATTCCCCCTTCGCAGAGTCGTACGTGGAATTCTGGCATACGGAGGCAGGATTTTCCCTGGGCGATCTTCATCTAGAGCGAAGCCTGCTGGAGTGGGTGAACGAAGGTCTGATGGTGATCTTCTTTTTTGTGCTCGGATTGGAGATCAAACGCGAGGTCACTGCCGGGGAGCTCGCAAGTGTGAAGAAGGCGGCTTTGCCGATCGCTGCTGCTGTGGGTGGAATGATTGTGCCGGCTCTGATCTATGCCGCATTTAATGCACCCAATCCAATTGCCATGCAGGGCTGGGCGATCCCGGTGGCGACGGACATCGCGTTCACCCTGGGCATCCTGACCCTGCTCGGCGGGCGAATACCGCTCTCTCTGAAGATATTCTTCACCGCGATGGCCATCGCCGATGATGTGGGCGGAATTCTGGTGATCGCGCTCTTCTATACCTCCGAGATCAACGTCGCAGCCCTATTTGTTGCGGCTTTGTTCTTCGCCGGCCTGTTGCTTCTCAACCGGTGGAGGGTCTTCTCACCCTTGCCTTATTCACTGCTCGGAATTGGATTGTGGCTGGCATTTCTAAACTCCGGTGTTCATCCTACGCTTGCATGGGTTCTTCTAGCAGTCACCATCCCGACCCGCAGCCCGCCGAATGTTAAGCGATTGATGGCTCAAACGGATACGGTGCTCAATCGGTATGAATACGGCGAGACGGAAGCGAGGGAGCAAGCTCTTGTACGCGCCCTTAAGGTCGTGTTGGATCGGATGGAACCTCCGGCACAGCGGCTGGAGCATGAGCTTCAGCCGTGGGTGGCCTACTTGATCTTGCCGATCTTTGCGTTGGCGAATGCCGGCGTCCCTCTGGGCGGAGCAGACGGCCTGGCACTCCTGAATCCGGTGAGTCTGGGAATCATCTTCGGTCTTGTATTGGGCAAGCCGATCGGTGTAGCGGCATTCGCGTGGCTGGCCACACGAACAGGCATTGCGGAAAAACCGATAGACATCAGCTGGCGCCAGTTCCTGAGCGCAAGCGTCCTGGCCGGTATCGGCTTCACGATCTCTATATTCATTGCGCAGGCCGCATTTCAAGATCCAGGGCTGCTTTCAAATGCAAAGATCGGCATCCTGGCCGGATCGATTATTGCCGCAGGGATCGGTTGGGGGCTGCTAACTCTGACCAGCCCGCACTATGACACCGTGACAGAAGCCCCGGCCTCGGCGGCGGACTGATCTGTATGGAATCTAGCGCAAAGAGGAGCAACTAAGTGTCGGACACGACCCTGCGCCAGCGCAGCGAGATCCCTATCGAATTTACATGGAACGCCGAAAGCGTCTATCCCGATCGACAGGCCTGGGACGCCGAAGCGGAAGCGCTGGTAAGTGACCTGGCTCAATTCGAGGGCTACCACGGTCGATTAGGTGAGGGCCCGTCGGTATTGCTCGAAGTATTTGACGCGATTGAGGACACGCTCGGTCGTGCGCGGCGATTGTTCGCCTACTCCTACGTAAACCTTTCAGTCGATTCGCTGGATCCACAGGCAGCTGAGATGCTTGGCCGCGCACAAGATGTCGTAGGCAAAGTGCTGGCAGCGTTCGCTTTTTTGGATCCAGAGCTTATCGCCCTAGGTGCAGAATCAGTTCGCGGCTGGATTCGGGCGGATGAAAAACTCGCAGTATTTGAACACTACGTCGACAACCTGTTTCGAAAGCAAGAGCATGTTCGGTCCGGGGAGGTCGAGGAAATCCTCGGCTCATTACAGGCTCTATTCTTAGGCGCGCGCATGACCGTGGAGGCATTGGCCGATGCGGACTTCACCTTTTCGCCCGCTACCGGGAGCGACGGACAAGAAATTCCATTTACGCAGGGAACCCTGCGGCTAATCTACAGCGGGACCGATCGCGAGGCCCGTCGTACCGCTTGGGAGAGCTACGCCGATCAATACCTGGCCTATAAAAACACGTTGCCAAGTAACCTGACGAACTCGATTCGTCAGAACGTTTTCAACATGCGAGCCCGCAAGCACGAATCCACGCTTGAAATGGCGCTTTACGACAACAACATTCCTGTATCCGTGTTCCACAACCTGATAGACACGTTCCAAAAAAACGTCGGTACCTGGCACCGCTATTTTTCCATCAAGCGAGAGGCCATGGGCTACGAACAGTTCTTCCCCTACGATGTCTGGGCGCCTCTCACTTCGGAAGCGACGACGATCCCCTATGAGCCAGGCGGTGGATTGGATCTGTGAGGGCATGCAGCCGCTGGGCGATGAGTACGTTCAGGTACTGCGCGCCGGCTGTTTGGAGCAGCGCTGGGTAGACGTCTATCCAAATGTAGGGAAGCGTCAGGGTGCGTTTTCATATGGCTCACCGGGCACCCATCCGATTATCGTCATGAGCTACAACGACAACGCGCTGAGTTTCAGCACTCTTGCCCACGAGCTTGGGCACTCCATGCATTCGTACCTGGCCTGGAAGAATCAACCCGTGCTGTACGGCCAATATTCGATCTTCGTTGCGGAAGTGGCTTCCAATTTCAATCAGGCGATGGTTCGTGCCCACTTGCTCGAGACCACCGATGACAAGCGGCTAAAGATCGCGCTTATCGAAGAGGCGATGTCCAATTTCTACCGCTACTTCTTCATCATGCCGACGCTGGCCCGCTTCGAATTGGAAGTCCACGAGAGAGTGGAACGGGGAGAAGGACTCAACGCGGAAGGCATGACTGATCTGATGGCAGATTTGTTTGAGGAACCGTACGGCTCGGAAATGGTGTTAGACCGTGCGCGGGTCGGGATTACCTGGGCCCAGTTTACTCATCTCTATGCAGATTATTACGTCTATCAATATGCGACTGGGATTGCGGGTGCACATGCCCTTGTCGGGCGCATACTGTCCGGTGAACCAAACGCGGCCGAAGATTATCTCGGATTTTTGAGGGCCGGAGCTTCGGAGTACCCGTTGGATGTATTGAATGCAGCGGGTGTGGACCTGACCTCACCCGAACCCGTGGATCAGGCATTTTCGGATATGGCGGCCTACGTGGATCAGCTGGAGCAGTTGCTGGGCGGTTAAGGCAACCGAACACCGTATGAGCAAATTCCAACGCGAGCTAAACGAGGCTGAAGACGAACTCGATCTGCTGGACAGGGCCGTAATCCTGACCTATGCATTTTCCCTTTGGGGAGAGCAAACCCTGCAAGATCGCTGGCCTGAAGATCACGCCTTGCGCGAGCCGGCTACGCTAGAGCAAATGATCAATTTGTGTCATGACCGACTGAGCGCCGCTCAGAAACGAAACGCCACCCAAAGCGAGACGGTCTTCAGCGAAATCCTCGATGCCTTGAGCCGGATGCAAGATGACATTGTTGATCCGGGAGAATACGGACCTCCTACTTAAGCACCCCACAGGGGTTCTCGAGCTTCGTGCCATTCAAGCCCGGTTGTGCACCGTGACCGAGGCGCGCAGTACCCTCGTTCGCAACGAAAAGATCGAGTACTCCAGGATCGGTTCCACTGTTTGCGGTCTGCTCCTACACTGAACCCTCAGGAGAACACCATGAGCAAACAAATCACAAACGGAATCATACTGATCTTGGGCTTGCTGCTTGTGGCGGCGTGTAACGTGCCGTTTGGCGGAGAGCAGGCTGAGCCCGAGGCGCCCGAAGTAGAAGCGCCCACGGAACAACCGGCCGAGGATCTCAAATCTGAGCCTACCGAAGCCCCAGAAGAGGCCATCGAAGAGCCGCAGGGCACTCCGATCGCGCACCTTGATCCGGAGACGCTCATCCTGGTCACCCACATTCAGATGATTAGTGCGGAACGAGGCTGGGGAATCGGCGGATTGGATGGCGCCTCAGATCATGTCTTCCGAACAAACGATGGCGGCCAAACCTGGACTAACGTTACAGCCAACATAGGAGACCTTCCTGCCAATTCGTGGGTATCCAGAATAGAGACCTCTCGCAGGTCGGCAGGAACTGCTTTCGTGACATTCGACCGGCACCGGTTGGGCGATATGCAGCCCTACATCCAGAAGACAACAGATTTTGGTAAGACGTGGGCCTCTCTCCGGGGAAATCTCCCTGAATTCGGTTTTCTGCATGTTGTTCGAGAAGATCCGAAGAATACCGATGTGTTGTATGTCGGATCCGAGTTCGGTATCTACGCTTCTTTCGATGGGGGAAATGTTTGGGTCTCGATTCACGGAGATAATTTGCCACCGGCGCCGGTACGGGACATCGTCGTCCATCGCCGAGACAACGATCTCATAATCGGAACTCATGGACGTTCGATCTGGATTCTGGATGATGCTACGCCGCTCCAGCAAATGACCGAGGCGGTCTCGAAGAAAGCCTTCCTGTTCGACTCGGTGCCTGTCACCCGATACACGCCGCGCTTCACAAAACCGTTACTGGCAGACCAGACATTTCATGGTGAAAGTTCCGGTACGGGAG
>SDBV01008814.1_pt1 | contig 13530 bp, 6 predicted proteins | sample 2277081 | NCBI WGS metagenome assembly SDBV01 (sample SAMN10402039, study PRJNA504765) | marine sediment metagenome | isolation source: marine sediment core GS10_PC15, 223 cmbsf | place: Arctic Ocean: Southern Knipovich Ridge | collected 2010 | reverse complement strand
GTAAGTGATTATCTCCCCCGTCAGTGCGGGATCGCCACTTTCACACATGATGTTTGCGAGGCTGTCGCTGGCGCAGCCAAGGGCCGGCATGAAGTGTTCGCTGTTGCGATGAACGACGTGCCTGAGGGGTATCCATATTCAAATCGCGTGCGGTTTGAGGTGCGTCAGTCTGTTCAGGCTGACTATCGCCTGGCCGCCGAGTTCATGAACATCCACCAGGTCGGTGCGGTCTGCCTGCAACACGAGTACGGCATCTTCGGCGGTGTTTGCGGCGCGCATATCCTTGCGATGCTCAAGCGGCTCAGAAGGCCTTTGATCACCACACTGCATACGATCCTGAAGGATCCGTCCGAACAGCAACTGATAGTAATGCGTGAAGTCGCTCGCCTTTCCGATCGCTTGATTTCCATGACCAACGTCGGCAAGGAAATCCTCAAAGATGTCTACGACGTACCCGCCGAAAAGATCGCGATGGTCCATCATGGCATTCCTGACGTGCCTTTTGTGGACTCTACGTTTTACAAGGATCAATTCGACGTCGAGGGCAGGACTGTTATGCTGACCTTCGGATTGCTGGGCCCGGGCAAAGGTCTGGAATATTCTGTCGAAGCGATGGCGAAGGTGGTAAAGAAGCATCCAGAGTTGGTTTATATCATCCTGGGCGCTACACACCCACACGTCAAACGCGATAATGGCGAGGAATATCGCAACGGCCTAACCAGACGTGTAAATGAACTGGGGCTTCAAGACAATGTTCGATTCGTCAACCGGTTCGTCGAGCTTGATGAGCTTTGTGAATACCTCGGTGCAGCGGATCTTTACGTCACGCCATATCTGGCCGAGGCGCAGATTACTTCCGGCACGCTCGCTTATGCGATGGGCGCCGGCAAGGCCGTGATCTCCACGCCATACTGGTACGCCGCGGAAATGCTATCTGAGGGACGGGGCAGGATAGTTCCCTTCCGCGATTCCGATGCCATCGCCGATCAGATACTGGACCTGCTGGATAATGAAAACGAGCGCGATGCGATGCGCAAACGCTCCTATACCTTCTGCAGGCAGATGCTCTGGAAGCAGGTCGGCCAGGACTACCTGCGGGTCTTCAACGAAGCAACCGGCGACTGGCTCAAAAAGGGACGCATTACCGTCGCAGTCAAACCGGGTAAAATCACCTCAACCGAGGACGAGTTACCTGAAGTTGACCTTCGACACCTAAAGATAATGACCGACGGTACGGGCATCCTCCAGCATTGCTTGTATTCGACGCCCGATCGAAATCACGGTTACTGCACAGACGACAATGCACGGGCATTGATTGCAATGGCAATGCACTGGGACCAGACGCATGACGACACGGCCGTGCCGATGATGCAGAAGTACCTTGGGTTCCTCTCGCACGCGCTGGATTACAAAACGGGCCGGTTCCGCAATTTCATGAACTACGACCGCTCCTGGTCGGAAGTAATCGGCTCGGAAGACAGCCACGGCCGGGCACTTTGGGCCCTGGGCGTCGGAACGGCACTTTGTCCGCATGAGGCGATGATAGCACTGTCGACGCGGCTGTTTTTGAGCGGGCTGCCGGCGACGGCCAGCTTTGCTTCACCGCGGGCATGGGCATTTACCATCATAGGAATCCAGGCCTACCTCCAGCGGTTCGGCGGCGATTCTGAAGCCAGGCGGTATCGGACCATGCTTGGCGAAAAAATAATGAATCACTTTACAGGGAACATGGATGAGAACTGGCCCTGGTGCGAGAACGTAGTAACTTACGCCAATGCCAAGCTGCCACACGCACTGATGATGTGCGGCAAGTGGACCCAGCGAAACGATATGATCGACGTCGCCAAGCAGGCACTGGATTGGCTGGTTAAAATTCAGACAAATGACGATTCGATACTCTCGATTGTGGGTACGTCAGGCTGGTACGAACGGGGCGGACAAAAGGCCAGGTTCGACCAACAGCCTATCGAGGCCCATGGATTGGTAGAAGCCTGTATCGAAGCATATCATATAACCAGGGAACCCCATTGGATTGATTACGCACGAAGGGCGTTTACGTGGTTCCTGGGCGATAATGACCTGCGAACGCCATTATATGATTTCACTACCGGAGGCTGCCGAGACGGCCTGCACTCCGACCGAGTTAACGAAAACCAGGGAGCCGAAAGCGTTCTGGCATGGTTGATGAGTCTGCTATTAATGCATGACTTACAAATGGAACAAACGTTGGGCGAGGTTTCCGCCGATAAGTCACCTAAGAAGAGGCCAGCGCCTAAAGCAATCGAAACCCCAGGACCCACCGTAAGTAGTAAGGTAAATAAGTATGCCAAAACCGATAGTAATGGTAAGTAGTTATCCGCCCAGGCTTTGCGGCATTGGAACTTTCTGTGAAGAAGCTCGAGAGTTCATTCAAAAGCGCAATCCTAACAGGGATGTTCTGGTCATCAGTCATACAGATGGTGAAGGTGAGGGCGTCTTTCCCCTTATCGACATGACCCGCCGAAATTGGTGGAAGGCCGTCGCCGAGAAGGTCGAAAAACTGGACCCATACGTCGTGCATATCGAGCACGAGTATGGCCTGTACGAATACCGTGATGAGCGAGGCCAGAGCGACGGTAATGCCGGATTCCTGGAACTACTTGACTCCATCAGCGATTATCCGACGATAATCGAGCCGCACACCGTTCACGGCCGACTTACTGATTTCGAAGCCGACTTCGTTTTCAAAATGTGCACCCGGGCCGACGTTGTACTGCTCAAGTGCTTCTACCAGAAATGGCGCCTCGACTCGAATTTCCGCATGCGTGGCTGGCCCACACCGCGGAATATCATGGTTATCCCCCACGGGGCGAGGCCTGACCGCAGCTACACACTGGCTGAGGTGGTAGAACTGCGTAAGGAACTCGGCCTGGACGATGTCCCACACCTGTCAAAGCACCTCGTTGGCCTGATCGGCTGGATTCAGTCCAACAAGCGTTGGGACATCCTGACCGGCATGTGGGAAGAATGCGCCAGCGAGATTCTCGAACACACCGGACAGAAGTGGGACCTCCTGGCTGCCGGTACCTGGCGAGATCCGAACCACAAGGCCGACTATGACAAGTACGTCAATGAAGTCCAGCTGCTCGAGAAGAAGGGCCTGGCCCACTACTACGAGTTCGTGCCTCGTGGCGAAATTTACTACAAGATGATGGCCGTTTGCGACTTCATCATACTGCCGAGCACCGATGAGACCCAGTCGGGCACGCTGGCGAGAATTATCGCACTGAACAAGCCCTACATCACCACTGCACCGCTTGAAGGCCTGACCGCTCAGACCCTCGAATCCGGTGGCGGGCTGCTCTTTACCAACCGCAACATGCTCAAAAAGCAGGTTGTCGAGCTGGCTTGCAATGAAGGCGCCCGTATGCGAATGGGCAATGCACTGAAAATATACCTCGACGATGTAGTATCCTGGGATGTCGTCGCCAATCAATACAACGAAGCGTACGACCTCGCCCGCCAGGCAACCAAGACTCAGGAACCGGTACTGCTGCCGCTGGAATTCTAGCTTAATCCATATTCCAGCAACCGAAATCAGTAATAAAAAAAGCTGCGGAATAATATCCGTAGCTTTTTTTTGTAAACTATGCAGACGCGATTCAGCCTTTTGAGCGGTTTAAGTAATGATTGTCGTAGCAGTGCGTAGCGAGATGTCTTGGCCCGAGGACGGCGAAGCAGACATAGCCGCAAGCTATGTCGATGCAGCCGGACGAAGCGACCAAGGCATCGCAGTAGCAAGGATGCGACAAGAATTGCTTAAATCGCTCTAATGACGGAGATAAGAATCTCCAAACCCTCGACAATGTCCGCCTCGCCGATCGTAAGTGCCGGTGCCAGCCGAAGTACATTACCCTTTGCGATGCATACCCAAAGGCCCTTTTCCAGGCACGTCAGCCACAGATCCTTTGCTTCGATGGCCGGATCAATTTCCATACCAATCAACAGCCCCTTGCTACGGATCTCCTTAATGCAGCCCAGGTTCGCTTCGCTGATTGCCTTCACAATCCGCTCGCCCTTTTGCCGGGCTGCGGTTACCAGGTCCTGGTCCTCAATCAGCTTCATCATCGCTACAGCTGCCGACGCACACAGTGGATTACCGCCCATCGTGCAGCCATGCGTGCCGGGTACTAATATGTCGGCATATTTCGGCGCCGCTACCATCGCTGCCAGTGGCGCGCCGCCGCCGATAGCCTTGGCGAGTGTCATCACATCCGGTTCAATGCCGAAGTGCTGGTGAGCGTACCACTTTCCCGTCCGGGCCGGGGCGGTCCATACCTCATCGCACACCAGCAGAATCTGCTTTTCGTCGCACAACCCGCGCAGGCCCTGCATGAATTCGACCGTCGGAATGTTCATGCCGCCTTCAGCCTGGATCGGCTCGACGAACACGCCGGCAGTCTGGTCGTCAATCGCAGCTCGAACCGCATCAATATCGCCAAAGGGAACTTTAACGCTACCCGGAAGCATCGGCTCGAAACCCGCGCCGAACGATTCCGGCGTGATCGAAAGCGACCCCATAGTCCGGCCGTGGAAGCAATTATCAAAACTGATGATCTTATACGGGCCGTCGGATTTCCGCTGCCCGCCGCGCGCTGCAAGACGAACCAACTTAATGGCAGCTTCATTAGCTTCGGCGCCGCTGTGGCAGTAAAAGACCTTCCCACCGAAACCGTGTCGCGTGATGGCCTCAGCCAATTCTACCTGGGGCGCACTTGTATGCAGGTTGCCGTGACAGAACAGCTTTTCGGCCTGGTTTTTTACCGCTTCGACGATCTTGGGGTGACAGTGCCCTGCTACGCCCGCCCCGCCGAACCCGGCGAAAAAGTCTATATAGCACTTGCCGTCGGCGTCCCAGAACCTGCTACCAAGACCGCGATCGACTGCTATCGGCAGCCGGCCGTAGTTTTCGATCACGTACTTGCCGGTCGCTTCAACAAGCTGGGAATTGCTGGCCATTGTCTATCTCCAATAAAAAAACCTTCTTCGCACCGGCCGCGAAATGCACAACCGGCGTGGGGGTAGTTTTTACCGAACCGGGGGCCAAACGTCAAGCTTGTGGCTGACCTCAAACCAACAGCCAGCCTAGAATATTGTGATGGAATGAACTGTTTATGTATTACTTGCGATAAGTTTGCTCCTGGCAGGGCCGGACTGCCAAGGCCAGGCTGCTACGAAGGATGAGAAGTCTATGGCCCCTGAGACCCAAACGAAAACTCACGAGATTCAATGGAGACAATGGGGCTCCGATCTCTTCGACCAGGCCGCCCGCCAAGACAAGCTGATCATCTTCGACAGCGGAGCCACCTGGTGTCACTGGTGCCACGAAATGGACCGCCTGACGTACGAGGACCCGGAAGTTGCCGAACTGATCAACTCCCGGTTTGTCCCGGTAAGGATCGACCGCGACCGGCTGCCCCAGGTGGATGCATACTATCAACAGGCAAGGGCTACTCTCAACCCCAACAACCGAGCCGGAGGCTGGCCGCTGACGGTTGTAATCTCACCTGAGGGTATTGTGCTCTTTAAGGCTACTTTCCTTCCGCCCAGACAGGAGCCCAAGTTCGGCCGGGCCATCGGACTCATTGAAACCCTCAATCAGGTCGACCGCATTTGGCGAGATAAACGTGAGTCTATTACCGCCTCGGCAGCCAAACTAGCTGAAGCTTCCAGCCTACACACAAAGGACCTCTACGACAGGCCTGGAAAGTTAAACCAGGCCCTTGTGGATGAAGTTTTCTCCGGACTGACACTTGCCTTTGACAGCACCCACGGCGGGTTTGGCTCAGCGCCAAAGTTCTTCGCGTCAGGGTCATTGGAATTTCTCCTGCTCAAAGCATGGACTTCCGGCGAACCCGCCCAGTCAATGCTTACAAAGACACTGGAGATGATGTCACGCGGCGGGGTCTTCGATCAACTTGGCGGCGGGTTTCATCGTTACAGTGTTGATGAGCGATGGCACGTGCCACACTTTGAGAAAATGGCATACGATAATGCGCCGTTGCTGGCGATCTATGCAAATGCCTACGCCCTTACCGGCGAAACGCAATTTGCAGACACAGCCAGGAACATTCTCCACTGGATGAACGAGACGCTTCTGGATGAAAACAGGAAAGGTTTTTACGCCAGCCAGAATGCTGACGTCGGCCACGATGATGACGGCGGATACTTCACGTGGACTGAATCGCAAATGAGAGCAGCGGCTGGCGATGATGCCGACATTGCGATTTCATATTACGGTGTAGACTCAATTGGCGATATGGGTGATTCTGCCGGCAAAAATGTGCTGCACCGGCCGCGAACACTGGACCAGGAAGCGAAGCTGCTTTCAATGCAGCCGGAAACTCTCGCACATAAGATTACTGCAGCCAATAAAAAATTGCTCGCTACTCGCAGTACCCGACCCGCCCCCAGCGTTGATAAAACGATCTTCGCCGATATCAACGGCATGTGTATCGATGCGTATTTGACGGCTGCGGGTCGGCTGGAAGATGAAACCGCGCGGACAGACGTGCTGGCTGTGCTGGATTCGGTAATGAGCGAACTGCGCAACGCAGAGGGCGTATTTGGCCACTACCGACGGGACGATAAATTGCAAGGCGTCGGCAAGCTGGCCGACCAGGCGTGGATGGGCCGAGCACTGCTACATGCCTACCAGGTTACATTGCAGCTGGAGTATCTGGAAGCAGCCAGGGCTGTTGCGGACTTCATTTTGGATTCACTTGTCGATGAAACCGGATCGTTCCTTTCGATGGCAGATACCGCATCAACCGGCCCCGCCGATGTCGAACCGCTGATCGGCTGGCAGGATTCACCGACTCGTAGCGCCTCTTCAGTTGCTGGGCAAATGCTGATCGACCTTACCCACTTAACCGGCGAGCAGAAATATGCAGACGCCGGAGCCAAAGCGCTCACCAGCTTCGCCGGCGGGATCAGCCAAAGCTGGTCCACCTTCCTCGGTGGATACGGGGTATCGGCGGAACACTTTTTGAACGGGCCGCGAAGTGTACTGGTGGTTGGTCCGTCGCAGGACGAGGCAACGATTGCCCTGACGGCCGAGGCGCGGCGGCGATTCGTCCCCAGTGCGATTGTGCTGGCCCTGGACCCGAGCGCAGAAGCCCATCGCAAACAACTGGAGACCTTGGGTTACGCTACGATGGATAGGCCGGTTACCTATGTCTGCCTCGGAAAGTCGTGCCTCGCCCCGGCGTTTGATTCCGCCCAGCTCAGCCGGCGGATCGACGAACTCGCCAAAACGAACTAAGCTTCGACGGGGGATAATTTGTTGGGCGTGCTACTTTCTGTGTGGCACAGCTTGCTTGTCAAGTAAGTGTTCAAATCGACGTCCACTTAACACGGTTTGCAAGCAAACCGTGCCACCCGGCACTGAGCTAGCTTCTCGCCGTTGAAGCAAGGTTGATCTCAATTGGCTCGGCCGGGTATTTTCCTGCAATTATATTGGGAAGATAGGCTGGCAATAGAACCGGATAGATGATTTCATCGCTATTGACGATATCATGGAGCGAGAAATGCGCCAACTGCTTCACTACCTTCGCCTCGCCCGGTGTCAAGTTAGCAAGAGATAGCGTCTTTGCCTTCGTTCTTGCCACGATGAACTGCTGGGTGATATGGGTCGGCGTGCCGGAGAGTATTAGATCACATTCGCCAAACCAGACAATCGGCCCAAAGTTGACATCTTTTGCAGCAATGCCGGTTTCCTCAAACAACTCTCTTGTAGCCGCTTGAAGAACCGACTCACCGGCTTCAATTTCTCCGCCAATCATGCACCAGAACGGTCCCTTGTAATCTTCGCCGACGCCCTTTGTCTGGGGGTCATCAATACACATAAGCAACAGGTCGTCAGTTTCGTTTAAGAGGATAATCTTAATGCTATGCCGTACCGTGCAATTCATCATCATGAATTAGACCCTAACCGAAATTCCGCTTACAAAGCTGGGTGCTGTGGCTTGACGAGCTTGCGAGTCAACCACGCTGACCTTGTGGGCAATCGTGGTTGCGGCGGCCGCAAGCCACGCCACCCAGAAAGTAGGGTCGGCAACTTCCTTGCCCTGAGCTTGTCGGAAGGGGTTGCCGACGCAATCTTCACCCTCACGGTTTGCAAGCAAACCGTGCCACCCGCCTCCAAATTCACATTCACATTCGCCGTGGACCAGAAAACAAGGGAGGATACCAGTATTGAATAATCATTCCTCCCAAACATAGATGCACGCGTCTGATGAACTAACAATGAACTTGAGTCCATCGAAGTAGTTCATGCCAAGAAGATTGATATCACCCACACAAACTTCTATTTTGCGCCGACGATCGCCTTCCGCACTGACCGATCGATAAATCACAGGGAATTCCCTCATGCCATTGGCCGTCCTGAACGATTCGTGTCGTGCCGACCTGAGATAGCCTTTTTCCGTTTGGGACCATACAGATTCGGAGATCATTGTCATGGAGGCACCCGTATCCAGAAGCATCCAGCACGTAGCGAAGCCATCAGGCCCGAAGATCTCTGTTGGCACATACAGGTGTGATTCACGCCTCTCGCACTGGATGATTGTAGAATTGAATCTTGAGAATTGCTTTCCGCGTTGCTGGGCTAGCGTCAGAGCTTCTTTTGACAATGGCCGGCCGCCACTAATGTCCTTTAGGGCTGCCTTGTCCAAGAACAAGTAAGAAGTGTGAGTCGAATCATATACGGCAACGTCTGTGAGCCAGTCCTGAGAATACTGAAGAATTGGCTTGAGATAAGGGACGATCTGTTCAATCTCAACTCTTGCATAATTCTGAGGCAGATAAACCAACATTATGAAATGGGTAAACTCCTCGACCCGAATATCCACATCCCATTCTTCTGGGAACGACTCCTCTGTCAGTCTCTCGATCAATGTACTGATGGACTGATCTGGGGTGTTGAAGATGCGTTGATATGCATCCTTGCCTGTGGCAAGATGCTTCTTGCGGTCATACTCTGCAACCAACTCAAGTTTCCGCTTTTGCATCTTCGCTTGCAGAACGCTCCTGTCTCTCTTGCCTCTTGATGCAATCTCCTCTGGCATTCTCTGGTTTGCAGATATGATCATCAAAGAACGAATGCCAAAGGTTGCTATGACAAACGCCAGCAGGAGTGTAAGTGTTCTTGTCATTGCTAAGAGCCTCTTGTGGTGACCTCAATGGTCAGTTCTTCAAAGTTGTCTTCCGCCAACTCAAAATCTTCGGTGACTGAATATGTATCCAGATACGGATCGTTGGAACGGTTGGCAGCCTTACCCTTTTTTATCACTACTTTGTAAAGAGTCATGTTGTCGATCTCGTTGCGGCCGTCCTGATATGTCACAGTGACCTGATGCCTGCATCCAATATAAATGGATTGTAGCCCCAAACTACCGCAGTGCTCATACACGTCATTGGCTACCCTCGACATCAAGGTAATCACTTCCTTCTTCAGTGATTCTATCGTCTCGTGTTTGGTGCTTGTACCAAGTTCGCCTGTGGTGACGCTTGACATGTCAAAGTCGACATGGAGTGCCATTCCCCCATATAACCGCTTCACCTCAATATCTGCCCCTTTAGGTGAAGCTTCCCGGGCCACTGCTTTGATGGAGTCTCGATATGGCCTGCTGGAGTCACTCGCTATGCTTTGCATTAGCAGATGGGACTTCTCACGCGCCGTCAACGCATATTTCTTATCGTATCCGCTCCGTGCTTGTATTTCGTTTTGATAGCAAACCATCGCCGAGGTTGCCAGTGACTCGGGGATTACGAGAGAGACTTCTTTCTCCAATGAACCTCTCTGTTCTTTCAATCGTTTTTCGGCTCCTAATCTCTCTGATGTTGTCGCTTCACTTTCACTATTGACCAAGTCAGTAAAGTCTTTTCGAAACCTTTGTGGTACGGTAAGAAAAGCATATGCGGCCGCAATAATCAGTACTGCCAACACCGCATTGACTGCCTTATGTGTTTTTGACATCACAGGCATGGCTTTTCGTGCTGGCCCTGATTCAACAGCATTCACGCGAGCTTGAAATCGCAGGGGGCTCTTGCACTTTCCGCAGATAGGCGAAGTAGAACTGCCATGCGTCCAGATCCTATTGCGAGTTCCGCAGGAGGGGCATCTGACTTCATCTATTCTTGATGATGGGCCTTCGTTAGATGGCTGCTCTCCCCCCACCTTGCTGGATGCCTGGAAGATATGCTTACACGCAGGACATCGCACCTTCAACAGTGTATCTGTGTCAGGAAGTCGCAGTCTCTTGCCGCACTGGGGACAGTTTGTATGTGCCATAGGCACCCCCATCTAATTTATTGAAATACATGCCCTTGAGAGACTTTGATTCTTACAACGTTTAAACATGTAGTCAAGAATTCAGTCTGTGGTGCACCCAAGCAGTGCCACCCACCGCCGCTGATGCGTTACGAGAGTAAAGAAATAACAGCATCCATTGTGATTTCGTCGGTAGCTAGGCACAAAGGGATTTTACAGGCATTTGTTCCGCGTGCAACAAGTAGCACGCCCTACTTTATAATGCCCAGTCTGGCTTACGCCTCTACCGGCGTGAGGTCTGCGTCGACGGTGTCGCGGGAGTCCTCGAACTTGACGGAGATTCGCTTCGATACGCCCGGCTCCTGCATCGTAACGCCGTAAAGCACATTCGCCATAGCCATCGTCCGCTTGGCGTGCGTGATGACGATGAACTGCGAATCGACGACGAACTCCTGGACAAGCTTGTTGAACCGCTGCGTGTTGGTCTCGTCGAGTGCGGCGTCAACTTCGTCCAGCAGACAGAACGGGCTGGGGCGGCTGCGGAAAATACTGAACAGCAGCGCTAGTGCGGTCATGGTTTTTTCGCCACCTGAAAGCAGCGACAGGCTGCGGAGTTCCTTGCCCGGCGGGCGTGCGAAGATTTTGATGTCACTTTCGAGGACGTCTTCGGGGTCAGCGAGCATGATGTCGGCCCTGCCGCCGCCGAAGAGCTTGCGGAACAGGTCGCGGAAATTCTCGCGGATTTTGGCGAACGATTCGAGGAACCGCTCGGTACTGTCGATATTGATCCGGCGAATAAGCTCGTCCAGCTGCCGCCTGGACGCCTCGACGTCGGAAAGCTGCTCGGCGAGGAACTGCTCGCGTTTTTCCAGTTCAGCCTGCTCAGCGATGGCGTCGAGATTCACATTGCCCAGGCGTTCGATCTTCCCGCGAAGCTGATCGATCTCGGCTGCGACGGCGTCCCAGTCGCGCTGGTCGTCGTGTTCGTAGCTGGCGAACAACTCGGGCAGGTTCATCGAAAGCTCATCCGAGGCGCGGCTTATGAGGCTTTCGACCCGCACGTCCGCCTCGCCGAGCTGGACACGCAGATCGCCCGCAACGGCGGAAGCTTCTTCTTTTTCCTTCCTGCCGGCGGAGACGCTGGTGCGTATCTCGTTGAGTTTTTCATGCAGGCCTCGCCGCGATTCTTCCGTCTCTGCGGCCTGGCAGCGAAGCTCTTCCTGAGCTTGGGCCAACCGAGCCAGTTCGTCGTTAGACTTTTCGATATTCGCCTGGGCCTGGGATCGCCTTTCGCGGCTGGCTTCGATTTCCGCCCTGCCGGCGGCAAGATCGTGAGCAATTTGCTGGGCCTGGGATTTCGCCTCTGCGGTCGCCCGGGCCAGTGCCGATTTCTTTTCCTGGGCGGCTGCGAGTTTAACCTTAAGGTCAGTCGCGCGGCCGGAAAGTTCTTCCTGAGTGCGGCGGGCCTGGGTTATCCGTCCGGTAAGCAGTTCGATCTGCTCCTGCCGGGCGGTGTTGCGACGCTCCAGGTCGGCTGCATTTTCCTTGGCCTCGTGCTCGCTCTTGACGGCGCGATTGATCTCCACGGCCAGCTGCTCGATATCGCCTGCGATCAGCGGCTGGGACCGTTCCAACTGAGTTACCTGATCGGTAAGCTGGCCGGCGCGGCTTTGGAGCGTCACCTTTTCGGTATTAGCTTCATAGACGGCTGTCCTAAGCGACTGGATTACCTGCTCGAGGTGTTCCAGCTGCGCCGAGGCTGCGGCATATCCGGTGGCCATCTGGGCGATCTGCTCGTCCAGCTGCTCTTTCCGCAGCTGCAATTCGGCAAGCTCGCTACGACGCGAAATAACACCCGCCGCTGCCTGGGCTGCACGCAGACGAACCCGGCCGTCGGGTTCTACAACGTCGCCGTCGAGTGTAACAAAGCGAGAATCAGCCGGTGCGATCCGGGCTGCTTCGACAACGTCGGCCAGGGCTCGAACCACATACGTCCTGCCTAGCAATCGCCACATAGCCGGGGCAAGGAACGATTCGAACCGTACCCAGTCTATCGCCCGAGCAAGAACTTTCGGGGATTTACTCGCGTCAAAATCACTTCGCAATGGATCCAACTGATCTAGACAGAGAAATTCGACCGAACCATTTTGGCCAATCGTCTCAACAAGTTCGTCGGCTGCTGCGGTAGCGTCTGAAAGCCTATCGAGCACCAACTGCTGTTCACAGCCGCTAAGAGCTGCCTGGATTACTGACGAATGGGCAACGTCCGACTGGACAAACTCGCCCAACATCCCACGGATGAAGTCGAATTTGCCAGCGCGTTTGGCTTCGATGATCTTACGAGCACCTACACCGATACCCTCAAGGCGCTGGTTCATTTCCTGGAGGGTTTCGATCCTGCTTACCAGGCCTGAACGACTCTCGCGTTTTTGAGCCAGTTCCTGCTGCTGGGTAGAACGGCTGGCTGCAACGGACTGGAATTCGCCGCGGGTCTTATCCAGACACTGCTGCGAATCGTCTAGAACAGATTCGACATCGGAAAGCTTGGCCTTTACCTGAGCCCTGGTGGTAAGTAACTGGCGGACATCGTTTGCGACCTGGCCGGCTTTTTCAGTCAGAGAATTCTTCCTGCCGTGGAGGCTTTTTTGAAGATTGTTTTGCGATTGAATTTCATTGTGTAGTTGAGCAGTCCTTCTAAGCAGGTCGATAGTGCCGGCTTTTTCATCTTCCAGCTGGACTTCCAACTCCCCGAGCCCCTTAGCGCCTGATTGGTACTGGGCCATCACTTCCTGGTGATCGGCTTCGAAGTGCGTTACCTGCAGGTCAATCTGAGTAAGCTGCTGCTGGCGAGCTGTGATCTGCTGATTGGTCTGTTCGAGTTTAGCTTCGGCGGATTCGCAACGGGAAGCGGCAGCGACGATCTGCTCGCCAAGTTCGGTCACACGGTAGGCGAGCATATCAACCCGCTCGTGGGTAGTTATGATTGAAGCGCCGGCTTCTGTGATCTGCTGTTGAAGCGAAGCCGCCTGGCGATCCATATCGATCAGTTCAACTTCCGCTGAGCTGCGGGCTGCTTCAAGCTGGTCCAGACGAGACTCGATGGCGGTCAGGTTGTCGGTGGATTTATCCAGGTTGGCCTGAAATTCTTTTCGCCTGGAAGAGAGGCTGTGATATTGGGCCAGCAGGTGCAGGCTTCTCAGCTGGCCTAGCTGCTGGGT
>SDBV01008813.1_pt1 | contig 13530 bp, 16 predicted proteins | sample 2277081 | NCBI WGS metagenome assembly SDBV01 (sample SAMN10402039, study PRJNA504765) | marine sediment metagenome | isolation source: marine sediment core GS10_PC15, 223 cmbsf | place: Arctic Ocean: Southern Knipovich Ridge | collected 2010 | reverse complement strand
TCCAAGCTATGGCCTTGGCAGCGGACTTGTTCAAGGACGGCGAACTGAGCGTGGCAGTGACCAAGGTCGATGAGGCTGACGTCTTTGCGGGGGTTGTCCGTGCGACTTTGATGGGCCTTCGGTTGGGATGGCGCTATCGGGAGACCTTGCGGGAAATCGTTTTGGGGGTGCTCGATGGCGATGTGATTGGCCCCGACGATGTTCGGCATGCGGTGCCTCTGTTGGGATTGGCACATCCGGGGGATGGATATCACTCGGAAGAGGAAGATGAGGAAGCGGGGAGTGACGCGTCTTCGGATTTGGTGCGGCGAGACTGATTCGTTCCTTGAGCTATGATGAAAAGGCCCGCAAGTGCGGGCCTTTTTTGGGTTGTCATTGGTCATATGGTTTTTGTAGACTAGCGGTAATAACCTAACGATGTGAAAGAAGAGGGAAATATGTGCCGGGAATTGAGTTGGGATACTGTGACAAAACTTCAAGCTGATGCTTTGTTGAGTGAGTGGACTGTGGACCTGAGACCAATTACGAGTTTGGGCTTTAAGTGTGAGTTGCGTCGTCGTTTGGCTTTGATTGATCCTGCGACTCGTCGGAATATTGTGCAAGAGGATGTAGGCTTTTGGTTGCGAGAAAAGGGGCGCGAAGGTTATTGGGAGTCGGTGGTCTATACCGCCTCCATGCGTAATGGTCACTATGTATATGAGGCAACGTTGTATCAATTCCCTGAGTTTATTAAGTGGTTGAAGTTCGAGGGCTGGGTTGGCGATGATGAGGATAGCAGCATTGGCGCTATGGTATTCTATCGGAATGAGATGTGCCTATCGGTTCGGCCTTCTAGTACCGATATTCGGACCCACCGATATACCGGCGAGATAACGATTGGCCCTTGGGTATGTAAGTTCGGGGAGTACCTCGAATCCGAGGATCTGAAGACTGAACTCCTTGCAGCTTTAAGTTATCTACCGAATGCCGGTGATGAAGCACCTCAAGAAATTGATGAGGTTCACGAGGAGGTTGATTTGGCGGATATCGATGCCAAGGTTGAGTTGGCTTTAGACGCGTGGCTTCCGGATTTGAGTGCCATAGACGATTTTAGGCTTGCTCCGATGGAGGATGAAGAGGACTGCTTGCTGATTCACATTCCTACCACCTACCCAGGGAAAAATGCGTCAGTCTAAAAAGCGGTCCGCTGCCGACATCGCAAAGATTAACAAGAACCTCCACAGGAAAACCCCGCAGGAAATTGTGGCTTGGGCTCTTGAATTGGCTAAAAAGCCGGTCGTCACTACCAACTTTCGGCCGTACGAGGCGGCGATCTTACACGCCTGTACTCAGGAAAAAAAAGACATAGACGTTATCTGGTGCGACACGGGCTATAACACGCCTCAAACCTACCAACATGCAGAGGCGTTAATTGAGCTATTCGGTTTGAATATTGATCTGCATGTGCCCAAGCAGACTGTGGCACACCGAACTGCTGTGATGGGGATTCCAAAAGTAGACGATCCATTGCACAAACAATTCACAGAAGAGGTTAAATTAGAGCCCTTTCGTAGAGCGATGGCCTTTCATCAACCGGATGTGTGGTTTACTAACTTGAGAAAGGGTCAAACGGCTTTTAGGGATAATCTCGATATTGTATCGAAGAGTGTAGATGGGGTTTTGAAAGTAAGTCCATTCTATTACTGGGGCGATAGCGCGTTACAAGCTTACTTGGAGCGATTTGAACTTCCAAACGAATTCGAATACGTTGATCCAACGAAAGTTTTGGGTAATAGAGAGTGCGGGTTACATCTTTGCTCGTAGCCCTACCAATTGTGCATAGAGTTAAAGTAGCATACAGCCGTCGCAAAAGGGAATGATCCGGATTAAGACAGTAACAACTCGGTAAAAAGGAGCCTTTCGGAATGAATGAAGAGTGGAAAAAACTAGATACCCCGTTTGAAAGATATGAAGTGTCGAACATGGGAGGAGTGCGAAACACTATCACCGGACACATTTTTCGACAAACAGGCACGGGGAGTCCTTATCGGCGCATAGGCCTAACTGCAACCGATGGAAGTGGGAGCAAGAACTTTCGTGTCCATCGGCTAGTTGCCAAAACATTTCTTGGGGATCCACCTTCTGAAAATATGGAGGTCCATCACATCAACCTAGATCCTTCTGACAATCGAGCGGACAACTTACAATGGTGTTCCCAAGCCGAAAACAGAAAATGGAAACGAAGCGGCAGTGGAGTAAGAGGTAGGCCTGTTATACAGAGGAACTTGGACGGCTCGTTTGTCGCGCAGTATGCCCGTATAACCGACGCCCCGTTTAATAACTCTTCAATAGTTGCAGCTTGTAGAGGTAGAATTCATACAGCTTATGGATATAAGTGGGAATATGATCCGGAGGATTTAGAAAACGAAATTTGGAAGGAAATTCCAACGGAAGTGGGTCCTGTACAGGTTTCCTCCCAAGGACGAGTACGGCTTACCTCTGGAAAGCGGAGCTTTGGATGGAATTGTAGAAACGGGTATAGAATAAGCGCCTTTAAGGTTGATAGGACCTCAAGGAAGTGGAAGTGTTTTTTAGTCCATCGCCTTATCGCCATGGCCTTTTGCCCACTTCCCAATGATATACATTCTTTTGATGTGTTGGACGTTGACCACCTTAATGGAATCCGGGACGATAATTGCGCCAAGAATTTAGAATGGGTAACGAAATCCGAAAATATGCGTCGCGCAAATCAATCGAGAACTAAACCTCGGAATTGCTTTAGAAGGCGTGTTCAAGCAATTCCGGTGGAAGGCGGAACAACTCGTACATTTTCAAGCCTCCGTGACGCCGCCAATGCTGTTCCGGGAACACATCCAGGAAACATCATTAAGGTTTTGCAAGGCAAACAGAAGTCCGCGGGCGGCCACAAATGGAAAGATGTTGGCTCTAGACCATGGACTTCATAGCTTCTTCGGAATTGGCGTCAGCGCCGTTTGTCCCGATAGTTGGAAATCTTCCGATGACGTACATGTGTGCCTCCTATTAAGTAAAGTAGCCGTAGCCGCATGCACCACATCCGCTATTGCCACATCCCTGCATAGTGCCATTTTGCAAAGCGCATTGAATCCGGGCGGGAAGGCCGTTCCCTGCGCCATGGTGCCACCAGCGGTATGGATAAAGGGGTGGATAGGATTCCCCGACCGTTCTCTTGGTTCCGGCGACGAAGTACCCGCCGACAGTATATGGATTTGACATAGCTTTTAGCTCCTACTCCTACACCTACACCCTGAGTCGTCCGTTAGGTCTCCTCGGCCTGCGTCGTGATTTTGGTTTGCGCTGAGGCCTCGGTTTGCGTTTTGGTTTCGGCTTCGGTTTGCGTTTTGGTTTCGGTTTGCGAACCGGCGGCATTGTAACCATCTTAGCAGTCCAGAAATCTTGTGAAAGAGTCGGATCTAATACAAGTTCGTAGGGCATCCAGAAGTGGCCCCGGAGACCCCACCGGCGGCCCCATGAGTTTCTCACTAGGAAAGCTTGGATGAGATTGTTATAGCCCACGATTGCGCATGCATGCCCTCCTAAGAATCTTTCCTTTTTCACATTGGGTTGGGGCATGAAGCCTTTACCCGCTTCCCTTTCAAAACTTTCATATACCCAGAACCCGAAAATAAATGGGAAGCCCATGGCGAGACATGTTTTCAATTCTTTGAGGTTCTGATCCAGACGGCGATACTCTACAACCCGGTGCCGCTTTGCATCTATACGGGTTTTTTTATTCGGGGCGATAGCGAACTTCTTGGTGCGATAAGGCCAGAGTTTGGAATGGGCTGCGCCAAACTTGTTCAAGGATTTCAAAGAGGTGCGCATCTCAGCGCCGCTGTCTCGTTTCTGGTTGCCCTCCAGCTTCCGGGTCCAATAGTATTGCGCTAGGACCGAAGGACGAAACCGACGTTTGGGATAATTCTTCTTAATGAGATACTCAACCATTGCAATGCTGCTACATGCAGTGCAGCTTCCTATCGATTCCTGCTGCATGACTGGGAGCATTCCCCGCCGGAGGTCAACTTTGTCGGGGAGGTATATTGGAGCTTTAACAGTAGTCGAAAATTTGTAGTCTCGATGGTCGCACTTACTGCATTCCCAGCCGTAGTAAGACTTCTTATGGGGGTTGTCTTTTGTCATCGAAACAGGCTAAGCGTATGCGTCTTTGTGCATCGTAACATATTCCGATGATGCTTCCAGCGTGTCGATGTAGCACCAAACGCCGCAAACCGGCCCGAGAAGGACCGGTTTGCATCTGCCCACCGTAGTGGGACAGAGGGTAGACTGATAATACGGCACCTGTCGAGGAAACGCAAGCTAAAAAACGCGAGTTGCTTAACAGCCCGACGCACCGAACGCGGCTGCACGACGGGCCTCGGCTTTGTGCCGAAGTTCTATGTTCCGTTCGAATAGGCGACTTCTCAGGTCTGATCCCAAAAGCTCCGACCACTTCTTTACAGTTTCGAGGCTCTGCTTCCCATGAGCATCACTATCTAGATAAGGGTAGGCAGGATCCTCGCCTGGTAAGTCTGCGGAAGTGATTTCTGGTACGCTATACCCACGTTGGATCATCTTTTGGTCGAGCGGATTCTTTTTATTTTGCGCATACCACTCCTCTACACAGAAGCCCCAATTTGATGGGTAATTGGGTATCTCGTACTCGGTATTAAACCCTTCTTGGTTTGCGAGCCAATCTCCAGCCAGTTCTCTAAACGAGGATTTTACATCGGCCAAGAAAGTTTTTTGGGTCTCTACGGAGGGATGTGTGTAGTATCGGGACTTCATCGCCGATCCTACTTGCATACCCCAATTCCAGTCCAGTCGAAAAATAGGTCTCATTTTTTACCTTTCGTTTTAATGGCTCTACTAAATCTAGGGGGTTTGATAAGAGACGTCAAGAAAGTTGAGAAAAAATGCGTTGTGGGGCTCCATTTTGGAGGGTAAACTCGGGATCTAACTATGACTACTTTGAACCTAAGCCGAGGAAGAAAAGTGAATACCCAATTGCGTCTAGCCAAACAACTTCGTGAGGCAGCCGAAGAAATTGAAAAGAACAATGTAGAGCACATACGCAGTCTACTGATCCTCGATGCTGACATGATGCGCAGTTTTGAGTGGACAGTTGATAGACAGTCCTCCGAAGATTGCGACTTCATTTTTGCTATCTATGCTATGCGAGGAATTCCACAGAGCGATAAAGCTAAGAAGTTTGTATTTGGACTTAAGGTTTTGAATGAAGCTGTCCCTTTCCATGATGCCACTTCCGATGATAGAGATAGATGGCCCCAAGTGGTCGGCGCAAAGGCGTTACCGTACGGCAATAACAGAATCATCTTGCCTTGCTGTGATATAATTCAACTTAGAGGCATTTTTGGCGAAGTTGGTTCGTTGAATATCACCAATATCGAAGAAGTTATTGAGGTAATTAGAGAGGCCCGAGAAATTCAAGGGAGCCCACGGTTCGGGTGGGATGATAAGGATAAGTGGGACGCGGCCCTTTCCAATTTTGAACAGAAGAAGTCAACCGGTTATTGCGTGACATACGAACCACGTAGTGCAACCGAGAGCGCCAGCGCGGGGCGGAAGTTCAAACTTCGGAAATCTTATTTAAAGACTTACAAAAATGAAGAGAATGACAAATGAAAAATTTATCACTTGTATTATTCATCACCGCCGGAGCCCTACTACTCAACCTTCTGATCATTGGATTTGGCAGCAACGTTATCGGTCACATAGTGGGAAGTTTACTATTCGGTTTTTTGGGATTCATATTTCTTCCCTCACAACAAAAAAAAGCTCCCAAAATTGTTGAACACAAAACTAAAGATGGTACGATAATTGCAACGCGAACGGTGAGGTTATTGCCCCCGCAGGCCCTTCAAGAAAAAATCACAGAGATTAAAAAAGAGCATAAGGAACTTGAAACCGGTATGAGGAACATTCGGGGAGACTTCGGCCCGGAACAAGAAACCGTTTATATTTCAGCCGCAGAGCATATAGCTGCCAGCGACAAGGCGCTGCTAAGGGCCGAAAGATTCTTGGAAAAGGAACAAATCTACTATGCGGGTGAAGCAACCAAAGACGCAATGAGTCTGAATATAGTAGCACGCGCACTCCTAAGCGGACTCACGGCAGGAATATGCCAATTTCATCGCGAAGGTGGACCGGCTGTTGAGCCAGCTGATGGCTACAAAGCTTGGTACCGGAACGGCCTGCGCCATCGAGAAGACGGTCCGGCTATTGAGTGGGATAGTGGCAAGCGCACCGAATGGCATAACTCAGAAGGACAACTACATAGAGAAGATGGACCGGCCCTTGAGCTGGCGAATGGCTCCAAGCATTGGTTTGTGAACGACGAGCGCCATCGCGAGGACGGCCCCGCTATTGAATACGCTGATGGCTCCAAACATTGGTATCTGAACGGCCAACCTCATCGAGTGGATGGGCCTGCGCGCGAATATGCTAATGGCTCCAAAGAGTGGTGGCGTTACGGTCAGCTTCATCGAGAGGATGGGCCTGCGCACGAATATGCTAATGGCTCCAAAGAGTGGTGGCGTTACGGTCAGCTTCATCGAGAAGACGGATCAGCTATTGAGCGGCCTGATGACTCCAACTCTTGGTGGTTGAACGGCCAGAGGCATCGAGAGGATGGGCCAGCTATTGAATGGACGGATGGCGACAAGGAATGGTATCGGAACGGCAAGTGGCATCGAGAAGATGGACCAGCTGTTGAGTTAGCTGATGGCCGCAAAGCATGGTATATGAACGGGCAGCGGCATAGAGAGGACGGCCCCGCTATTGAATATCCTACTGGCCGCAAGAAATGGTATCTGAACGACGAATGGCAACGAACCGAATGGCGGAACGCCAATGGTCAATTCCATCGCGAGGACGGCCCCGCGTTTTTCCACGCTGGTGGTCTCAAAATTTGGTACCAGAACGACCAGCGCCATCGAGAGGATGGCCCAGCGGTTGAGTGCTCAAATGGCACCAAAGCTTGGTTCTTGAAAGGTGAGCCCCATCGCGGGGACGGTCCTGCATTTGAGTGGGCTGATGGCCGTAAGGAGTGGTACATAAACGGTACGTGGCAACGCACCGAATGGCGAAATGAGGAAGGTCAACTCCATCGTGGAGATGGCCCCGCGATGATTAAGTCAGGTGACTACACGGAATGGTACCTGAATGGGCAGCTTCATCGCGAGGATGGACCGGCTTACGAGAAACCCAATGGCTACAAGGAATGGTGGGTGAATGGTCAACGGCATCGGGAGGATGGTCCGGCGGTTGAGTATGCTGAGGGTTCTAAATTTTGGTATTTGAACGGCCAGTGCCATCGGGAGGATGGTCCGGCGGTTGAATATACGGATGGCCCCAAATATTGGTACTTGAATGGCCAGCTTCACTTTCCCCAGGGATAAACTAATGTATCGAAACCTTTTAACTATACTTATACTTTCGTTTTTTCTTATTCTGTGTGTTGGCTGCACAAGACACCCGACTGGTCCTACCTACATAGTGAGCAAATACATTACGTATAGGAACTTTCTGACTACTACTCTCCATTATCACATAGTGGTTAGGGATAAAGAGGGTTCCTATGACTATCGTGTTACCAATGCAGAATATTCTGCATTGCAAGTTGGAGACAAATGGGGGCGTCAGGATACTGTCGAAGCCTCCGAAGAGTTAAAGGAAGTTAAATGAATTCTAAATTTGACGCAATTAAAAAATTAAATACCAAAATTGAAGAGCTAGAAGCTGAAGAGAGAAAGCTGCGTAATCAGTTATCTGGCCAGCTACGTAAAATAGCTGCGCATAAACTCAAATGGGATGGTTGGATTTGGGACGAAATTTTGAAAGCCGGTTGGTTAAATCAGGTAGAATGGGAGTTGGTTTATCATGGTTTCGATTGGAATAGTTGTTATGAGAGATATGAGAGAGGCGTCGGTTTCTTGGCTTCTTCCCTTCAAGTTCCGGCCGAAATGGTAGAGTTTTTTCGTTCCTTCGTGCCGCGTGGCCCTGACGACGAGCCTGACGAGGATATTTGTCAGATTTATCCCAAAGGTTCCCTGTATGCCGGAAATCGAGATGCTTTCGGCTTTACTTGTAGCGAAGAAGAGCTTTCTATTTACAGCGATGGAAAGGGGGTTGTTGATGTAATTCAGGAACTCAATCTTAAGTTGTGCCCTGAATCCAATAAAGAATTAAAGGAAGCTTGCGAAATAGCTCAGCGGAATATTGATGCGGCTCTAAAGTTGGTGAAATAAAAGGAATTAAAAATGTCTAGAACAATATTTATTAGTTTGGTTTCCTTTCTCTTTTTAGTGCTGGTGGGATGTCCACCTTACACCGACCATCCGATGCTTGGTGCGTATGTGGTGAGTAAATATATCGCCAATCCTAGCATTATTGTGGTTAGAGAAGAGGAAGGGGGAGGGGAAGATTCTAAGGTGGTTAGAGTTACCGAAAAGAAGCTTCAGAGGGATATCGTTCTCTATTATATAGGTGTTCGGGACGAGAAGGGTAGTTACACCTACCGGATTACCAAAGAAGAATACGAAGCGGTGTCCGTTGGGGATAGATGGGGTCTTGAATCCTCCAAAGATTCTTCTGCTGAGGAAATTCAATGAGCGACAGTCCAATCCAAGAATGGGAAGAGGCTGATCTTCCTGTTATGCGGAAGTGCGCTTGTGAAAGCAAGACAGGTGCAGGTTATTGTTTGGCTTGCGGGGATGTAGGCGAATTTGTGGAACAAACGGCGTGTTCTTCTTGGAATATATTTGAATTGAGTGGAGATGAATATGGAATAAGTTCAAAAACATTACGGTTTTCACATTTCAAAGTGAAAGAATTATCTCAATTTAACGAACAGGTTAAGGAAGCTAGTAGGCAGTTGGGTCAAGAGTGGTTACAAGGAGAGAGGAGTCCCGGTTTTGAGAATGCTTATCTTCTTCATCGTCTTCCACACGTTTTGGTTCAAAAATATGGGTATCGCATGGTAAGTTTTCCACGTGTGCAGCTTCCGGCTAAGGATTTTGAATTATTTATTGGCGACCGGAGGGAGCGGGAGGCGCTTACACCGCAAGAACTGGAGCCATGGGAAAAGTTATTAGGCGTAGATTTATTAGAAAAACTTGAAACTCAAAAAGATTGGTATGCATGATATGGAACACAACAATGAATTAAAAATAAAACGCCACTTTGCTCAACAACTAATCGAAGCCGGGCAACAAATGTTGCGAGAAATTGAAAGTGAGGCTGATAAGCCAACTTTTACATATTCCAACGGCCTCAAGGAATGGTGCGTGAATGGTGAGCTTCACCGTGAGGATGGTCACGCTCGTGAGTGGCCTGATGGCCGTCGCAAAGAATGGTGGACTAATGGTGAATGGCAACACACCGAATGGCATAACGCTGAAGGGCAGCGACACCGAGAAGACGGCCCGGCTATTGAAGAGGCCGATGGCTCCAAGCAATGGTGGTTGAATGGTGAGCGACATCGCGAGGATGGCCCCGCAGTTAAAGGAGTCCATGGCTACAAAGGATGGTATCTAAACGACAGGCTCCATCGCGAAGATGGGCCCGCTCGTGAGTGGGGGAACGGTTACAAAGAATGGCACAGGAACGGAGAAGTGCATCGAGAGGATGGACCGGCGGTTGAGAGCCCCGAGGGCTACAAAGAATGGTGGTTGAACGGAGAATGGCAACGCACCGAATGGTATAACGCTGAAGGGCAGGTACATAGAGAAGATGGCCCGGCTCGTGAGTGGGCTAATGGCAACGAGTCTTGGTATTTGAACGGCAAGCACCATCGGGAGGATGGACCGGCGGTTGAACATGCGGATGGCTACAAGTCTTGGTATTTGAACGGCCAGCGTCATCGGGAGGATGGGCCGGCGACGGAGTGTGGTTGCCGCAAGGGATGGTGGTTGAACGGGGAGTGGCAACGTACCGAATACCGCAACGAGGAAGGGGAACTCCATAGAGAAGATGGCCCGGCTCGTGAGTGGGCTCGTGGCACCAAGGAATGGTATCTGAACGGACAACGCCATCGTGAGGATGGCCCCGCTATTGAGGAGGCGGATGGCTCCACATCTTGGTATCTGAAGGGCCAACTGCATAGGGAGGATGGTCCAGCCGTGGAATGGCCTGATGCTGATGGCCATAAGCAATGGTGGTTGAACGGCAAATGGCAACGCAGCGAGTGGCATAATGAAGAAGGTCAACTCCACCGCGAAGATGGTCCCGCTATTGAACGTCCTGATGGCTTCAAGGCTTGGTGTCTGAATGGCCAATACTATCGAGAAGACGGACCGGCGGTTGAGTGTGCTGATGGCTCCAAGGAGTGGTACCTGAATGACCAGCGGCATCGCGAGCATGGACCGGCGATTGAGCGGGCGGATGGCACCAAATTGTGGTACTTGAACGGCCAGCCCCATCGCGAGGATGGTCCGGCGGTTGAGTGGCCGGATGGCCCCAAATGGTGGTTGTTGAACGGCCAATTACATCGCGAGGATGGCCCGGCTATTGATGAGCAGCCTGATGGCACCAAAGAATGGTACCAGAATGGGCAGCGTCATCGTGAGGACGGTCCTGCGGTTGAGTGTGGTCGCCGTAAAGAATGGCTCGTAAATGGTGTGTGGCAACGCACCGAATACCACAATGAAGATGGGCAGTTTCATCGCGAGGATGGACCGGCGGTTGAGCGGGATAGCGGCGCCAAGGAATGGTGGGTGAATGGCCAACTGCATCGAGAGGATGGTCCGGCTATTGAGTGGACTAGTGGTACCAAGACTTGGTACCTAAACGGTAAGTGGCAACGCACTGAATACCACAATGAGGATGGCCAACTACATCGCGAGAATGGCCCCGCTATTGAATGGAGAAATGGCAACGTGGATAAGTATGACATATTTGGGAAGGTCGATGATTTATTATCATGGAACGAGTCGAAAGAACTACGATGAAGAGTAACCAACGAATTCTGTGTCCCTCCTGTTCTGGAGACGGTATGGTGGAGTTCCTTCCCGAACAAAGTCGATCCCTTGCATGGGAGGAATGCTCTTTATGTTTTGGGGCCGGAACCGTGGCTAATTGGCCTACTGAGGAGAGAAAAAGCGTGGCATTGGAATTAGACCAGAGTAATCCGGTTGAAATTGGAGAATTGATTTCATGGTCAAATGGAATTATCCACAATCGTGGGGAGTGGTGTGTACACCGGGCCGAGGAGCTTCACCATGGCCATGGAGTCGATGTATGGCCTAATTTTGGTTCTGTCGTCTTTCGCACCGCTACTCAGGTTTTCGTTTCTCGATGTTCCGCACAGGAGGAAAAGGATCTTATATGGAATCTCAAACAAAAGCCGCGGCGGCCATGTCCCAAAAAACGCCTCGCTCCGGTGGAATTGGACACAGCGAAGTTAGATGCCGCAGAAGCTGCCTACCGAGAGCGGCTCGCCATAAAGCGTGAGAAAAAAAAGATAAAAATAAAAATAGAGATCGATGGAACTACACACTCTCTGATTTTTATAGCGTGGGAGACAGAAGGAGTATGGATAGCTCGAATTAAGGAGTATCCGGGATTTATTACCCAAGGCGATTCGTTAGAAGAAGTCAAAAAACTGCTTATCGAGGAATTCTCAGACACGGCTGAGCATTATGTAGAAGAGTTGGAGCACTTCAAATGAAGTCGGCTCAATAGCCGGACCATTCTCACGATGTAACTTGCCGGCCGCCCATTCAAGTACCAACGTTTAGTCCATAGCGATCTTCTTCATTACTGCGTGTATACCAAACTCAGGTAAATACAACCTGTTGACGTATTTCCTCAAGAAACCAGTTCCATTATGTCATTCGGCGCGTTGCCGTTTGCCATTCAACCACCATTCTTCGGAGCCATCTTGACGTTCAATCGCTGGACCGTCCTCGCGATGCTGGAGCCCAATCGCCCACCATTCCTTGGCACCATCCCACTCAATAGCTGGGCCATCCTCGCGATGGCGCTTGTCATTCAAGTACCAATGTTTAGTACCGTCCGCCCACACCACCGCCGCCGGACCATCCTCACGATGTAGCTGGCCCTCCTCATTGTAATATTCGGTGCGCTGCCACTCCCCATTCAGGAACCACTTTTTCATACCATCAGCCCACTCAACCGCCGGACCGGCCTCGCGATGATACTTGCCGTTCAGGTACCAAAATTTGGAGCCGCCCGCATACTCCATCGCCGGGCCATTCTCACGATGGCGTTTCCCCTTCTCCCACCACTCCGCATGCCCATCCGAACGCTCAAACGCCGGACCATCCACGCGATGAAGCTGTCCCTCAGCATTCCGCCATACGGTGCTTTGCCACTTACCACTCGGCCAATACTCCTTGCGGCCGTTCGATCCGCCGCCATCAAGCTTTTGAATAGCTTCTTCATATGCTTCACGCAAGGAGGCTGCTGTTTCATATAAAAAGGCGGCCTGCTCATAAAGCTTCTTATTCTCTCCTTCCGGTAAAGTCGCGGCGGTTTCGCGAAGATGTTCGAGGACTGATTCCTTCATAGCTTCACTTTCATTTTCGTTGCCCCAGCACTGCAAAATTCCTAGGACTTGTTGGGACTGCCTGGTAATCCCCACGATAATAGTGCAATCAGGCATTGCCAGCAAGCTTATTTTTTCCTAACTAATCTTTTGAGGGCTGGGTTGAAAAAAAGATTAGTGGACATATTCTTTGACATCGAACAGCAAACCATTAGAATTAGGTAGCATCGGGAACCAGAAGAGCACTGGGTGCTGCGTCTACCTGAAGTTTGGTTTAGACCCAGGGAACAAGAAGATATTCGATTTTTTGTGGTCGTCTTTCATGGAACCTGCGCTATGAGGAAAATATTCAAACAAATTCCGTCCCTAATCGACGTGCTGGAAGAAGACCGCGCTGAAGAATTGTCAATACTAGCGCTGCTCAAGCCGGTTAACGTGCATTCTTATAATCTGGTGGTTGCTTCTCCTTCGATTAGGGAGGATGAGCAGCGACGGAAGAAGAGCCCACCTGGAAAGTAGGAGAGCGCATACGATCTACATTGAAGGAACTGTTTTCCTCCACTTGCTTGACGACAACGACTTCTCCTTCCACCTACCTGAGCCCGACGACGACTTTAGAGAAGGCCTCTGGAATTTAAAACAGCACGGTCTCACAGGGCTTCGTCCCGCTTTACTTCTTTCTTCTCTTTTGCTGCTTTGATTTCTCTGTTGCAAGATATGCCGCTAAAGGAGGGAGGGGTGGTTCTATTACTGCACCAAGAGCGGATCCAATCATCAAGGAATTAACGAGCCAGTGGTTCGTTCCCTCTAGAGCCACATATCCTCCGAGGCCGACAGCCCAAAAAATCCGCATATCCTCCATCAGTGGATTGTATTTCTTGGGGGTGATCATTTCTCGTAACAAATATGTCCCCGCTGCCGCCGCTGTTATAACAAACCCACCCAATGCCCATTCACCTAGATTCAGTTTCAATTCCGCCATTTGT
>SDBV01008812.1_pt1 | contig 13530 bp, 13 predicted proteins | sample 2277081 | NCBI WGS metagenome assembly SDBV01 (sample SAMN10402039, study PRJNA504765) | marine sediment metagenome | isolation source: marine sediment core GS10_PC15, 223 cmbsf | place: Arctic Ocean: Southern Knipovich Ridge | collected 2010 | reverse complement strand
ATGAGAATTCTCCTTATTGGAAGTAAGAGTTTTTCTCATGTCATTTTACACTATTCACACTTTTGTTAAATCAACGGCATATAAAGTTGTCACTCAACTGCATTTAAAAGTGTCCCACAATAGTTACGACAACTAATACATTATATGATGTTACAAAAACTGCAACTCCTATACCTGGGCTATGTCCTATTTTTGCAACAGCTTGAAAAATAGGTATAATAATAGGCAGAAATAATAATCATTATCCATAAGGAGCATTCATGAAATCCCCTCTTTTCTTTCTGGTACTAAACATTTCATTACCACTTTATTGCATGACTGCCGTAAAGGAAAAGACTCAGATCAAGCTCTGCAATACTTGCTATAAAAGTCCCGCTTTTGAAGAATGTGAGAAGCTCAGCAGATGTGGTGCTTGCAAAGCCGTTTATTATTGCTCAGAAGAATGCCAAAGGAGAGACTATGAGGTTAATCATAAAGAAAAGTGTAAGAAGCTCAAAGAGCTACCTGTAAAGATAAACCAAGAACTACTCAATAGAAAGCTCAACGATCTTGTTAAAAAAGACGCCAATCCTGAACATATTAGACGCTTGGTTCAAGCAGGAGCCGATGTTGATGCCCCGAGCAGCAGTCATATCTATGAAGGGCAAACACCACTTTCGGTAGCCTGTTCAAAAGGTTATCTTGCTATAGCTGAAACTCTTTTGGCATGTGGAGCTGAAGTCGATACACTAAAAGGTAACTATAGACCCCTAACCCCCCTTATGCGTGCCTCACTATCTGGCCATTATGAAATATGTGAGCTGTTATTACAACATGGAGCCTCGGCAACAAAGGTAGCGTCATATAAAGAAGATCCTGGCGATATGTTTTTTGCTGAAGACCGTCGTCATACTGATAAATATTGTTTTAATACGGCTCTTTCCTACGCTGTTGAGCGTAATAATCTCGGAACAGCTCGCCTATTGCTTGAGCATGGCGCTCATAGAGTAATCAACCTGACAACCTCAAATGCCTTTAATTCCTTATTAGGTGCAGTATATGGCAGAACACCTTTCTTTATGGCACTTAATGCTAAAAATTCAGAAATGTGTCTTCTTTTGTTACGATATGGGGCATTTGTTGATGCACTTGAGCAAGTGAATAGAGAAGGCAATGACGAAAACGCTCTTGAGCTTGCCGCACAATATGGGCTGCCTGAGGTATGTCGCGCCATCCTTATTCGGGCCCTTTCCCTCCACCCTCAAATCACCGAAGAACTCAAGGTTATTATGGATAAAGCGCACGAAAAAGCTTCCTCAGAAGAGGTTCGTAAAGTGGTAACTTTAGCTTCCGTTGAAGAACTCGTAGGTGCTTCGCTTGATGAGGAAGTGCTTCCTATGAAGCCCAAGGAGCAAGTTGATAAAGCAACTTTTAGAGCCTCTATAATTAAAGATAATGGTACTGCATTATTAGAGTTTTATAATGTACTGACCTTAACCAAAGAAGAATACCGGTGTCTTTCGCTTCTTAAGACACAGAACCCAATGGTTCATCATATATGTGCTCTAGAATCAGTCAAAGTAGAAGGTGAAGAAGAAAATCTCCTCGCAATAGCCGCAAAAAATAATATGCCCCAGGTTTGTAGTCAACTTATTATGTATACCCTTGTGTCCCACTCATTTGAACAAATTGAGGCCAAGCTTAAAGCTATTATGCAACAAGCATATGATGTAGCAGCATCTAATGCCGTACGAAAGGCAGTTGATTTTGAAGTGATTAAGCGTGCGCGCAAGCATTTTCTCATACACGAGCAATCCAAATAAAGACAAAAGACAACTAGCTAGAAGTAAGCACTCTTCACAATAGTACCAGCAGCGAGGACACTTATCACCCTCTGCGTCAATAGCTAGTCCAAGATTCTAAAGAACTATTCCAAAAAGCAACCTCTTTTTTCATAATGAAGGAAATAGAGTCAAGCACTTCCTAGTTTTCCATTAGCCCCTAACAATGGGGATAATAACTCTCAATGAAGAATATCCACATATAGCCTTCAGATAATATTATTCGCACCAAACTCCTCCAATAATGGCCCCTGTAGCCTTTTTTCGGGTTAGGAAAAATAGATGCTATTAGGTAGCGACTTTTTCAAACGCACTCCCTCAACAAAACAGTTCAAAACTCCTTCTAAATAACCTAACAATAGAGCAATTAACCCATAAAATCTTCCTAATTAAGACCGACTCTAAAAGCAATTTCAAGAATAACTCTGCCAAATATAACTATTCAGCACACACAACCCCAATCAACACATCAAGCCATGGAATGGCCCTGAAACTAAATCTTCAGGGTTCCCTTTCCCCTCAAACAAACCGCTTCCCATCCCCCTTCAAACAACCACATCTCCCAACCACCTCAACACTTAGTTTGTATTTTAGTACCATACACTAACAATAACCTCCAACTCCAACGGATAGTACGGAGCACTACTACTCAATATATCTGCCCGCCAGTACTACTTTCTTCAGTGAAAGTATTTCTGCATGGGAAGTATAAAGGTAGGAATAACATCGAAACACTCAGCTTGGGCCTTATTGTCCAACAAGATCATGGGGGTCAGATTCTCAGCAAAGTTATCAAAGAAACACCCGTAGACATCTACCTTGAGGTATCACTTCCCAAGGGCCTCAAAAACGTTGAAGAAAGCTGAAACACTACGATTCATGCATGACTTTAAAGTTCCCTTTACGAATAATCAAGCCGAGCGCGACATACGAATGGCAAAGGTTAAACAAAAGATTTCGGGTTGTTTCAGAAGCAAAGAAGGAGCGAAACGTTTTTGTAGAATTCGAGGTTACATTTCAACTTCACAAAAACGGGACATTAACGTTCTTCTTGCTCTTGAGAAAGCTATACGAGGCCATCCGGAAGTCTTTCTATCATAAAATTTACTTAATCTTCGAGAGTTCTCCATTGGTAATAAACGGTATAGTAACAATTGAGTAAGGCAGCTTAGTAAGCGTTACCTCCTCATCATACGTAGCAAAGAAGGATTCCTCTTTAAGATACTCTTCAGCAAACTCCTTATCAATACCAACGGTTACGGTATCTTTATCCACCTTGTATGAGGTGATTAATTTTGCAGCTTCAGACGAAGCTGCAGCGGTACCAAAGAGACTGAGAGCTAATACAGAGATGAATTGAATAGAAGATTTCATCGGATATTCCTTTTCTTATTTGGGGCTAATATGATCTTATCAAGAAGAAATGTATAAAATTACAATTGCAGCGTCAAATCCAACAGTATTTGCAAAAGCAATTATAGTCCGAATGATCTTGTTCAGAGAATTAGTGTTTTCTTTAAACTCAAGCGTCCTACCCTCTTCTTTAGACAACAATTCTTTAATCATAGTTTTTCCTTTCATAAGCTTATATTTAGTTTAACTCGGAAGAAACCAAAGTCAAGTGCTTCCTAGTTCTCCATTAAGCCCTATTAATAGGAAGAATAACCTCTAGTCGCAAACATGCGGATGTGGCCTTCAGGTAACATTATTCGAGCTCAACTCCCCCGATAATGACTCCTGCCGCTTCTTTTCAGCCCATGGAAAGCGGATGCTATTAGCTAGCGTTTTTGGCAAAGACACTCACACAACAAAACAATTCAAAAACCCCTCTAAATAGCATAAATGATAGCTTTTAGAGTATGTTTTTCATAATAAAGAATTCGTCATTTCGGAAAACATCATCAAAAGCTCGATGGCTCTCGAATATCATCACTACACCTTCATATTGACAGGCCAAACCCCCAAACCCCTTCACCTAAGGTCACTTTCAAACTAGGAAGCGCATACGCATTTTACTTCCTAGTTAAATCTGTTCCTTCTAAGAATTTCACCAAAACAACCTAACAATAGAGCAATTAAGCCATAAGACCTTCCTAACTAAGACCAACTCTAAAAGCAATTTTAAGAATAACTCTATCAAATATACCGATTAAACCCACCAAAATCAATAAAGCTTATCCAGTCAACATACCAAACTCTGAAATAACCCTGAAGCCTACATTTCAGGGTTCACATTACTCTCAATCGATCTCTACCAATCCCCTCAACACGCTGTTTGTATTTTAGCACCATACAGCTATACTAAACACACGAGATAATCAACCTAGGAGACCCATGAAACACCTACTCACCATTCTATTATTTACCTCTTCCGCCATTGCTATGGACACTGAAGTAGTTAAACAACCTGAAGCGCAAGAAGTTCTTCCCGCACCGCCAAAACAAAACAACAAACCTCCTGTTGCTAAAGACAAACAAGAAGAAGAACTCCCCTTACCATTAGCACAAAATGATCAAGCTCATGCCTCACGGCTTTTTGTGAGGAATACGGCAGAACATCCCCTTCTTATCAAGTACACCAAGAATGGCATCGAGCTCAGACGGGTAGTGCGAAGCACTACTACTCTTTATATATGCCCACCAGTGTTACTTTCCTCAGTGAAGGTATTTCTGCATGGGAAGTATAAAGGTAAGAGCAATATTGAAACATTAAGCATGGGCCTTCTTAGCCAACAAGACCTTGCAGGCAAAATACTCAGCCGTGTTATCAAAGAAACACCGGTAGACATTTACCTTGAGGTATCATTGCCTAAGGGCCTCAAAGGCGCTGTGTCATCGTTTGGGTTTGACGTTAATTCTCAACCAACAGATAACAACCTTGCGCTGCCAGAAACTCTAGAATATGTATTTCCTCATGCACACAGCTTGATTAACAAAGGCTCAGTACTCTTAAGCATCACCGGTTATGATTTCATAGCACTAAGACACTTTCTTAATGTTCCTGAGGACGCCTCTAGAATAAGAAGATGGGCTGGTTAAGATAGCCGAACTAAGATCACTGTACAAAATTAGCTTTTTAACTGTTCTTAAGAAGATTGTCCCCAGGTAAGGTCACCTGGGAACAATCATTAGTAGTTAGTCGTCTTCAGAACTAAAGAAGTTCACTATCACACTTGCTATTTTTGAGAGAATACCCTTCTTGGCTGGCGGTGTAGCTTCCTGCGTTGATAGTTCATTGAGGGGAGAAGAATCCTCCTCTTGAACTAAGCTCTCTTCTTGTACAGTTGGTGTATTTGAGCCACAGTCATTAGGATCTTCTGAGAGGAATGGTTCAGCTTCAAAAGAGCCTCCTCCTGAAATGATTACCACTTGAGGACCTGCTGGGGTGCCCCACCAGTTTTTCCTGGCTACAACGTTAGCTTCATCTATTGATACATCGGTCGCTATATCAACCCAAGAATTCTTACCTCGAGAATTAAAGGCTCCACATCCAGCATCTACGACAATAGTCGATGGTTCGATAGTTTTAGTATTTTCAGAAATACCAAATTGACCATTTCTAAAACAATTACATTCTAAGCAAACGTTCAACGGCGACCAAGGGCCAATATCTTCTTCATCATCGAAAGCCCCTAGCCGTAACGCAGTACGAAAGTTATTGGCTCTGTTGCCGCGGATAACGGCATCAACTGATGGCCGTTCAGCTGGTCCAGAGACATTAATTAATTCAACCAATGCATTTCCTATATTTTCAAACGTATTGTTTGCTATGCAGGCCTGCAGATCTACAGTGGCATTTATGGTACCACGCACCCCAGAATTTGAAAGGTTAGTCAGAGTATTTTCCTTAATATCTGCACATACTGGCCCTATCCTATCAGGAGCTCTTGAAGTAGGAAATATACGAACGCCAACAAAAGCCTTATCTATAATATTATGATGAACAGTTAAGCATTGAGTACTTGTAGAACCAGGATTAGAAAGAGTATAATTAATTGCCGTGCGATCAGTAGAAGGGCCAGTATTTATATTTCTAATAATACTCTTTTTGATGAGTACGAGGGGAATATTTTGAAAAGCTCCCCGCGTTGTTGTAAGTATTGAGATGCCTGCGTCCACCGCAAGGCTCGGATCATCAGCAGAAATTGTATCAATAACACTCTCGAGTACCTTGAGCGTAGCACAAGCATTTTCACCGTCAGTGAAGACGAATATGCCAACCATGATTCCAAGAGAGGTATTGATCAAGTTCTCGAATCGAGAGTTCTTCACACAAACATCTCTTGTTAATAGAGTAGCATCCGGCACTTGCCAAGCGCTTCTTGCTGCAATAATAAGACCGCTACCACTACCATCTAGTACAACACATTTATATACAGTTATCTTGCCGCTCGCTTTTTCAGTATCACTCATTTCTGCAAAGGAAGATATAGCAGCAACTAGATAAGATAGACCAAAAGTATTTGGAAGATCCCCTCCAGTTACCCAGTCCCTATAGGTGGTTTCTGATTTGTTATGTCCAGTAACCAAGACATTCTCAACACAGACATCAGTACCATTTGTTACATCAATAGCAGCAGCCCAGGCATCTTTGATATGAATATTAGCTATGGTATTTTTACCGTTACAGGTTATGACCGCAAAGTCTTGACCTGTTGGCATGAATAGCTGTTCTTCAGGAGTGTTACCAGCACCGATAACTTTTTGGCATGGCTTAAGCTCAAGGGTTCCTCCAAGAGCAACTTTAGAAGGAAGAACTATGAGTTTCTTCCATCTAGCATTCTGTGCATCCTCAAGTTTATTAAATGGTTTATTCTGGGAACCATTACCACCAGGTTGTGCACCAGCTTGTATATACTTAGTAAGACATTTGTCATTCTTAGTATAGGTTGATCCCACAAATGCTACCATAAGTAAGGATACTAACATCTTCTTGTTCATACTATTCTCCTTTGAGCTCTAGGCTCGTTTTGTGTTATGACCTCTACCGGGCCTTATACGCATCTTAACAAAAATGGTCTTGCAAATGCAAGGGTTTGTTTGTTTTTTTAAATTGCTTTGAAATTGTCCCCGTTTTAACGCTAAATAAGGGACTACAGCAATGCAGTCCTTTCTTTCTTCATATGATTGTTTTCCTCTTGCACTCCCCTTCTTGCTTGGTATACTCTTATAAAAGATCAAAACCAAAAGTATACCTATGATACAAGAACTTTTTTCAACGTCCGTCCAAGAACTGATGAATGCCGCTATCTCAGTAGCACAATCAAGAAGAAACCCTACTCTGCAACCATTGCATCTGTTGGCAGTAGGTCTCAGCAATGAGTTTTGTCTCTCATTCTTTAGCGTGTTTGATATTGACGTACCTAGATTACGAGAACTGGTTGACCAAGAACTTACTAAGCTGCTTTCAGTTGAAGGCAGTCAATTACAAAGCGACTATGCTTTACAGGACTTTCTACAAGGCTGCAAAAAGCAGGCTGATGCTTTGGACGATAAGTACATAACCTTAGAACATCTAATCTTAGAATGGTGGCAAACCAGCCACTTGCCTGAAGCAATTAGAAGCTTCTTTAAGCAAACGGGTATCACTAAAGATCAGCTATTACACCATATGACCACTATAAGAAAGGGAAAGAACGTGACTGACAAAAACGCAGAAAAGAGCTACCAATTACTTGAGAAGTATTGTATTAACATGACCCAACAGGCCCGTGATGGCAAGCTTGATCCCGTTATTGGTCGTCATGAAGAGATTAGACGTGTCATCCAAATACTCTCAAGACGTACTAAGAACAACCCTGTTCTCATTGGTGAACCAGGCGTTGGTAAGACCGCCATTGTCGAAGGTATTGCCCAGCGTATTGTGAACAATGATATTCCTGAAAGCTTGAAGAATAATGTCATCTATGCGTTAGACTTAGGACTCTTAATAGCTGGCACCAAGTACCAGGGTGAGTTTGAAGAGCGGCTTAAGGGTATCCTAAAAGAGGTAGAAGAGAGCGCTGATAATATTATCTTGTTTATTGATGAGCTACATATGTTAGTAGGAGCCGGCGCCACCGGCGGCGGTATGGATGCCTCTAACTTGTTAAAGCCGGCGTTGGCTAGAGGTATACTTCACTGCATTGGCGCAACCACGATTAAAGAATACAAAAAGTACATCGAAAAAGACGCGGCGCTTGAGAGAAGGTTCCAGAAAGTGCTGGTGCTTGAGCCCTCCATTGAAGATGCTATCTCTATACTGAGAGGCCTTAAAGAACGGTATGAACTTCATCATGGTATTAGAATAAAAGACCAGGCTCTTGTAGATGCGGTACAGCTATCAGCTAAGAATATCCCCGAGAGGTTCTTGCCTGACAAGGCTATTGATCTAGTAGATGAAGCTGCGGCTATGGTTAAGATGGCTATTGATTCACAACCGATTGAGCTTGATCAGCTTGAAAGAAGAATAAGACAGCTCGAGATTGAAAAAGTAGCCCTTGAGAAGGAAAAGAATGGCGTTGCTAAGCAACGGTTAGAAGAACTAGAGCAGGAGCTTAATAGAATTAAAGAGGACTACCAAACGCTGTTAAAACAATGGAAAACAGAAAAGGCTCCGTTAGAAACGATTAGTAAGTTAAAAGAACAAATAGACGAGGCTCAAGTACAGTATGCACACGCAGAGCGTATGGGTGACTTTGCCAAGGCATCTGAGATTAAGTATGGCACTATAGTTAAGCTTGAACAAAAGATAGAGCTTGAACAAGAGAAGCTTAAGAGCCTTAAGACTCATCTTATAAAAGAAGAAGTTGATGAGCAGGACATTGCTAAAGTCCTCGCTCAATGGACCGGTATTCCAGTAGAGAAGTTACAAACCAGTGAATCTGAAAAACTTCTTCGTATGCCTGAGATTTTGAAGGAGAGAGTTATTGGCCAAAGAGAAGCCCTTGAGGTTATCAGTAACGCCATACAAATGCATAGAGCAGGTCTTGCTGACCCTAACAGACCGATTGGGTCATTTCTGTTTTTAGGACCGACAGGAGTCGGTAAAACTGAAGTTGCCAAGACGTTAGCAGACTTTCTGTTTGATGACCCCAAACGTCTGGTAAGAATAGATATGTCTGAATACATGGAAAAGCATGCGGTTGCAAGATTAATAGGAGCCCCTCCGGGGTATGTAGGGTATGAAGAAGGTGGCCAGCTTACTGAAGCAGTGAGAAGACAGCCCTACTGTGTTCTTCTCATTGATGAAATAGAGAAGGCCCACCCGGATGTGTTTAATCTGTTTTTACAGATACTTGATGAGGGTCATCTTACTGACGGCCAAGGTCGTACCGTGTCATTTAAGAACTGCATTATTATCATGACCTCTAATATTGGCTCCCCTATAATACTCCAAGCTGGTAAGATAGATGACAAAGTCAAAAACGAAATAGACAATCTTCTACATAAGCACTTTAGGCCAGAGTTTCTTAATAGGATTGATGCGGTGGTCTACTTCACCATGCTCACCCATGATGACGTTAAGAAGATTGCCCGGTTACAAATTAACCAGCTTAAGAAGCGCCTTGCAGAGCAACAGGTTGAACTCACTATTTCAGATAAAGCACTTGATAAGCTTGCCGAGCTTGGCTATGAGAAAGAGTTTGGCGCACGCCCGTTAAAACGGGCCGTGCAACAATACATAAGTGTACCGCTGTCACAACATCTGTTAAAACATCCTGATGAGAAAACACTCAAGGTAGACCTTAAGAAAGATAAACTAGAGGTCTCCTCATGAGTAAGCTTATTGTCGCCAACTGGAAGATGGAGATGGCCCACATGGAAGCCATTGAATGGCTCCATGAGGACTACCCAGAGGTACGTATTACGGCAGACAACTCACCCCATGAGCTGGTTATCTGTCCTTCATTTACTGAACTTTCCTATGCCACTGAACATTTTTTTGAGGACCAATGGGGTGCCCAAAACTGTGGCACCTATCCGTTAGGGCCCTTTACCGGAGAGGTATCGGCTATATCTTTAGCGGAGATGGGGGTGTTTCATGTTATTGTAGGCCATAGTGAACGAAGGGAGTTGGGAGAAACTAATGAGATGATCAAGGGTAAGATAGAATCTTTATTGCCACAGTTTATCAATCCTATTGTCTGTATTGGTGAAACCCTTGAACAGCGGGAGAGCTATAAAGAGGTGCTCTTCAAGCAGCTAGAAGTGTTGATAGAGCCCTATACTAAGGCTGATATTAGTCCCATTATTGCCTATGAACCGATCTGGGCTATTGGGTCTGGCAAGACCCCTAAGGAGAACCAGCTTGAAGAGGTGGTGAACTACATCAAAGAGGTTACTGCTGAACTGAAGCCCAGCGTACTGTATGGCGGCAGTGTTATGCCTGGGATTGCGAAGCGGTTTAGTCCGCTGGTAGACGGGTATTTGGTGGGATCTGCTAGTTTGAACCCGGAGCTACTTAAAAAAATTATTCTTTCGTGCTAGACTGGGGTTATTATGGTTAAAACTATCTCAAGGAGATTAACATGGCATTTTTATATAGCTTATTGATTATACTATTTGCGTTACTATGCATAACTATGGTATTTCTTATTCTGTTACAAAAGGGTAAGAGTAGCATGGGACTTGGTGGTATGGGCGGCGGCACACAGCTTCTCTTTGGTGGCTCTGGTGGACAAGATCTGTTCCAGAAAGCTACCTGGGCAATGGGTGCATTATTTATGGGTGGTTCACTCATACTTGCTATGATGAAGCGTCCTACTGAGTCGCAACTCATTAGTGCTCTTGCTCAGCAACAGGCGCAACAAACAGCTCCTAAAGTACCAACCGAGTAGATGTATCTCATTTCAAGTATCGGGACCTGGTTTCTCCATTTCATTACCGAGATTGGTGGTGCTTCGTTCTTTCTGTTTAGAGCAGTAAAGACCTTATTTACCACCCGTTTACGGTTTAAGCAGCTCCTTACCCAGATGAGGCGTATTGGCGTAGACTCGTCAACCATTATCTTCATAAGTAGCCTCTCTTCTGGGTTTGCTTTGGCTTTACAGACCTATGCTGGCATCTCAAAAGTAGGTGGCGAAGAAATGCTTGGCGCGGTGGTAGCCTGGGGTATGACCAGGGAATTAGGACCGGTACTTACCGCTATTATGGTCTGTGGCCGTTCAGGCTCTTCTATAGCAGCAGAACTAGGTACCATGAAAATCACCGAACAAATTGATGCCCTAAAGACGCTGTGCATTAATCCCCTACAGTATTTAGTCGTACCTCGCATAATTGCCGGTGGCTTTATTATGCCTTTTGTCACCACGTTTGCTATGTTCTTTGGTATCCTGGGTGGCTATCTGTTTGCCGCTACGACCTTAAACAGCAACCCTGAGGTCTATATCCATAGCATTAGAACCTTACTCACCTTAGGAGATATTCTTGGTGGTCTCATAAAGTCATCCGTATTTGGGTTTATATTAGCCTTTGTTGGATGCTATAAAGGCTACCGCACCAAAGGGGGTGCTAAAGGGGTAGGTAAAGCAACCACCAGCTCGGTGGTCCTTGGCTGTATATTAATATTAGTATCTAACTACTTCTTAACGGTCCTACTTCTCAAGGTGGGCCTATGATACTTATAAAAAACCTCACCAAGAAGTTTAATGGGCATGCGGTCCTCAATGATCTTAACTTAGAGCTCCCACAAGGTAAGATGACCGCCATAGTTGGTAGATCAGGTGAAGGTAAGTCCGTCCTACTAAAATCAATCATAGGTCTCATACAGCCAACCTCAGGCTCCATTCTAATAGACGATCAGGAGATAACTACTCTCACTGAACGTGAACGAGAAGAGTTCTACAAAACCTGTGGTTATGTGTTTCAGTTTGCCGCCTTACTTGATAGTCTCACTATATTTAAAAACGTTGGCATCACCCTGCTTGAGCAGGGCATGTCTAAAGAAGATGCCCTTCCCATAGTCACCGAAAAACTTTCTCTTGTTCAACTAGGTACCGATATCTTACACCAGTACCCTTCAGATCTTTCAGGCGGTATGCGTAAAAGAGTAGGTATTGCACGTACGCTTATTACTAACCCCAAGATCATCCTCTATGATGAACCAACAACGGGTCTTGATCCCATCACTTCTCACATTGTGCATCAGCTCATGGCTGATATGCAAAAACGGTTTGAAGTGACTTCAGTGGTAATTAGTCATGATCCGGAGATATTTAAGTTTGTGGATTATGTAGCGATGCTCCATGAGGGACAGATTAGGTTCTTTGGCGAAGCTTCTTCAATCTGGGAGTCAGATAATCCGTACATCTACCAGTTTATTAGGGGGCTCACTAAGGGGCCTATTAACATAGATGTCACCAGCTAAAAACTCAAGTTTTGCTTCTTAGGCTCAAGATACGTAACTATAGCCTCATTCCCCGCCTCTTGGGCTTTCTTACTCAGAAGAACGCCAAACTTATTTAGACTTGATAGCTGCGATTGCCCTCTTAACTTCTGCAAGGCTATCCATGGGACCTTAAAAGCATCAATATCTTGCTTTGCTCGCATACTATAGCCCATAAGAAGAGCTATGAGCACTAACATATACTCTGCTCTTTCCGGCTTCTCGAGACCTTCAAACTGTTCCCTATCATTATCAAATCCTGCAAGTATCAACTGGCAATACATCCTAGGAAAGTAGTCCACGCCAAGAAAGTCACACATGACAACCAAACATTCTCTATCATCCTTAAAAAAGAAGACCGGTACCACATTAACAAAGTATTCAGGTCATCAGCACCTGATCTTTAAAATGCTCTGCAAGCCCTTTTAAGATACGCTGTGCAAGCTCTGGACAGTCCTTCACTATAGCCAAACAAAATAACCTCTTTAAAAAGCCCTCAATTCTTGCTTCTGCATTATTACTAGCTCTATAGAGCTTACACGCAATCTCATCATGGGAACACAATACTGCACAATAGACCCCAAGGTCTCTTACCAGTACCAAATGAGGTTCATGCTTAAACTCCCCCATTCTTCCTTTTAAGCACTCACTGAGAAATACCTCATCATTTTCAGTGATACATTCATTCTTTCTGAGCAGCTCAATCAGCTTATAGACCTTACGTTGATTAGCGAGATCCTCAGAGGTTACTAGCTCTCGCATGGCAAGTAAGCCAGCCTCTTTTAACATACCACAAACAGTCCCATAGTTCAGCTTTTGATTAACCTTTTTGGCAACAGAAGCTAGCTCAACGTTCATAGCAACCAGGGATGACGAGAGTGAAAGTAATAAGAATATACGCATGATGCCTCCGTGAGTTATATTGAGCTTATAGCTTATCACATGAAGGGTTTAAGAACAAATTGATCTAAGAAAGCCCGCCTCAGTTAAGAAGCGGGCAGCAGTAATACAAATAAGACTAGTTCTTTTCACCCTCAAAAGCCTCAGTTATTCTGGCTTCCATCGATTCCGACATAGGGCGAGAGAAAAATTCAATCATTAATAACCGGTGCAGGATATCCGGATTCCTAGTCGGAAGACTATCGAAGAGTTCCTGAAGTTCAGGATCTAACTCTGGCAAATACCTTTCGCCTTTGGGTATTTCTTCCATTTCATCAATATCAATACTCCGGACAGTTTTCTAATATAGTTTAGAGGAGTTCAAAAAAACTTGAGCTTCACAAAAACCATGTCATACTAGTTTCAAAATTTTTGCTGAAGAATGAAATTAGTTGTGACGAGGTA
>SDBV01008811.1_pt1 | contig 13533 bp, 8 predicted proteins | sample 2277081 | NCBI WGS metagenome assembly SDBV01 (sample SAMN10402039, study PRJNA504765) | marine sediment metagenome | isolation source: marine sediment core GS10_PC15, 223 cmbsf | place: Arctic Ocean: Southern Knipovich Ridge | collected 2010 | reverse complement strand
CCTCGGTCAAGTCGCGCAGGCGGCGGGCCAGGACCGGGGTCAGGCTCTCGGCCGGCAGACGCCAGGTCCAGTTGCCGGTGGTCGTCGCGGGGGTGTTCAGGCGCGCCCGGTTATCCAGGCCGAGGAGGTCCTGGGCGGGAATGATGGCGGTGTTGGCCGGCGACATGAAAGCCAGCCGGATCAGATCCCAGTGAATCTCGCGGCCATCGCTACCGGCGTAGCGCAGGGCGCGCTCGTAAGAACTGAGCAGTCGTCGATCACGGCGCTTGCGATGGGCGCGTTTCAGCATGTTGAGCCAGCCCACGGTCGTGTCGTTGTCGTGTGTGCCGGGATAGACCACACAGTTGCGCGGGTAGGTGTGCGGCTGGTTGTAGCGGTCGCCTTCGTCGTGGCCGAAGGCGAATTGCAGCAGGCGTATGCCGGGGAAGCCGCAGCGATCGCGCAGCGCGGCCGCCTCCGGGATCAAGAGCCCGAGATCCTCCGCGATGATTTCGAGCCGTCCCAGGCGCCGTTTGAGCGTGTTGAATACCTCTGTGCCCGGAGTCTTGATCCATTTGCCGCGGCGGGCGGTCTTGGCCCGGCTCGACACGGCCCAACAGCGGTTGAAGCCGAGGAAGTGATCGATCCGCACCGCATCGAAACACTCGAATATCCGCCGAAAGCGAGCCACCCACCAGGCGAAGCCGGTCCGGCGATGACGAGGCCAGCGGTATTGCGGGTGCCCCCAGAGCTGGCCGTCGTCGCTGAAATAGTCGGGCGGCACGCCGGAGACGGTCTTCGCGTGGCCGCCGACATCGAGGTCGAACAGGTCGCGGTGGGCCCAGACGTCGCTGCTGTCGTGGGCGACGAACATGGGCAGGTCGCCGATCAGCCCCACGCCGGCGTCGTTCGCGTAGCGCCGCAGGGCCGTCCATTGGCGATCGAACACGAATTGGAGGAAGCGCTCGAAATCGAGCTGGTCGCACAACTCGTTGACGGCAGCTCGCAACGCGGGCTTGTGTCGCAGGCGCAGTCCGCGCGGCCACGTTATCCACGGTTGGCCGCGGTGCCGGCGACGCAGCGCGGCGAACAGGACCTCGTCATCGAGCCAGGTGGACTGACGCTGGCAAAACCGGCGGAAGGCCGGGTCAGTCGCACCGCCATCACCCACGAAGCTGTGATACGCCTTGCGCAGGCGGGTCATCTTGAAACGGGCGGTCGCGCTGTACGCCACGCGCCCCTCCCGCGGAGCGGCGGTCGGGCGCGTGTCCGCCTGGCTCAACAGGCCGTCTTCCCCGAGCGCGTCCAAACTGATCAGCAACGGGCTGCCCGCAAAAGCAGACGTCGCGCTGTAAGGCGAGTTGCCGGGACCGACGGGGTTGAGGGGCAGCATTTGCCACCAGCGCTGGCCGGCTTCGGCGAGAAACTCCACGAACCGATACGCCGCCGGGCCGAGGTCGCCGCAGCCGTGGCCGCCCGGCAGAGACGTCGGGTGCAGCAGTACGCCAGCGGCGCGCCGGGACAATGAGAGGGCGTGCCGAGCGCTCTGCTTCTTTGGCTTCATGGAGTCTTGTCCGGATTCCAAGCGGTCCGTCCCCCACCCCCGGAGGGGATGGGGCACCCGGCTGACGTCACACTCGTCACTTGGTCTTCGGGGCCTGCCAGACGATGCCGTGCCAGGGCCCCATGATCAGGTGCAGCTTGCGGTCCTTGGCGCTGTGCTCGCCGCGCACCACGAATACGCCGTTCCACTTGTCCGGCACGCCGGGCGGCAGCGGACACCACACCGAGCGCAGCTTCCCGGCGCCGTTGAGGGCACACAGCAGGTATTCGTTCTCGTCCTCCCGCAGAAACACCCACACGTCATGCTCGTCGTCGGTCAGCAGTGTGCGGAACGAGCCGGTCCGCAACGCCGGATGCGCGTTGCGCAGCGCGAGCGCTTCCTTGTAGAAATCAAACAGCCGATCGAAGACAACGTCGTCGGGATTCTCATACGGCATCAGGTCGGCCCACCACATGGGCTTGCGGCAGGTCGGGTCATCGGCTCCCCACATGCCCAACTCGTCGCCGTAGTAGATCATCGGCGCCCCCACGTACGTCATCTGCAGGAACGCCGCCAGCCGTGCCTTGGCATACTCCTCCATGGTAGGCACGCCGTTGTCGTAGTGGGGCCCGTTGTCCTGCACGCGGTTGGCGTGATCGTAGGCGCGGTCAGGGTTGTGGGCCATGGAAGCCACGCGGTCGGTGTCGTGGCTGCCCATCAGGTTCTGCAGCGCGAGCGTCGCTTCCCACGGATACGCCCGCCGCAATTCACGCAGGCGGCGATCGATCTCGCTGACCGTGATCTTGTGCTTCTGGTCGAAGATCCACGCGACTGCGGCCCGCGAGAATTCGTAGTTCATGACGGCGTCGAAGTGCTCGCCGTCCAGCCACTCTTCGGCGCGCTGCCAGATCTCGCCGGTGATGTAGGCCTCCGGGTTGATGGACTTGACGAGCGCGTGCCATGCGACCCAGAAGGGCGCGGGGATTTCGTTCGGCACGTCCAGCCGCCAGCCGTCGATGCCATCGCTGGGGTCACCATCCCCATCCGGGTCCATCCAGCGACGGGTGACGTTGAAGATATGCTGCTTCACCTGCTCGCTGGCCAGACCATCCGCACTCTTTTTGAAAACCGGCAGTGCGGCGTGCCCGGCCCAACCGGCGTACTCGAACGGATCCCACGAGGTCACGTCGAACCAGTCGGCGTACTTTGATTTCGGGCCGTTTTTCTTGACGTCCTGAAACGCGGGGTGGGCCACGCCGACGTGGTTGAACACGCCGTCAATGATGACCTTGAAGCCCATCTGGTGGGCCTTCTTGAGGAAGCGCAGGAAACGCCGGTCGGACTCGGTCCAGACCCAGGTAGACGGATCCGTGTGGTCTTCCAAATCCTTGATCTTGTCGTAGTCGCCCTTGGTGCCGAAATGATCGTCGATGTGCAGGTAGGTATCGGCGTTGTATTTGTGGTGGCTTTCGGCCTTGAACACCGGGTTCAGGTAAAGCGCGTTGACGCCCAGGTCCTTCAGATAAGGCAGCTTTTCCTCCAGGCCGTCGATGTCGCCGCCGTACTGCCGGTCGAACACGTAATGTTTGTAGAAGGTCTGGCCGTCCTGCCCTTCCCACGGCGACGGCTTGAACCAGTCGCTGGTCCAGGGCCGGACCGGCTGGCGGTCGTTGTCCGGGTTTCCGTTGCGGAAACGATCCACCATGATCTGATACCAGATCGCGTGCTTGGCCCAATCGGGGGTGTGAAACTCGACTTTGCTCGACACGGGCACCTCATATTCCTCGGGACTGCGGCCGGTCCGGTCACCATCGGCCAGAATAAAGACGTACTTGCCTGCGGGACTCGCGACCGCGGCCAGCTCGGCCGTCACCTCCCACAGCGTGAACGGCTCGCCGACCTCCACGGCGGACAGCGCGACCCGGTTGACGCCGTCGGGTGGTGTCACCCACACGTGCTCCACATCGTGCGACAACGTACGCAGCCGAAACAGGGCCCGGGCTTTCGTCAATTTCTGAAAATAGAGCGTGTTGTCCGGTTCGTGCTCCAGAGCCAGGACCTCGATGTTGCCATCGCCGACCTGGGCGGGCGACTCGTGCAGGTGGGCGATGCGGCCGAGCCGCAGGACCGAGTTCCGGCCGCTGTGGCCGTCATGCACGCCTTCCGGGTTTTGCCGGTCGGCCACCCAGCGGCTGCCCTCCACGACGAACTTGTACTGGTGCACGCCAGCCGGCAGCTCCAGGGTCACCGTCCACACGTTCTCCGCGTCAGGCCCTTGCATGGGCAGCGCGTTGGGCTGCCAGTTGTTGAACGTGCCGGCCAGAGACACGGCGGTAACTTCGCGCTTGGGCCGGAAATGAAACGTGCAGCGCCACAAGCCGCCGCGGACCGTCTCGACCGTGACCGAGTCGGGCAGCGGCCCCGGATCCGCGTCCGCGGGGACCGGGAGCGGTGGTACGGCCGGCGGCGGTTCGGCGGCGTCGCACGGGACGACGCCGACGCAGGCCACCAGACCCAGCGGCCACAGCAAGAGAAGAACGGCGACGCGCGGTGTCAGTTTGATGGGGTACATGGGGATGACTATACTCCGTTCCCTGGGCCGGACCACGCGCGGTTCCAGAAGCGCGCAATCCGGCTCAGCCAAGACCTCCAATAGCGTAACAGGTTCCACTTGGCTGAAAAGGTGTCTCACACGGTCGGCTCATTGATCCGCAAGGCGCTGGTGGCGGGGGCCGTCCTGATTACGCTGTGGGCCTTCGGATGGGTCGCGGCGCGGCCGTTTCTGCGGGGGCCCGATGACACCGCCCGCGTGACGCTCCGGCTCGTACACTGGGGCGATGATCGCGAGGCCGCGATCGTTGTCCGGCTGCTCGCGGGATTCAAGCAGAAACACCCCCACATCCGCGTGGAGCGCATTCACCCCGGCGGGGCCGAGGCACTCAAGACCAAGGTCCAAACGATGGCCGCGGCGGGCGATCCGCCGGATGTATTCCAGTGCGGCTACGAGCGGATCGCGGGCTGGGCGGAAAAGCAACTGCTCGCCAACCTGGAGCCGTTCATCGAGCGCGACCGGCAGTCGGAGGATCCGGACGCCCTGTTGCTGGACGAGTTCTACCCGAACGTGATCGACACCTTCCGCTACGACGGCAAGACGATCGGCCGCGGGCCGCTGTACGCCATCGCCAAGGACTTCACCACCGTCGGTTTCTACTACAACAAGGACCTGTTCAGGAAGGCCGGCGTGGCGGAACCGCCGACCGACGGCTGGACCTGGCAGGAGTTCATCGAAACGGCCCGCCGAATCGGGCGGCTGAAGGGCTGCTTCGGGGCGGACTTCGTGACGTGGGAACCGATGTTGCGGCTGTTCTGCTGGTCCCACGGCGTCGATTTCACCTATGACCGCTTCGAGACGTTCGACTTCACCGACGAGCGTCTCCGGGAAGCGCTGGATCGGCTGCGCGGCTGGTTCGAGGAGGACACGCGGGCCCTGCGCAGTGCCAAGACGCAACTGGAGACCGGCGAGGAGCCGTTTCTGTCGGGGCGGGTGGGGCTGGCCGGACCGTTCGGACGCTGGAAGATCCCGGTGTTCCGGCTGATCACGGACTTTGAGTGGGACTTCGCCCCCCTACCGCACGCGGAGGGGCAACCGCCCGTCAACGGCACGTTCACGTCGGCCTGGGCCATGTCGGCCCGGACGGAGCATCCGGATGAAGCCTGGCTGCTGATTCGCTATCTCAGCGGTGAAGAAGGCCAGCGACTGGTCTGCGAGGCGGGGCTGGCCATCCCGTCCATGATCCGCGTCGCCGAGAGCGAGGCCTTCGTCAACCCCACCCTCAAGCCGGATAACGATCAAGTCTATCTGGACATGATCCCCCACGCACGGGCCATCGACTGGCCGGCGCACACCAAGTATCTCGACAAACTCCGCAAGCGCATGGAAGAGATCTACAAGATCGGCCAACGCCCCACCGCGCCCGTATTGGCCGACGTGCAGGCGGAGTGGGAGGAGTTTCGGCGCACCGACCTGAGCCGCGGCGAACACCAGCGCATGCCCTGGGGCGCGGTGGCCGTGAGCGTGCTCATCCCCGTCGTGCTCGGCTTGCTGATCATGGGCGTGTTCTGGTGGCGCCGACGGCCGAGACGGATCGCCTTCCGCGAGGAGCTGGCCGGCCTGGGCATGGTCAGCCCGTGGGTGCTGGGTTTCGTGCTATTCATGGCGTTCCCGGTGGTGCTGTCGCTGTTGCTGGCGTTCACGAACTGGAGCGGCCTGGCCACACTGGATCACGCCGAGTGGGTGGGGGCCGGCAACGTCAGGCAAATGGTCCACGACGCCGGGTTCGCCAAGTCGTTCGCGGTGACCGCTTTCTACGCCCTGCTGGCGGTTCCGCTCGGCCAGCTCGCGGCCCTGGCGGCGGCGATGCTGATGAACCATGAGATGCCCGGCATTCGCTTCTTCCGGGCGGCGTGGTACCTGCCCAGCGTACTGGCGGGTGTGGCGATTTCCATCCTCTGGAAGTGGGTCTTCCACCACGAAGACGGCATGCTAAACCACCTGCTCAACCCGGTGCTGGGCCTGTTTGGTTGGGCCGCGCCGCGCTGGTTCGAGAAGGACGCCAACACGTGGGCAGTGCCGGCGTTTGTGATCATGAACTTCTGGATGGTGGGGGGCAGCATGATGATCTACCTGGCCGGGCTGAAGGGTATCTCGAAGGACCTCTACGAAGCCGCCTCGATCGACGGAGCCCGCTGGCGGCACCGCGTCCGGCACGTGATGCTGCCAATGCTCAGCCCGGTGATCTTCTTCAACACCATCATGGCGGTGATCGCCTCCTTCCAGATCTTCACCCAGGCCTACGTGATGACCGCCGGCGGCCCCGGCGACACGACGCGCTTCTATGTGCTGTACCTGTACAACCAGGCGTTCGACTTGCACGAAATGGGTTACGCGTCCGCCTTGGCCTGGCTGCTGCTGATTGTGATTCTGGGACTGACGTTGTCGCTGATGTGGGGGAGCAAGAGGTTTGTGTACTATGAAGCACTTCGTGCGTAGGATTCCAGGGTCCCAGGGGCCGAGGGTCCAAGTGTTTCAAGTCGGGAGGCGCTCTGGTGCTGAAGACGTACAGAGATTTGCTCGTGTGGCAAAAGTCCTTTCAGCTTTGCATTCGGATTTACCGGCTCTCGAGGAACTTCCCGCGCGACGAGCGTTTCGGCTTGACGTCCCAGGTTCGCCGAGCCGCGGTCTCGATCCCATCGAATATTGCAGAGGGTTACGGCCGGGGAACGACACGCGACTATCTACGGTTTCTGTGGGTGGCGAATGGCTCGCTGGCCGAAGTGGAAACGCAGCTCATGCTGGCCCGCGAGCTACAGTTTGCTCCAGAGACCGCGTTGAACGACTTACTGGAAGCGATGGCAGAAGTCGAGCGGATGCTCAAGGCTCTGATCCGCTCGTTGGAATCAAAGGTGGCCGGTTGAACGCCGCCCATCCCAACACTTGGCCCCTCGGCCCCTCGGCCCCTCGACCCCTGAGAGTGTCATGAATCGCAAGACGCTCGCCATCTACGCCATCCTCCTCGCGGGTAGCCTCGTGATGCTCTTCCCGCTCTGGTGGATGGTTTGCGTGAGTTTTTCGACGCCCGCCGAGGCCAGTGCCGCTGCTACCAGTACGACGGAGTTCGATTGGTGGCCGGACTTCGCCAACTGGCGAAACTACGCCGAGGCGCTGCGGAGTATGGGCAGCACGCCGTGGTACGGCTTCCTGGACGCCTTCGCGAACACGGTGGTGGTCACCGTCCTCAGCGTCATCGGGCAGGTGCTCTCGTGCAGCCTGGTGGGCTACGCATTTGCGCGGCTGCGGTTCCGGGGACGGTCGCCGCTGTTCATCCTGATGATCTCCACCATGATGCTGCCGGCCCAGGTGACGATGATCCCGATGTTCATCCTGTTCCGCTGGTTCGGTTGGATCGACACGATCCTGCCGCTGGTGGTGCCGATGTTCTTCGGCACGCCGTTCTACGTCTTCATGTTCCGGCAATTCTTCGCGCAGGTGCCGGAGGCGCTGGTCGAGGCGGCCCGCATCGACGGCTGCGGGCACCTGGGCATCTGGTGGCGGATCATGCTGCCCATGTGCCGGCCGGTGATCGCGATCACGGCGATCTTCGTGTTCATCTTCGTCTGGAACGACTTCCTCGGCCCGCTGATCTACCTGCACAGCGAGGATCAGATGACGCTCGCGGTGGCACTCAACTCGTTCAAGAACCAGTACGGCGACTTTCGCGACGCGCATTGGCTGATGGCGGCCAGCATCGTGACCATGATCCCCTGTATCGTGCTGTTCTTCGTCGCCCAAAAGCAGTTCGTCGGCGGCCTGCAACTGGGCGCAGTGAAGGGATAGGCCGGCCATCGCGCCATTTGCCGGTTTCCCGTTTCCCGTTTCCGGTTACCGGTTTCCTGTTGACCGGTTCCTATCGATCAACCGGTGATCAGTTCCACGAACGAGTCGATGTCGAAGAAGTCCACGCTGCCGTCCTCGTTGCAATCGGCTTGGCTGAGGTCGCAATCAGGATATTGGGCGGCGTAGCCCGCGGGGTCCGTGATTGCCAGCACGAACGCATCAATGTCGAAGAAGTCGACCGAACCGTCACAGTTCATATCACCGAGCAGCGGCGGCGCGTCCTCAAAGCTGAACACGAGCAGACCCATTTGCGGGATCGTGATCCACGCCGAGTACGGCATGCCGTCATGGCCGGTCTCACTGGTCACGATCGAGCCGCCATTCCCGACTCCGTTGCCCAGATAGTCGAGCGCCTGGCTGTTGAGAAGCTCGTACCACGTCCCGTGCTGCGAGAAACCGAGCTGATAATCGTAATAGTCGCCGTTGCTGAAGTTGGCGACCACGATCAAGTCGTTGCCGTCGTCGCACCACCGATGGAAGGCAAGTACATTGCCGCTTTCGTTCAGGTGGTAAACGTCGCAGCCGGCGTCGGATCGAAAGCCGCAATTGCCCTTGCGGACCGCGATCACGTCGCGGAAGAACTGCACGATGGGCTGTCGCGCGGCGGCCTTGGCCCAGTCAATCCGATTCGACCAACCGCTGCCGAAGGGTGCGTCCTCCATCCACTCCCCGCCCTGGAGGAACATCGGAATGCCCGGCGCCAGGATCGTCAGGCCTTGGATGAGCTTGGAACGTCCCTTGGCCCACACGCTGTACGCGTCGCTGCTGTCAATCACGACCGCCAGGCGGGCATCGTCCGCCTCGTCATGGCTCTCGACGTAGCGCAGCAGATGCGTCTTGTTGGGGTAGTCGGTCGCGAGGATCGCGTTGCCGACCTTCCACATCTCCGGGTCGCCGAAGGCCGCGTCAAAGATCTCCTGCCGCACGTCGTCGTTGAACTGATCGTGCCATTGGGAATCGAAGCCAGCCCCGCCTTCCGAGGTGGAACGCGTGATCCAGGTATCGTTGGGCAGTTCCTCGGCGATCGAGATCGCGTCGGCCTTCCGCCGGTCGATCACGCCGTTGATCTGCTGCATCAACAACCAGCCCTCGGGGTACCCGGCGGGGAAGATCCAGTTGTCCCGCATATAGCGCGTGGCGTCCATGCGGAAACCGTCCACGTGATACTCGTCCAGCCACAGGAGCATGGCGTCGATGAAGTACTCCCGCACCTCCGGCTTCCAGAACGCGGCCTGGGCTCCCCAGGGCGTATCGACGGCGGGATTGTCGAAGTAGATCTGCGTGCCGTCGTAGTACCACATGAAGTTGCCGCCGACGGAAAAGTGATTGAAGACCACGTCCAGGACGACCGCGATGCCGTTCTGGTGCAGAATGTCGATGGTGTACTTGAGGTCTTCCGGACTGCCGTAAGCGTTCTCCGGAGCCCAGTTGTTAATCGGGTTGTAGCCCCATGACTCGTAATAGTCGAACTCGGTAACCGGCATCAGCTCGACCACGTTCACGCCCAGCGCCACCAGGTGGTCCAGGTGCGTGTCGACGATGTCGCGGTACAGACCCATGCGACCCAGACCGTCGCCGTTGCCGGAGAACGTGCCCACGTGCAGCTCGTAGATCACCATTTCCTCGAACGCGGGGGTCGGGAAATCCTGGTCACCCCAGACAAATCCCCCCGGATCAATGATGAACGTGTTGTCGTTGTCGGCGGGATTCTGGGCCCGGCCGCGCGCGTCGGGCTTCCACGTGCCATTGAAGTAGTATTTGTACATCTGCCCGTCGTTGACCGGCGGATCGACCCGCGCGGTGAAGTAATCGCCGCCACCGGTCATCGGGTCGCCCAGGCCCCAGCCATTGAACTCGCCGCGCACGTGGGCCGAAGACGCCCCGGGGGCCCAGACCTTGAAGACCGCCCCGCCATCGCTGACCAGCGTCCCGCCCAGCGGCGCGTGGCTCAGCGTCGCAAAGTCCAGCGTCCAACCTTCGGCCGGCGCCGCATCCGACATGCCGGCCGGCCCGAGATAGTCCGTGTCGCTGCCGTCCGTCAGCTCGAGGTAATACTCCACGCTGCCGTCGGACGAGGTGGCGGGAATCGTGACCGTCCACACGTCGTAGCTGCCACGCTGGTGCGAGAACTCGGCGTCGATCCACGCCTCGGCACCATCGTCGACGTGCACGCGGGCCGAAGTAATGTCGAAATGGAAGGTCTGAAACGACACCACGAAGCTCTCGCCATCCATCGGACAACGCGGCACGCGGTCCAGCCAGTGGATGTGCGAGATGCCGCCCCACTCGACGTTGTCGTCATGGTCGGCGGCAATCGCCGGTATTGCGAGTGCGATGATCAACAGAGTGGCTTTCGCGGGCATACAGCGTACTCCAGTTCGAGCAGGGTCCCGGCTCGTCAGCGTCATCCGCGGCGCCGTAGCGCCGCTCGCTCCCAGCCTAACAAATCGACCGTGTAAACAGAACGTCTTACTCGAATTATAGCGCCTACCGGTGAGCAATCGCGGCGTCTCGGTCACGTGGCGGCGCTTGACCGTCCGAGTAGAATCCGGATGCGTGAGAGAGAGACCCCCGGTCGGCCAGTGGAAACCGCGGCACTCGAGGGGATTCATGGCCCCACGGTGGGGCGAGAGTCCTCAGCGAACAGCCGGGGCCGGACAACCCTTGGAAAAAGTGTGGGAGACAGACTCATGAGCAGGATCCGATGGATCAGCTTCGGCTCGGTGATCACGGCGATGGTAGCCCTGGGCGGCTGCACTCTGGTCGGCGCGTTTCGAGCCGACGAGGCCTTCAACCTCACCTTCGATGACGACGGTATCACGTCTCTGAGCATCGTTTGGACCAATGGCAGGGTTACGGTGGCGGTGGACGAGAACGCCACCGAGATCACCGCGGCCGGTACAAAATTCGTCAATGCGGAGACGCAGGAGGCGGCGGACGGCGACCTGGATGTCATCACGGTCGAACTGAGCGCGTCGGAGTCGGTGGCGTCGCGGGCGGTGCTGCGCTTTGAGGCTCCACGCGCCGGCGTGCGCGTCTACGGCGCCGACGTGGAAGTCACGCTGCCGGCGGGACTGACCCTGAACGTCGAGTCCGCCAACGGCGACATTCGCGTACGGGATAACCAAGGCGACACGACCATCGATCTGGCCAACGGCCAGGTCACGATCAGTAATACTCAGGGCGATCTGACGATCAACCTGGCCAACGGCAATGTGGCTGTGACGGGCCTGGAGGGCGACGCGGCGGTCGAAGTGGCCAACGGCCGTATCAATCTCGAAAGTACCGGCGGCGACGTCGTCGCCAACGCCGTCAACGGTGATGTCGACGTGCGGGCGCGGCCGGCGGCGAACGGCACGCTCGAGGCTGGCGTGACCACGGGGTCGGTCTCGATCCAGGTGCCGTCCGACTTCGCCGCGACACTCGAGCTGGAAAGCGGCCTGGTCGGCAGCGTGGACGCGACCTTGGGCGGATTCACCGTCACCGCTCTGGAAACGCGACGTACGCGCGTCGTGGCGACGCTGAATGGCGGCGGAGGGAGCATCTCGGCATCGACCGTCGTGGGCAGCGTGGAGTTCGCGAGTTTGGACTAGCGCTGAGGCGGGAAGTAACGTGCCCGGCAACCGGGCTCCTCTTCCACCTCGACGGCCTTGAGCCGCGCCGGCCCGGACGAGCCGTGGCACAATTCCCGCGCCACGTACCAGGCCACATTCTCAGCCGACGGATTGCGCTCCGCGAAGGGCGGCAGATCGTTGAGATTCCGGCCGTCGAGTCGCGTGAGCAGCTCGCTGAGTTGCGCACGCAGGGCACCGAAGTCCACCAACAGGCCCATCTCATCCAGCTCGGGGCCCACGTACGTGGCCCGTACGCGCCAGTCGTGCTCGTGCAGCTCTTCCGCCGTGCCGTCGGACCGGCGGAGGCGGTGCGCGGCAGTGAACTGTCCCGTTACGCTCACCTCGAACATGGCCACGGTTCCTTTTGCTCCGGCGTCTACAATACTCCTGGAAGGCGACGACGTATTGTAGGTCCGCGCCGCGTCCCTGGCGCTGGCAGCACAGCTAGCGCGGCGTCGTCCGGCGGGCACTCGACAATCGTGCCAGGCGCGCCAAGAATACGGTCCACTGACGATTTCGCCCAGAATCCCCGAGCCGCGACGGACAGCCAGGAATGCGAATCTGCTTTACCAGTGACCTCCATGGAGACGACGGACTGTACGAGCAGCTCGCGAACCTGCTGCGCGCCGAGACGCCGGACCTGCTGATCCTCGGCGGCGACATGCTGCGCGACGGCGAGCGCGACGATCCGCTCGGCACGCAGGTCGTCTACTTCGAGCGCCGGCATATGGCGCGGGTGGCCGCCTGGAAGGCCGCCAACCCGCGCCTGACCGTCGCCTGCATCCCGGGCAACCACACCTGGACCTGCACGCGGGACGCGATGCAGGCTCAGCACGACGCCGGCCGCCTGGTGCTTCTGAACCACAAGCAGGTGTGGCATCACGGCGGGTTCGCCTTCCTGGGCTACGCGGACACCCCGGCCTGTCCGTTCTGGATCAAGGACTTCGAGCGGCTGGACCTGCCCGGCGATCCGATCCCGGAGTTCGAGGGCTCGGTCTGGGACCCCGTCGAGCAACGGCCCCGTGCGGTGAACCTGGCGGAGCACTTCACCAGCCAGCCCACGATGGCGGAGGAACTGGCTCAAGCCCCCCCGGTGCCGGACCCGTGGATCCTGGTAGCCCATACACCCCCGCACGATTCCAAGCTCGATCGCCTGCCGAACGTGGCATATCCCATCGGCTCGCGGGCCGTCCGGCGTTTCATCGAGCAACGGCAACCGCTGTGCTCGTTGCACGGCCACGTGCACGATTCGGCCCTGGTGACCGGCGGTTTCGCGGACCGGATCGGCCGGACGCTGTGCATTAACCCGGGCCAGGGCCATGAGCGTCTGCACGCCGTGGTGTTCGATACCGAGCGGCCCGGCGAGACGTTGCGCCACACGGTGTATCCGTGAGTGACGCCCACCCGCCGCCGCGGGGCCGCACCCCGGACGGTAAGGCGGCGCTGGACCGCAACCTGATCCTCATCGGCTACCGCGGCTGCGGCAAGACGAGCGTCGGCCGGCGGCTCGCGGCCCGTCTTGGATGGTCCCTGGTGGACACGGACGAGCGCATCGAGGCCGCGGCAGGCTGCTCGATTCGAGAGATCTTCGCCAGCCAGGGCGAGCCCGCGTTCCGTCAGCTCGAAGCCGGAATCATCGCCGAAGTCACCCGCGGCAAACACCGGATAATCAGCGTGGGCGGCGGTGCGGTCCTCTCGGAGGCGAACCGCGCGGCGCTGCGCGCGGCGGGCCCTTGTGTCTGGCTGACCGCGCCGGCCGAAGAGTTGCACCAGCGCATTCTGACTGATCCGGGAAGTGGAGCGACACGCCCCACGCTCACCGACCGGCCCGGACTGGATGAGGTCCGGCACTTGCTCGCCCAGCGCCAGCCGTTGTACGCTGCGCTCGCCGATCACGTCGTGGACACCGTCGCGCGGTCGGTCGAGCAGGTCGCGGACGCCGT
>SDBV01008810.1_pt1 | contig 13533 bp, 11 predicted proteins | sample 2277081 | NCBI WGS metagenome assembly SDBV01 (sample SAMN10402039, study PRJNA504765) | marine sediment metagenome | isolation source: marine sediment core GS10_PC15, 223 cmbsf | place: Arctic Ocean: Southern Knipovich Ridge | collected 2010 | reverse complement strand
TGAAAGGTTACAGTGGTAAAAACGCTCCGACGTTCAGGTGGTCTGCGGAGTTGGTTAAGTGGTACAGGGATTATGAGGCTGAAAAAAGAAAGAAGAAAGGGAAGTAACCGGGAGTAGTTCCGAATAGATGAACCAGGCAAATTAGCAAAGACTATTAGTAGAAATCGCACTAATTATAGAAGAAATACGCCGTCGCCGTGCAGTCGTGGCTGGTCTTGACGCGGACCCAGTGGGCGGAGAAACCGTCAGGAAATTCATGGTGTCCGTAGCCGCTTGAATGCACGGGGATTTTGTCATACTCCTTCCATGTTCCGTTGCCTAAGAAGTCGATTTCGATGGTAAACATCACCGTGGCGTTGAGGTTGTGGGCCAGATGCACCACCTTCTTGTCGAATCCTGTCATAAGGAACGGATCGGATGGCTGGTCCGCCTTGACTTTGGTCTCCCACCATGGTCCGCCCCAGCCGGTGGGCTTGCCCATCTTATAGAGGTCGTCGATATTCCCGAACCACAGGCCCGACTGCGGCTGCCCCTGATCGTGGTCGATCTGGTCCGAAGCCATCACGAACATGCCCCTCCAGTGGCAGAAATCGGGTACGACGCGAAGGTGGCTGCAGATCGGTTTGATTCCCCAAACATGGCCGCCATAGGCAAGGGTGGGCAGTTCATAGAATATGCCGTGGACATCCATGAGCAGTCGTTCGGTAACGGCGTGTCGGATTCGCATCCACTCGGTATTCCAGGCGTGGTCCCATGAGTGTGAGCCTTTGGGAAGCAGATATCGCCGCCACTCGCCGTCGATGCAAACACGCAGAACAACCGAAGACTTCGTCCAGCCCGTCGCGTAGATCGTATGCCCCCCATGAGAGTTGCCGCCGGCACTGCCGTGCACTTCAACGAAGGGATTGCGTTCGATGATCGTCCATTTCTTTCCGTCCCATTCGGCCAATCGGCCCGCGTCGCGCTGACCCAGGAATTCCTTTTCGTCATAAGTATTGTTTGCCACAACCACGCGCCCCTGCGCAGAATAGGCACTCTTGAAATGCTCTTTGGCGTTGGTTATCTCCAGTTCCTTGACGAGATTAAAAAGTAACTTCGCCTCCAACGTATGTACGTCAAGTTCCCAGAACCGGCCTTCCATTCCGAGCATATAGACTTTGTTCTTCGGGTCGGTCAGATGCTTGATCGTGGAAGTGAGCCGGTATTTCTTGAGTGCTTCTATAGTGCGGACATTGCCCTTCTCGTCGATCGCGTGCGGCCCGATGAACGCCTGTTTGCTCGCCCAGTGCGCCATGCGATTCGTAAACGTCCCCGTAACCGACGCCGGGTGTTTTCGCATGGTCATGTCTTCGCTGATTTCATACAGGCCCAGACCCTTGCCGCGGATATGCGCGACATATCCAACCGCCCAAAGCTTGTCCGCCCACGGGATCAACGCACCGATACCTGCTTCGGAATCGCTTCCCACGCCCGGCGCAAAGACCGTCAGGTTGGGAAATACGCCGTTAACACTGATGGGTTGTTTGCCGCCCTCGGCGCGGCCTTTCTCCTCGGCTTTTGCCGAAACCTGTTCGGTTTGGGCGCTGGCACAGGCGGCAAAGACACATGCAAAAAGCATCAATACAAGGAAAAATCTTCTCATTTCTCACTCCTTCCAGGAGATTAGCTGCCTTGGCGAACAAACGCAGATTTTATCAAGAAAAGAACTTGTTTGCAAATGCTTTTGCAGACTCGCAGCAGCGAGAAATCCAGCGGCGTCAGTTGGGCAAAGCAAAAATCGCTGCATCTGGAATCGGCATAATCATCTCCGACAATATGTATTCGGCTAAGATCGGCACAGCCAAAACCTTTTTTTTGTGCGGTTTTTACGATCGGGAGTTCATCGCTGTCGAGGTCTATCAAATCGCAGCAGACGATTTCACAGGCGATGGGGTCGACGCCGCCGACAAGAAACCCTAATGGCCGGGCGCTTCCACTGATGGGGCCCTGACCTTCCATTGCGACGACAGCGTCGATGATCGACACAACCGGACCCAGAAGTTTGTAGATTTCGATAAGCATGGTGCAGAACGCATCGTGGGATTTTCCCCGTGCGAAATGCCAGAAGGCCTTGCGTTTGCCGCAGACACAGCCGAACATGTTTTTCACTGCGAAAGTCGCGCCAAGCTGCTGATGCGCCTTGAACTTTGGCAGGTTGATGATCTTGTCGGCTTCAAGAGCAACTTTACTGATGCCTATCAGCGAGCCGTCAATGCGGAGGCGTTTGGGTCTGTTGAGTGGCTCAAAGGGCACACCGAGCTTTCTCAGCGGCTCTGCAAGGTCCAAAGCCCGAACGCACGATTCGAAATTGCCCCACGCCGGCGAGTCGGCAACGAAGGGTTTTGCGCCGAAATCCTTTACGAGTCGGGCAACCGCTAATATAACCGCCGGATCGGTTTGGGCGGCGACAGCGCGGGGGCGTGGAACGATGAAGTTGGGCTTGAGCAGCACACGCTCGCCGGGACGGACGAACCGCCCAAGGCCTCCGAGCAATTCGAACTGCCGGGAGACAGCGTCGAGGATATCTTTATCGCGATAGTCGGCCACCCGGGTTACCGCCACGATGGGCCTCGTCCCATTCTCCATGGTCCGGCCCGTCAATCACCCACCCCCGCACACAAGATCATATACAGGTTGATGACCCAGGGTTTGTCCGGCGGATAAAAGAGCAGGCGATTGAGTGTCAACTCCAGCGGCTGCTCATCCGCCTCGGCGGGTATGTCCCAGGCATTTGGCTGGTTGGCGGCTTCGGGCTGATCGCCGGCCGCGGGTTTGCCGGGGGCCTGGGGGCCGCCGCGTGACCCCAGAAGGACAAAATCGCCGCGACTCATTCTCAGATTGAAGGCCCCAACGTCGAAGGGCGTATAATCGCGCATACGCGCCAGATATGTAAGGAAACTGTCCGTGCCCATCCTGTAAACCGGCAGTATTCGGACTTCTGCGACGCCTCTGATATTTGGCACAGGGGCGGCCTTGAGCATCCATGCGAACCTTCCCACCGAAAACACGTCTTTGGCGACTTTGCCGTCCGAACGTTTCCAGCAGACTTCCTCTTTTGAATTGAGCATTGTCACCGAAAAACCATCGCCCGCATCGTCATAAACAAGCAGGTTGCGGGTCGCCTTTCTCCTTGCCTCCACCCTTTCGAGCAGGATGGAAACCTTGTTGACCTTCTCGCCTGTTCCGAAGCCCGCCAGAAAGCCGTTGGCTTGAAAGGCAGCGGCCTCTGCAAACCGTAATTGTCCCGTGTCGAGTTCTGAAAAAACCTGTTGCAGCATCGGTGTCTTGTCGATGGGCACTTCAAAGCTGAATATCCTGAAGTGTATCTGCCGGGGCAGATGGACGGGGTCGGTGGGCTCGAGATCACCCACTTTTATGTCCCCAATCGGAATCCGGTCGGGCTTTTGCTGTGTTTCCCAACATCCGCAAAAGCCGACGAGACAAACACTTACTAAAATGAAAAATGAAATACGCCCCATACGCTTCATAATACCCGAATTCGTCAAAAAAGTCAAGGCAGCCCGCACATTTGACGTCCGCTGCCCACTGCCGCCGGAGACAAGCCAGCCGGTGGTCAAACGCGGAGTTTGGGGGACTGGCAGAATTCCAGGGCTATTGTCCGGGCAGGTCCAGCCTTGGGATCGCTGTCGGCACTTGACCGGGAATTCACCCTTATGACCCTGGCGTAAGCTGCAAATCGGCCGCCAAATTCGAGCAACCCCTCTGTGGGCGGCACGGGCATATCAACGCTGAGCAACTCGCCTTCACGAAGGTCGCCGCTGTTGACTTCAAGCAACATTCCCCCGGAGCTGACATTGACGGTGCTTGCCGTGTAAAACCCACCCGACGCGTAGCCCACCTTCTGACAAATCACCGTAAGTCTAAGCGGCAGGCGTTGATGCGTCCTTCTGTTTTCCTGTCTGACCATAAGCATCCTTGCCCATGTAAGGTTATCACCCGGTTCCAAACCACAACCAACAATCCATACTATGCAAAACTCATACCAGAAAGCCAGCCAGGAAATACCCCAGCTTAACATCTGTAATCTCATTGTTTTGCTATGGTTACGATGTCAAAGCCAACATGTTTGCGGTTCTTCTCTGTTCTTCGGTCGCAGCGGTCGAAAAACGTTGAGTTTTTTCAACACACAGCTCGATCAACCGGTCCGCCTGTAATGTCCGATAAATCTTTTCATCTTATCCACATGTGCCTTATTAGCTTAATCAGCACAGATGCAAGGCGTTATGTGTCCTCAAGGGTCAACAATCAACATTCAGAAAGATAAACACGGATGTTGTCTTTTTGCAACACAAAACTTGACTTTTTCTTCAAAATCTGGTTTAATGTAAGAGTGATGGCACAAGGTAACGAACAATCTGAGGGCTTTCCGAATACGCCGGTCTCGAGTCCCGATTCCCGCCAACCCATCCGGCACGGCTTTGGGGATCTTGGAGAATCCATAATTTCCTCATTATCAATCGGAGTCATCGCCTATGACCGCAAACTGAGGATTATCCAGGCTAACGGCGAGGCGGGCAGGCTGGTGGCATTAGGGGATTATGTCAATGAGACGCTGGCAAGGGGAACAGATGCGAGAATCTGGGGCGATTGGAAGGAATTCCTGCAGTCGGTGTTTGAAAGCGATACCAAGGGCGACTTTGGGGCGGTCAAGTACCAGTACCGGGGCACAGAAAAAGTGCTTCACATTGTTTGCACACCATTGAAAGATGCCGGCCGGCACCGGGTAATCGGCGGCGCGCTGATCATCGAGGACGTAACCGACAGGGTGGATGCGGAGCATCAGCTTGCCCAGACCGAGCGGTTGGCGGCGGTCGGCAAGGTGGCGGGCAAAGTCGCTCACGAGCTGAACAACCCGATGGACGGCATACTGCGTTACATTAATCTGGCGTCGCGTATTATCGACAAAGGGGATTATGACAAGGCCAAGGAATACCTTCGGCAAAGTCGCACCGGCCTGATGCGGATGTTACAGATTATCGGTGAACTGCTGCAGTTTTCCCGGAGCACGTATTCGGCATTCGAATATGCCACAGTTGACAAGATCGCCGCCGACGCCGTAAGGGCGATGGCCTCCGGCTCCGACGGCGTTGATATTCGGATCGTACACGATTGCCGGCGGGTCATTGGGCCTGTCAAGGTCATGAGCCTGTTTCAGATATTCTGCAATCTGATCAAGAACGCCCTGGATGCGATGGACGGCAGGGGGAAGCTCGTGATAACGATCTCGTGTCCGGACAATACGGTTGTTGCCGAGTTTCGTGACACCGGGTGCGGTTTTGATCCTGAGGAAGCTGAAAAGATATTCGAGCCGTTCTACACGACCAAGGCCTACGGCAAAGGGACTGGATTGGGGCTTTCAATCTGTAAAGATATTGTAGAAAAGTACGGCGGCAGGGTAACCGCCGAAAACGCGCCCGAGGGAGGGGGCATTTTTACCGTACAACTGCCGCTGACGCGCGCCGTTGTGCAGCAACCAGAGTGAGGGCAGCATTTATGGCAAAAGCCAATCTTCTTATCGTTGACGACGACAGGATCATACTCGATTCGCTGTGTGAGTTTCTCAGTCTCGAAGGATACCGCACTACACCGGCGAGATCGATTACAAGGGCGATCAGCGAACTTCAGAAGCAGTCGTTTTCGCTGGTATTGACCGACGTGAACATGCCCGACGGAGACGGATTCGAGTTGCTTTCGATTATCAGGAAGAACTATCCCAAAACCGTGCCTATTGTGATAACCGGATACGGCACGATAGAAAGCGCCGTCGAAGCGATAAAGATGGGCGCCCATGACTACCTGACCAAGCCGATCATAGACGACGACCTGCTCTTGAGCGTGGAAAGATCGCTTCGACAGCAGGCGCTGATGAGCGAGAATGAGACGCTGCGCAGCCAGTTGCTGGAGAAATACAGTCTCGAGAATATTATCAGCCACGATTACAAGATGTCCCGGATATTCGATCTGATCGAAGCCGTCGCCGACAGCAAGACGACGGTTCTGATGACGGGCCCGTCGGGAACGGGCAAGAGCATGCTGGCACGCGCCGTCCATTATCGTTCCTGGCGCAAAGACGAGGCGTTCGTGGAGGTCAGTTGCGGTGCGCTTCCGGAAACGCTGCTCGAGAGCGAGCTTTTCGGTTATGTCAAAGGTGCTTTTACCGGCGCCGTTCGCGACAAGGAGGGCAAGTTCCTGGCGGCAAACGGCGGGACGATCTTCCTCGATGAAATCAGCAGCGCCTCGCCTGCGATGCAGGTCAAGCTGTTGCGCGTGCTGCAGGACAGACAGTTCGACCCGGTGGGCAGCAACCGCACGATCACGGTGGATACGCGTGTCATCCTTGCTTCGAACACCGACCTGGCGGAGGAAGTGCGCGCCGGGCGCTTTCGCGAGGATCTCTATTATCGAATCAATGTCGTTACCATCAACATTCCGCCGCTTGCCGACCGCGTGGGCGATGTTCCGCTTCTGTCGGAGCATTTTCTCAAACACTTCAGCTTGACCCACGGCAAACAGAAGACAGGAGTTACCGATGAAGCGATGGAATATCTACAGCGCTATGCCTGGCCGGGCAATGTGCGGGAACTGGAAAACGTTATGGAGCGAGCGGTCCTCTTGAGCAAGGGCCCCCGGATCGGCGTCGAAGACCTTACGCCGGCGCTGGTTAACCAAAGCGCCGCCGGAAATCCGCAGAGGTATGGTCTGATGAGCCTGAAGGAAGCGATGGCCAAGCCGGAAAAAAACATTATACGCGCCGCCCTGGAAGCGAACAACTGGAACCGGCAGGAAACAGCCAAGGCGCTCCAGATAAATCGCACGACCCTTTACAAGAAGATGAAGCGTTACGAACTGGAAGCCGAAGCCGTCCGCCTCGGATTATGATCCGCAGTCTGCCAAGTCCATCTATCGCATAATGTATACAACGTCATAGCCAAAAAGGTAACTATTGTAAGATGTGCAAAAATCTTCGTTTTCAATTTCTCCCATTCCAAATCCAAAACAATCCCCCACGCATGGAAAACACTCTACCAAAAAAGCAGAAACATCTCAAGGAAAGATTTCATTTGCTCATCCGGACCACTTGATTCAACTTATTGTGGTCCTGTTGTACGGTTGCAGCATGGTTGTAAGAGTCAACTCGCGAAAAGGGGGCCATTTCCTTACCTGTTATAATCTTCTAATAATTGAGATTGGGCCCCATTCTTTGGGAAAGTCGCACCTGTAAGATGCCGATAACATACGGAGACCGTAACTGTAAGGGCTTTCCCTTGTGAAACAAATGATGTCAATTTGATTCAATGTGGAAGAAAAATGGCTGATGAGAGGATTAGTGTTATTGACCTGATTGAAAAGATGGCCGGGCGTGTGCCGTTTTCATTGATGCCGATGCGGACCGCAGGCGATATTATGAACACCGAAGTGAAAACGCTGACACTGGATCATACGGTTAAGGCTTTTTGCACGTTCATGGAAAATTACCGTGTACGACATGCACCGGTTGTGGATTATCCCGACGGCGATAAAAGCTCTCCGGAGTTTATCGGGATTGTTTCGGAAAGGGATGTGCTGCGGCTGGGCTTGCCCAGGACCGAAGAAATCGATCCGGAAGAACTCGAGCCGGTCGAAATCGATCCCCGGGCCATGCGTCAGTTGCTTACGCAGATCGTCGCCCGAAAGCCCAAATCCGTTTCGCCGACAGCGTCCATACCCGAGGTAATCGAAACCATGCTTCAGAACCATGTCGATATCGTTCCGGTCCGGGACGAAACGGGCCTTGTAGGGATTATTACGACCACGGATATGCTTCGACGGACAGTTAAACTGGGCGAGGCTTTCGAGGTGTTGTTTAACGCGTCCGAAAACAATAACCTGTTCGACGATCTGGAACTGACTTATGCCGATGCCGCACGAGTTTTCCATTCGTTTGCCGGATTAACCGCAGGCGATGCGATGACAGCCGATGTGGTCAGTCTGGGAAGCGCCGATGTGCTGGGCAGTGCAAAGGATATGCTGCAGCAGCACAGATTCAGGCACATGCCGATCGTCGACGAACAGGGCGTACTTGTCGGGATAATCTCGGATCGTGATATCCTCAGGCAGCTTCCGTTTGCAGGCAGGCGTCCGCCGAGAGACAGCGGCAAATTTAGAAGTCACCTCTTTAAAGTCGACAAATTGTCTATTAGCCTGAAGATGCCGCTGGAGCGCATAATGACTCGTGAAGTGTCATCTGTATTGGCCGAGGCGAAACTGTCGGATGCGGCTTTGACTATGCGAAAACAGAAGATCAGTTGCCTGGCGGTCGTCGAAGGGGATCGAAAATTGTGCGGTATCATAACCGTAGTGGATACAATGCGTTCGCTCTTGCCGTTATATGAAATTAATGAAGTGAGCCTGAGCCAAGAATAATTAGGAATAATTAAAGGGGTCAGACCACCATTTCCTCCCGGCCCCTCCTCTATTTAGCCGCGCGGTTTCACCCGCAGTCTTCCCCCGCACGCCGATGTCGAAGCAAAGCGGAGATCCCGAAGGCAGTCTACCCGCCGCAGGAGGGCCGCGGCGGACCCGTGGCGGACTCACTATTCACTCTTCACTACATCCTAAATGCTAACGACTAAATGCTCATTCAGGCCGCTAAAAACTTGCTTTTCCGCCATAAATGTGGTATAATGCCTCGCAACATAGGGGCTGGCCCAACAAACCAACCAGGAGGCAAAAAATGGAGGATCCTTCCAACAACCACAAGGTCTTATCCACCATTCACTCATCGCTAACCGCTAACCGCCAAATGCCAAACGCTGCTATGCGAAACAAACCCAATCCTGGCATGTCATCCCGCACCAATTCTCTGCGGTGTGCTTCTCCAATGAAGAATTGGTGCGGGGAAACAAACCCAATTCCCGTACGGGCACGGCATGCCGTGCCCCTACCACGCGAAACGAACCCAATTTACCGCACCGCCGGCATCCCGCCAGCCTTACCATCCCAACCATTGTGCAAAACGAACCCAATTCCCGTACGGGCACGGCATGCCGTGCCCCTACCACGCAAAACGAACCCAATTTACCGTACCGCCGGCATCTCCCCGGCATTCCGATCCCGCATTGCGCAAAACGAACCCAAATCTTAACAAATCAAAATGAACCCTAAGTCTTTATATGAAAAGGAGTTATCGCTAAATCGCCCCGGCAGGATGTTAAGAAATCAAACCCAGTTATATCACCCCGCCCCACCATCCCTGCTGCGAAGACAGATCATCACCGAGTCTAATGGAATCTTCTCAAATTACCCTGTCTTCGTTTGGACTTTGCCCAAACATTTCTTATATTTTTTATGTAGCGATTTGTGATGCGAAACTGTCAAAGCAAAAACTCAAGGGGGCTCATACAACAGGGCTCGATTAACGCAAAAGCAGCGAACGAAATCGAAAGGGGAACAAAATGAGGTCATTCCTGACATGGCTGGTACTGGGCGCTTTGCTATTCCTGAGCAGTTGCAGCCAAACCCGTTATTCAGTACATGCTTACCGGCTCAGCCGCTCTAATCCTAAAACCAAAAAACTCTTGAATAGCGTCGAGCCTGTGATCTCATACGGCAGCAAAATCGATGCATTCTACAATGACGATTTCAAACTATCTTTTGTCGATGATGTACAGATGTTTTACTCCAAAGTTGACGCCTACGCCGAGCAGAAGCATCGCAACGAAACCAAACTCAGTGCAACAGACATGTACCGGGCGCTGTCAATACTCGACGAACCCGAAAACATCCGGGATATATCGCCTCTCAGACAGATTGCCATGTCCACAGAGCAATCTTATTAGCCCCGTCGACGACCGCCTGGCCATCGTGCGTCACACACAGAGGCGCAAGGCTAAAATGAACCGGACGTGCTCGTTCTGTAATTGCATTATTGCGTCCGCTTCTTCTACCAATCAGCCCATCCAGGCCTGACACCGCTGCGTACATCCGCAAATTAGTCAATTCTTCAAGAATACCCCTGATGCCCATGCTGCCGGCAACTATCCTTTAGATATTGTGTCCTTGACGGGGTCGTTTTTCGGGTATAAGATGTGCCGGTACATTTTGGTTAATTGAGGTGCGGCGATTATGGATTGTCCGGTTTGTCGGAATGCTCTGATTACGTTGGAATTAGATGAGGTGGAGATTGACCATTGTCTGGACTGTGGGGGGATATGGCTTGACGCCGGGGAGTTGGAGATGCTCCTGGGGGATTCGGCGAAAGCGTCTGCGGTTGTCACGTCGTTTTCGGCAGCGACGCGGTGCAAAGAAAAACCGCGCAAGTGTCCGATTTGCCTGAAGAAGATGGAGAAGATTCTTGTGGGGCAGGATGACAAAACGGTGCTGATCGACCGGTGCCGCAAGGCGGACGGGCTTTGGTTTGACAGCGGCGAGTTAGAGGATATATTTGCGGCGGCGGATTTCGATGAGGAGCATAAGGTGCAGGCATTGCTGAAAGAAATCTTTCAGCATTGACTATTGTCTATTGACTATTTTATATTGTGTTGCGGAATCGCCTTCGGCGATGCTTATTCTAACAGATTCCTCACTTCGTTCGGAATGACAATGGGGAATACAAGATGGGGACGCCTTTGAAGGGAATTGGATATGAGGAAGTTATGGTTATTGGTGCTGGCTGCGGCGGTGGTTTTTAGCGGATGTGCAAAAAGAGTTGAAGAAGGAAAAGGTAAAATGAGTGTATCGATAGGGAGCTTCGGCAAGACAACGGCGGGTAAGCCGGTTGATCTGTATACTTTGGAAAATGCCAATGGGGCCAAGGCTGTGATAATGAATTACGGGGCGATTGTGACGAAACTTTACGTACCGGACAAGGACGGCAATATGGCCGACGTTGTGTGCGGTCATGAGACGTTGGCGGAGTATGAGGCGGGTCATCCTTACTTTGGTGCGATTGTGGGGCGGTACGGCAATCGTATTGCAAAGGGCAAGTTTACGTTGGACGGGGTAGCCTATGAACTGGCTGCGAATAACGATGAGAACCATCTGCACGGCGGGGATGTGGGATTCGATAAGAAAGTTTGGAAGGCGGAGGCGGTCGAAACCGACAACAGCGTGGGGGTGAAGCTTACGTATATCAGTCCCGACGGCGAAGAGGGGTATCCGGGGACGCTGACATCGACTGTCGTTTATGAGTTGACCAATAATAACGAGTTGAAGATCAGTTATGAGGCGACGACGGACAAGGCGACCGTTTTGAACCTGACGCATCACGGTTATTTCAATTTGGGCGGGCACGATTCGGGCGATATCCTGGGTCATGTGATGATGATTGCGGCCGATCGCTATACACCGGTGGATGAGGGGCTGATTCCCACGGGCGAGCTTGCTCCGGTGGCGGGGACGGTGATGGATTTTACGAAGCCGACGGCGATCGGAGCGCGGATCAAGGATGTTGCAGGCGGCGGTTATGATCACAATTACGTCTTAAACAGCCAGGACGGGAGTATGGCGCTTGCGGCGCGGGTGAGCGAGTCCGAAACGGGTCGAGTGATGGAGGTCTATACCACCGAGCCGGGAATACAGTTTTATACGGGCAACTTCCTGGACGGGTCGAACAAGGGCAAGGGCGCCGTGTATAATAAACATGCGGCGTTTTGCCTGGAGACGCAGCATTTTCCGGATTCGCCGAACAAGCCGGAGTTTCCGTCCGTGGTGTTAAAGCCGGGCGAAACGTATACGCATACGACGGTCTATAAGTTTTCGGCGAAGTAACAGCCGAATGGCTGAACATTAGATTGTAGATATGAGGATGCCCGGCATGAAAACAATACGAATACTTTTTTTTGTGCTGGGCATTCTTTTTGTTGTGCCTTGTGCGCTGGGCGGAGAGCATGTTTTCAGCATTGAGGGCAAGAAGACATATCTCAACGGACGGGAGTTTCTTGTTATCGGCTTGCGATGTTCCAATGCTTTGATTTCAAATAAGACGACACAGCAACTGATAGCAAATCTCGATGAGTTCGCCTCCTATGGGATTAACACGGTGAGCGTTTTCTTTATGGGCTCGCGGTTCGGGGATGTCAAGGGGTACCAGGAGACCGGTTCGATTGATTATGTTTATGGCAAGCGGATGTGCAAGATTATCGAGGCGGCCGACAAACGGGGGATGGTCGTGCTTGTGGGGTGTCTTTACTGGGGCAACTCGAAGGGCAAGTGGGAAAACTGGGAGCAGAGGCAGGCGGACAGAGCGGTCGCAAGTACCGTCCGGTGGCTGAAGCGACATGATTATCGCAATGTTTTTGTGGATGTTGATAACGAGGGGATGGCGCGGAGGGCGAAGGGATTTGACAACCGCCGGATGGTTATCGCGGGCAAGGCGGTCGATTCTGAGTGTGTGATTGCGACGAATTTCAAGGGCGACTGCCCTGCCGAGGCCGATCTGGGCATTCATTTCAGCAATCGCCCTGCGGATAAGCCTTATGTCGAAAGCGAGGCGACGCCGCATAACGCACCGGGGGGTTACTGGGGCTCGTACAGCAAACGGCAGGGTTACTACAATTATATCAACATCGGTTTGTACAGCGAGGCGATGAAGGGCGAGCAGATTGCGCGGACGGACGAGCATCTCAAGAACGGGCACGGGTATATGTTGGCTTCGACGTGGCTTCAGTGTGTGGGGCCATACGGTCCCAATATGCGGCGGGGGGGGTGCGGAGACGCCGGTGATCCGGGGATACGGTGGTGGCTGGAGCATATTCGTGCGACCTGCGGGCCTTACGAACATGCAAAGTTGACAGAGAAGAAGTGATTTTTTCGAGAAAGACCGCAACAGTACGGCGGTTTGTGCGTCTTTAGTTTTCGGCTTGCAGGCTGTTGACGTGAATCGGCTATGTGGTATGATTTAGCCGCATGATGACGTTCGGTAAGGAATTTGGACAACAGGAAACGTTTTAGGAGAATTGCTATGTGGATACCTTTTGCTGTTATGGGCGGGATAGTTCTGCTGATCATTGTTGCTGTTATCGGTATTTATAACAGCCTTGTTCGGCTGAGGAACCAGGTTGGTAATGCGTGGTCGCAGATCGACGTTCAGTTGAAGCGACGACATGATCTCATTCCTAATCTGGTCGAGACCGCCAAAGGATATATGACCCATGAGCGTGATACGTTCGAGAGTATCACCAAGGCTCGCAGCCAGGCGATGGGCGCCCAGGGTGCCGCCGAGGCGTCCAAGGCCGAAGGGATGCTCAGTGAAGCGCTGAGCAAGTTCATGTTGGTTGTTGAGAATTATCCGGAACTGAAGGCCAATGAGAATTTTCTTTCGCTGCAGGAGACACTGACAAGCACGGAGAACAAGATTGCGTTTGCACGACAGGGATATAACGATCAGGTGCTGTTCTTCAACAACAAGATTCAGATGTTCCCTTCGAATGTCATAGCCAACTCGTTCAACTTCACGAAACGCGATTTCTTCGAGATTGAAAACGAGGCGGAGCG
>SDBV01008809.1_pt1 | contig 13533 bp, 13 predicted proteins | sample 2277081 | NCBI WGS metagenome assembly SDBV01 (sample SAMN10402039, study PRJNA504765) | marine sediment metagenome | isolation source: marine sediment core GS10_PC15, 223 cmbsf | place: Arctic Ocean: Southern Knipovich Ridge | collected 2010 | reverse complement strand
AATCTGATTGCTGTCTACACAAACGATTGTCCCATTGTCGACGTAGTCGGTCTCGAGTTTGATATTTTTTAGTGTTAAGTCGTTTTCAGCCAAAGATAAACTGTCCTGAATCAGATTATTGAGCTCTGTTCTGGAGGTCACGCCCTCAGATCGCCGGGAAAATCCAAGCAGCGAGTCAATAATGCGTCGGCACCGCTTGGCTTCGCCTTCGAGGACCTTCAAGTCCGACATATCGCTATTTTTCGGTGCCTGCTGCTCAATTAACTGTGCACGCAACAGGATGGTAGCCAAAGGGGTATTAAGTTCGTGGGCTACACTGGCAGCTATTTGGCCGATTAACACCATCTTCTCCTGTTGAAAAAGATGGTCCCTCAGCCGTTTTTGCTCCTGTTCCAGCGAAACTCGTTCAGAGATATCCAGGCTAAGGAAAACCAGGCCAAGATAACGTCCGTCCTCACCATGAACGGTGGAATAGTTGACCAGACAGCGCCCATTACATAAATCCAACGCATGTTCTGTGATAAAACTGGGCTTTTGTTTACTCTGTTTAAGAATTCCTTCGACTGTTGAACGCAACTCGGCTGAAGGACATTCATGGACAAATTTACCCAGCAACTCCGACGCATCAGTCCCCCAAATTTGCCCTGCGCTTTCGTTACAAAGAGCAATTCTGCCTTCGGTGTCGACAAAAATAACTCCTTCAACCATACTATCAATAATGGCACGCAACTTGTCTCTCTCCCAGGCAGCCTGCTCCTGGGTTATCCGAATCCGGAGGTTCCGGTCCTCCAGCACCTTGTGCTGCTTCAATAGCTCCTCAGACATCTGGTTAAACGAGCCTACAAGGTCACCAATCTCGTCTTTGGTAGTTGCTGTAACCTGCTGGCCAAGCTCACCGTCACGAATTTTCTGTGCTGCCTTTATCAGATTGCGAACCGGTTGAGTCACCATCCATGAAACAACTACCGCCAAACCAATCCCGACCAACAAAACAAAACCGGCAATAGAAACCAGTATCATAGTAAAATGTGAAATAGTCTTCTGGATACGATGTTCCGATATCCCAATGTGCACAGAGCCCACTTTTCCTTGTAGAATTGGAACAGCGATGTCATGTACCAGGCCCTGTTCCACAGTGTCCAGCAACTTCTTCTTCCACATATCCCCAGGTTCCAGTGTGTTAACACTTATCAAGTCTGTGGGAAATCCACCGGCGAAAGTATGAACCAGCACACATCCTTTGCGATCAGCAACGTAGACATAGGTGATATCCACATCGCTATCTTTCAAGTCTTTGACCATTTGCAACAGGGAAACAAACTCGTCTGTCAAGACAAAATGTTCGCTGCGTGCAGCCAGGTTTACGGCCATGTTGTGCCCCTTTGCCAGATATTCTGTGCGAAGGGTGCTTGAAAGATGACTCCGGACAAATATCACTACTATTATATCAAGCATCACTATCAGGCTGATATAACAAATCATGATTTTCGTACGTAAACTCAACTGTAGCATGAGCATTTACCTATTTCCGGAGCTGAAAATCCTTCATAAAAGATTCCATCTGGCGGATTGAGTCGTATGCACCATCTTCTACCACCGTAAACTGGTCTATCAGAACTCTCTTGAGGATCTTACGGCCTCTGGGGTCATTGTGCATGTTCAGAAAAGCTGAGCGGAGTTTTTCTTTTAATTCGGAGTCGATGCCTGGCGAAATGACCACAGGCGGAATAGCGCAAAGGGGTGATTTGAGAATAATCCTGGTTTGTGCTGTTAGTTGTGGCTCCCTAACGCTCAGATATTCCCAAATCAGACTGTCTACGGCAGCTCCGTCCACAAACTTCTCGGCTACCGAACGGATTGAGTTGTCGTGGGAGTATGTAAAGATGTATTTTCTGAAGAACAACTCGGGGGTTTCTCCCATCTTGGCGAGGGTATATGTCGGAATAAGCATCCCGGTGTTGGAGAGAGGGTCGGAAAATGCAAAGAGCTTACCTCGCAAATCTTCGAGGTTCTGAATCGTACTGTCCTTGTGAACGATAAAATATGAACAGTATTCAGTCTTTCCGAAACACACGGGAACACAAAGAAGTTCCATCCCGAAATCACGATGTCCCTCGACATAGGGGCGAGAACAAACGAATGCTGCATCGATTCGCCTTTCTTTCAACAGAAAGTTTACCTCGGCATATGTCTTCCGTTGGACCATTTCTACTCCACGACCGAGCTTCTCTCCAATATAATCGAAGATGTCTTCGTAAAAAGTAAGTGATTTTGCAGGTGAGATAATCGCACCGACAGCAATCTTTAGCTTATCTGTATGCTGAGGGAGTGAAACTATCTTCGTTGGAGACGGTTGTAGGCTAATACGCTTTTTGGCCCCGGCGGGTTGCACCTGGTTTAGGTATATTACTCCTGCTATAAAGAACGCACTGAGTATACCTATTATAACTAGCCAAGGCACTTTTACCATTTCTAACTGCCTTTCTGTCAATTCCAAACTGATGCGTTAATAGCTGACTCTATGCCTTACCAGCGAAGTGATTAACGTATTGGGCACACAACCAATGGTTTTTCAACTATGAAAAATAGTTATTATATCCGACCAACTTCACCATATCAAGAGTAGAGTATAGCCAAAGCAGTATTCTAACAATCGGGCAGATAAACATCAACTTGGGGAGTATTATGTGCAGGGCAATCGCATTAAAAATGGAGCACTTTGAGTAGGTATTCTCTGTCGTATGCGGTCTTCATTCTTTTACGTTTGACACCCCATTTTGGCTGATTTCTCCTGCTTTAACAGCATTAGAGCTATTCTACGCACTCTCGAAAGATTCTCCGCCTCAGACCTCTAAGGGTAGTATTCTTACAGGTCGGCTGTATCTTTAATGCTTACTGCTTAATTAATCGCACTTTCCGCCTGCCGCAAAAAACAGAAACTCTACTTTATCGCCATCTTTCAGTATCGTATCTTCAAACTTCGACCTCTTCAGAATTTGACCGTTAAGTTCAACGGACACCATTTCCGGCGTTTTTACTTGTTGTTCAACTAAAAGTTTACTTACAGTCAAGCCATCCGTAAAATCCGATTCTTTGCCATTTAAAGTCAGTTTCATTTTATATCCTCAAGAACTTTTCTATTGTCTGTTAAAAATCAATCCTTATATCTCTAAAGCCAAATGTTAACAAACCTAAACCACAATTGTCAAGTAAGTTTATTTCAACTAAGGCTTCTTGTATCAAGATAGTCCATCACTTTGCACATCACGAGTTGACAAACATAATAAGAGTGACGTATAATTCGATGAGTAACGATTCTTATGTAATAGGTCCCTATACAAGGCAGATATATGCTTGAAGACGAAACAGAATTACAAAAAACAACAGATAAAATCGTGGCAAATATTCTTGCTGCGAATATAGCGATGAAGAAGATTTATACCGACGAACGTGTAGGCGAAGAGTATTGGAATCTGATTACTCCCGATGCGTTTGACAAAAAACTTATCGTCATTGCTGTTCTCGGCTATCCTGAACGTGCAGGGGTTTGGTCGTATACACTGTTGCGCCAATCACGCATCAATGAATCCAGCATGGAATCCTATTTCCACGAATTTGGAAGGAGTGACTTTGGACTCGTCGCTATCAACCCCAATTTCTTCGGCCCTGATATTGAAGGGGACTCGTTCATTTATCAACTGGAGCGAGTCATAGCTGATATTGCCACCGACAGGAAAATAGGTTTCATCGGCTTCTCCATGGGAGGGAAAATTCTGGTTGAGTTTTTAGAGCAACGTCCCGAACTTCTGGAGCGTGTGGTCGGCCTTGTTCTGATTGACCCTACATTGCCCAATCGGTTGAAAAACGAAAATATTCGCTGGCTGCTGGATAATGATACCTTGCTTATCGCTTCGGAAGGGGAAGTGAACAGTCCGGGCGAGATTTCCTCGATGCTACTTCAGATCCCCAAAATCAGTTTTCCCGGCATCCATGGAGAAATGCCGAATAAGTCGCTCGGAGAGGTCATCAAGTTTTATAAAGAACGCACACCATAGCAACGAAAATCTTTTTTTCTCCAATCGTTGTTTTAGCAACCTTCTAAGCGACTGTTTCATAGAAATCCCTACTCCTTTCTCCTTCCGCTTTGCTATTGCAAAAGACAGGAAAATCCCTACAACTACACTACAATCAAAAGGTTAAATAGCGTGTAAAATTGCAAATCTATAAGATTTGTAATATCAAAGACTTAAAAAACTGCAAAAAGTGGTGAACGTTTTGAACATACGGTTTACTGCGGAAAAGCTTACGAGAAAACCCCTAAGTTTGAGATACTCAGCCTTTACAGGCCCAAAGCACGGCGTATATACTTGTAGCTGATATGGGAAAAACACGAGACAATTCGACAGGTATAGTCCAGACTCAAACGATACGACTGGTAGAGGCCGATGAACCCCTGACCCTTGCCTGCGACAAGACCCTTGGGCCAATTGACGCGGCTTACGAGACTTACGGCAAGCTTAACGAGGCAGGGGATAATGCGGTGCTGATTTGTCATGCGCTCAGCGGTAATGCGCACGTAGCAGGGAAAAACAGCCCGGACGACAAGAAGGTCGGCTGGTGGGATTCTATTGTCGGGCCAGGCCAAAGGATAGATACGGACAAGTATTTTGTAATTTGCTCGAATTTTTTGGGCGGCTGTTCCGGGACAACCGGACCAAGTTCTGTAAATCCTAAGACAAACAAGCCATACGGAATGGACTTTCCCATTATTACCATAGCCGACATGGTCAAGGTACAGAAGCTTCTGCTTGATAAGCTGGGCGTCAAACAGCTTCTGGCTGTGGTGGGCGGCTCGGTTGGCGGCATGCAGGTTTTGCAGTGGACGGTTGACTATCCGGAATTTGTCAAGGCAGCAATACCTATTGCAACTACAAGTCATCTTGGTGCACAGTCGATTGCCTTCGATGCGGTCGGCAGAAACGCGATACTTGCCGATTCAGATTTTGCCGACGGGCAGTACCACAACGGCCCCGGACCGAGCAGAGGATTGAGCATTGCGCGTATGATTGGCCATATTACGTATCTGTCCGAAGAAGGAATGCGTGAAAAGTTCGGTCGCCAGCTCAGGAATGCTGAAGACTACAGCTATGACCTCGGTGCGGAATTTTCTGTCGAGACGTACCTGGACTATCAGGGCCAGAGCTTTGTCGAACGATTCGACGCCAACAGTTATCTGTACCTGACCAAAGCGGCGGATTATTTTGACCTCGACGTAGCTTACGGCGGCCTGGAGCGCGCTTTTGCCGAGACGCAAACCAGGTTCATGGTGATAAGCTTTACCAGTGACTGGCTGTTCACGCCGGTACAGTCGGAGGAAATTGTCAACGCGTTGGTGGCTAACCGCAAGGATGTAAGCTACGCCAATATCGAATCATCATACGGACACGACGCGTTTCTGCTGGAAGATGAAAGGCTTGGCAAACTTATTTCCTGTTTTCTCGAAGGGACTCATAGGCCGGACCCAACACGCAAATGCAGTTGTGCCGACCGGTCGCAAACAGCCGAACCAGGCCGGCGAACCAGGGTCGATTATGAGCTCATCGAATCTCTTATAGAACCCAACAGCAGTGTGCTCGATGTAGGTTGTGGTGACGGCGAGTTGCTCGCCGGGCTGACGATGGATAAAAATATCCGTGGAGAAGGTATCGACCTTGAGCACGACTCGGTTCTCGATTGTGTGTGCAGGACTCTTCCTGTAATTCAGTATGACATCGAACGGGGACTCGACGCATATGAAGACAAGAGCTTCGACGTTGTGATACTGTCGCAGACGCTGCAGACACTTAAGGACCCGAAGAAGGTTTTCCTTGAAATGCTGAGAGTGGGCAAAAGAGTAATTGTCAGTTTTCCAAACTTCGCGCACTGGCGATGCCGTCTGCAATTATTCGCAAAAGGCAAAGCTCCCGTGACACCGGAGCTTCCTTACGGCTGGCATGACTCGCCGAATATACACTTTCTGTCACTGAAAGACTTCGAGCGGTTCTGCAGAGAATTAGACGTGAGTATAGAAAAGCGAATCCCCCTGAAAGAATACAGGCTCAGCCCTGTGCGATTTGCGCCGAATCTGTTCGCCCAACAGGCTATCTACGTCACCAGCAAAGAGTAACAACCGCCCTGCTACTCCGCCGGAGCAACACAGTAAATATAAATCAACGGCTCGGTGCCGGTATTCTTGATGTCGTGAAGTGTTTGCGGAGGAATATAAGTTACTTTACCAACGCCGATATCAAAAGGCTTATTGCCTTGGATAATCGCCTGACCCGAACCGGCCAGGAAAACCAGCAGTTCTTCGCGATCATTCGTACTATGCTGGCCGCAGCTTTGGCCCGGCTTTAGATATACCCTTCCGGCCTTCATTCCACATGTATCCGGCTCACCGGGCAGCAGTCTCTGAAATTCTTCCTTATCGTTCAATTCTACTACAAACGGTTTCCTGTCCATCTCAGTCAAATCCTAATTTAAGTCAAAACAGAAACGAACGGCTGTTAACCACGTTGGGTTCACAACCATAAATCCCGTGTGGTTTATGGCTCTATTATGAAATTTATCTGATTTTGTCAATATCAGGCTTGCACAGTAGTACGGATTTGATATTCTTATGCGCAACTCTAACAAACCCTGTTGCCGAAGGACAAAAAAATGGAAAAGGGAATCGGAGCATTGATGGTGGCCGCGGCGTCTTTGGGATTTTTGCATACGATATTGGGGCCTGACCATTACCTGCCTTTTATCATGATGAGCTGGGCAAGGAAGTGGTCGGCACTCAAGACAGGTGTAATTACATTTCTTTGTGGGCTGGGGCATATAGGAAGTTCTGTTGTACTTGGCATTATAGGCATCGTCCTTGGTCTGGCGGTTGGTAAACTCGAAGGTGTAGAGTTAGGCAGAGGCGATGTGGCGGCATGGTTGCTGATTGCTTTCGGCCTGGCTTATATGGTCTGGGGTATTCGACACATCTACCTCAAGAAAGAGCATACCCACGGCCATTTGCATATTGACGGCGGAACTCACGAACACAAACACAGCCATGACCACGGGCACAGCCACGTCCACGATACATCCGGCAAAAAGACGATTACGCCCTGGGTGCTTTTTGCCATCTTCGTATTCGGCCCGTGCGAACCTCTTATTCCGATTCTGATGTACCCTGCCGCTCAAAACAGTACTACAGGATTGATTCTGGTGACATTGACTTTTGGAACAGCTACTATCGGGACAATGCTGGTGGTGGTAATGCTCGCCAGAGCCGGGATTAACCTGCTGCCACTTAGCAAATTAAACAGATACTCACATGCGTTAAGCGGCGCCGCAATACTGCTGTGCGGTTTGGCGATTGTGTTCCTGGGATTGTAGCGGCGTTTTGAACGGTTGACTTGCAGGTGCGTTTTTCGTTATCATGGTTCATTGAAAAGTTTTTACGTTCTCTATACGAGGTGAGTCATTAACGCAGAGCAGGTCAAAAACCTACTTGAGCAGGTCAAAAACGGCCAAATCGATATCGAACAAGCAATTGAGCAGTTGCGCCGTTTGCCGTTCGAGGATTTGGGGTTTGCCCGTGTTGACCATCACCGGCAAATCCGCCAGGGACTGCCCGAGGTGATATATTGTCCGGGCAAGACCACCGAGCAGATAGTCGGTATCTTCGATTCACTCGCCCAAAAAGGGCACAACGTCCTGGCAACCCGCGCCGAAAAAGAAATCTACCAGGCCCTTGCCGATACGGGCAAATATGAGAACCTCAAGTATTACGATTTGTCTAAAACGATACTTCTCAAACAGGAAAAACTCACTCCTCCGAAAATCGCTATTCCAATAGTGACGGCAGGCACTGCCGATTTGTCGGTCGCGACCGAAGCTCAGGTAACCTGTGAAGCGATGGGCCAGAAGACCGAGTTGATTTGTGACGTAGGTGTTGCCGGACTTCACAGACTGTTCGATAAAGTCAAACAGCTTCAAAGTGCCAACGTAGTTATTGTTATAGCCGGCATGGAAGGCGCGTTGGCAAGTGTAATTGGCGGGCTGGTTAGTTGCCCGGTCGTCGCGGTGCCGACAAGTGTCGGTTACGGCGCAAACTTCGGAGGTGTTGCAGCCTTGCTTACCATGCTGAACAGTTGCGCAGCAGGAGTTACCGTCGTTAATATTGACAACGGCTTTTCAGCAGCAGTTAGTGCAAGTCTGATTAACCGCAAAGCCGAAGGCAAATGACATCACGATTACCACGCGACAAGACTTATGAATCTGCAGCAAAAATATGACAAACTAAAAGAAATCCTTGCCGATTCCGGCAGATTGCTTATAGCGTATTCCGGAGGCGTTGACAGCACCTTTCTTCTCAGGGTTACCGTCGATACGCTTGGCAAAGATAAAGTATCGGCATGTATCGCCCAGGGACCGTCACTGCCGCAGAGTCAATATGACCGCGCGGCCAGGCTGGCAAAAGAAATGGGCGCTGAGATGATAACCATCCAGGCCGACGAAATGAGCGATGCCGCGTACCTTGCTAATAAAGCCGACCGGTGCTATCACTGCAAGAGTCACCTGTTCGAGCAGCTTGCAGGCATAGCGAAGGAAAACGGATTCGATACAATCGCATGTGGTCATAACTTCGACGACACGAAGGATTATCGACCGGGCAACATGGCGGCAGCGGATTTCGGCATAAGTACTCCGTTAATTGAAGCCGAGCTAACCAAGCAGGATATTCGTCAGTTGAGCAAAGAGCTGAACCTGCCGACGGCCCAGATACCCGCATCGCCCTGCCTTGCTTCACGGATTGCATACGGCATTGAGATAACCGAAAAGAACCTGCAGCAGGTTGAAGGTGCAGAGGAATTCCTTAAAAGCCTCGGCCTGGTGGAATTCAGGGTACGACATCACGGCGAGGTCGCGCGCATTGAGGTACACCCCGAAGATATGCCGAAAATAATTGCCCCTGAAGTCCGCGAAAAAATTATCGAAAAACTGAAACAGCTCGGCTTTAAGTTCGTCGCACTGGACTTAGCCGGCTTTCGCAGCGGCTCGCTGAATGAAACATTGTCACAAACCGAGAAAAGCCGTTATCTTCAAAACGATTAGTAGAACCGGAATTGATATGGAACAGGTCGAAAGAATAGGCATTTCGCTTGATAAGAAACTGCTGACGGGCTTTGATAAGCTCATCGCAAAGAAGGGTTATAAAAACCGTTCGGAAGCAATTCGGGATTTAATCAGGGAGCAGTTGAGCCGGGACAAGGAAAGTGACCCCAAAGCCACGGCGATAGCCGCTGTCTGCATGGTCTATGACCATCATGCAACTCAACTGATGCAGAAACTGACTCACCTGCAGCACTCTCACCTTTTGCAGACCATCACTTCGCTGCATATACATCTCGATAAGCATAACTGTATGGAAATAATCATTCTCAAAGGTAAGGTCGGTGAAATAAACAGTACCGCCGAAAAGATTTTGAGCACAAAGGGAGTCAAACTCGGCAGAATCAACCTGATTTCCACCGAGGCCGGCAGTCACTCTTGACAGACTCACAATCCATATGTTTTAATGCCAAACTCAGGGCGATTAGCTCAGTTGGCTAGAGCGCACGGATCACACCCGTGAGGCCACAGGTTCGAATCCTGTATCGCCCATTTTCAAAGCATAACTTTTAGATTTGTTTCGATATGAAGCTTTTTCAGCTTGGAATTGCTTGTCCCACTCCGCCTGAATTGGCTCTGTTTCCAGGCCAACGTAATCATAATTGTCGTTTTTCATAAATCGGCTTCCTTCCGTGAACCTGCCGTATATTTCATACTCGAAAGCCTTGCCGCCCACGTTCCTAACATATACTCCATAAGGACGCCCATTTTCATCTTTGCCGTCAAACATCAAGTCTATGAGATATTTTTTGTTTTTGCAAGTCATATCTTCCAGAGCACCCCAGCCGGTATATACTCTTTGCCAGTATGAACGTATTTTTTCTGCCGTAGCCTTATATTCATCTACCGTCATCATCGAAGCAAGACGCTGCTCTTTTTGCTGTAATTCGTCTTGTGCCTGTTCAGCACTTTTTTCTATACGTTCCGCTCTACGGTTAAGACCATCTATAATAGAACTGTTTAGTTTTTCATTAAGTACCTTATCTAATATAAGCTCTTTGTCCCGCTTGTATTTGGCCAACTGCCTCTTTAGGCTGCTTATATTGCTTGCGATTTCTTTGCGAACTTTGGCATCGGGTAAATGCTCTTTTATAGCTTCTTCAAACGCCTTTTTATCTCCACCGAATGTAATAAAACACTCTTTCAAAACCGCTTCGTCTATGTAGTCAACACGAATGGTCCTGACGGCATTACAGTCTTTTCTATCTGAATGGATGTAACGGCGGTGTGGCTTTTGCCTTCTGCTTAGACTTGTAAGGTTTTTCCTACAATCAGCACAAAAGAGATGACCGGTTAGTAAAAATTTCTCAGGTTTGACATTCGGTGCATATTTCCTTTTATTCATCAAACTGATAACTGCTTTTTCGGTTTTTTCATCTACAATCGGCTCACACGGAAACTCAAATATCTCACCGTCATAATGTATTGTGTGTGTATCTCCTAAACCATTTCTCAAATGCCTGCGTATGTTGACGCCTGTCGTAGGTACTGTCTTGCTGCCTCTGTCTTTGCTAAGCCTGCCTATCTCGGCAGGTGAAACTCCTGCTAAATACTGTTTCGCAACAGTCCGCCACTCCGCAGCCTCGTCCTCTTTAAGCCTGAAGATTTTATTGTTCTCGTCCCAATATCTTGCTATCGGCTGGCCTGCTAATCCTATTCTGGGGTCACCTGATTTAAGTTTCTTTCGCGTTCCTCTTTTGATATTATCAAGTAAAGTTTGACGACCTGCATCAGCAAAACCAATACTTAACAATGTCATTACATTAGCACTGTCAGATGTAATACCATCAGATATTGAAATAATCTTAATTCCTTGATTCTTTAATCCAAAGAAGCTCGCCACTCCAGTTTCAATATCCCTTGTAAATCTGTCGAACTTCCACACAATTAGTACGTCAAACTTTCCTGCAAGGCCATCTTCATACATTTTCAGAAACGCTTCACGCTTGATTACTGTTTTACCGCTGATACCTCTCTCTGTATAAATCTTCTTGAGGTTATAAACTTTGCTGTTGCAATACTCTTGAATTGCTTCGGTTTGAAAGTCTAAGGAGTATCCTTCTACTTGGTCTTTTGAGCTTACTCGGATGTATCCTACTGCCCTAAGTTTTGAATTGCCTGATTCTGTTTGCTCAACCATTTTTCGACCTCTCGACCTTCATTCGACCATCGACCGTTAAAAAAGGGCGGCTTGAAACGGCCGGTCGATAGAACCGTTCGCCTGAGGAGCTACCTACAAGGCGTGCCGCCCGTAGCTCTCTATTTTATAGTATTTCTGGATTCAAATCAACCATTTTCTTAACTCTTTTAATTATAATCGATGAAACAATCCCCGACCCATAAACAAAGAAACAGTGGTATCTGACAAAATCAGAACATTCTCGGAATGACCAGCGGTTCATTCGCTTCATTTTTCTTAGTCTCCTTTTTCACCTTGCCACCAAAATTCATGGTTGGGATTGTAAGCGGGCCATCCTTTGTTGATAGGTTCGCGACTTCATCCTTGCCACCAAAATTCATAACCGGAAGGGCCAAAGGGGTAATTGGAATACTTTGTTCTGAATATTGATTCTGAACATTTTGAGACAAATTTTTGATGGGCTGTATTTGCCCGTCATTGATGGAAAAATGTGTGGCTTTTTGTTGTTCATTTATCACAAGGAAAGTACTTTTATGAATTTTACTTTGTTGATAAAATTTAAGCATAATTTATCCTCTTCAAAATTAGACTTCAATTTTCTTAAGTTCGTTCAATATTTTTCCGCTTTCGCTGCAAGCGTGCTCGTGAACTTGCTCGCGATTTTTGATTTCTTCGGGCTTGGCTTCCTCAAGTAGAAACTCCGACATTTTCAATTTCCCCTGCAAAAATTTTACTTTTCTCCGCAATTCATTCAGCATCGCCGGGCCTTGCTGGTCGGGCAGGTGTTTTTGGTTCAAATTTGCACGGGCGGTGGATATTAAATTCTGTTTCAGGACATGAAATTCCTCAATCGCAAGTTGTAGCTTGCAATTCCAAAAGAAAACAACAAGCCTCAATCGTTCGTACTCGTCTTGTGGCGGTTCGCAACGTGGGCCATGCGGGTTATTTTCTCGACGTGCCCCATCCTCAAAATAAAAAAAGCCGTTGTCAACAATAAAATCTCCGTGCTCAAGGTCAAACTGTTTAATGTAATCAGCCAAATTATTCATTTATCTATCCTTTCAAACCCTTATAATTCTATTGCTACTACGTCCAAAAGCACCAACACGAGTTTGTCCTTTGGCCCCGGTAGCTGCTACGCCAGCAACGGCGTTCGATAAGTCATCTTTTCCGCCTGATGGATGGTCAACAATATCACGACCACCTGAACGTGTGCGACGTTCAAGAGATGACAACTGATTGATTGAGATTTCCTCGTCCAGCAATTCAATCTCACCTGAGCAAATCCGAGGCAAAAGTTCCAAATATAGTTGGCTTTTGGGCAAATCGCTTTTTTGATACCTGATACCATTAGACGTAAAAGCAGAAGCCACAAATTCGGCGGAATAATTATCTCCCACAACTGACCTAATTCTGTAACGCCTCAATTCCTCAGACATAGAAGCGATAATGACGTAAGGGCTATGCGGGGCCTTGTAGCGTTTGGCGAAATCAACAATCACTTTCCGCTCGTGTTTGTGACCTATTGCAACGGCAGCATCATCGTTCCGACCGCCGCTAACGTCGGCAAACCCGAAATACTTTTTACTTCTATCCGGCAGCAATTCTTTTCTGCCTTTTACTACAACGGTGTCGATGACCTCACGAGGCAACCAAATACAAACGTCGTCCCTAAATTCGCCAAGGTATTCGCTTTTGCCTGCTTGGAGGTCTTCTGCCATAGCCTCATCAACTATTGATTGTGGTAGTGTTGGGTTCATAGTCCGACTTGAGCAATTCCAGACCAGGGTTTTACCGTTGTCGTTACCAAAGTTCTTTTTGTATTGCCTGTAAGCCCAACCCTTTTTAGCATATGGACTCGATATACAAACTAAAAGACCGTTGACGGTTGCTAACGAAGGTTTGAGTGCCCTTATCAATTCAGTATCACTACGAACCTTCGATTCAGCGTCCAAACCGAAAAAGCACACTTCGTCGACAATGGCAGCAAGCAACGTATAGCCCCGAATACTCCGCCAGTCTCCTACAAGGATTTCAATCAGGACACCATTGGAAAGCAAAAAGCCTTCTTTTGTCTCATTGACAATTTCATTACTAAGAATCGTGGTGGAATCAAATATCGCTCTAAGGTAAGACTTAACTATTCGCCCTTGTTTCATTGTCGGGGCGATGATTGCAACCATCCCTATTTCACCTTTTGA
>SDBV01008808.1_pt1 | contig 13534 bp, 10 predicted proteins | sample 2277081 | NCBI WGS metagenome assembly SDBV01 (sample SAMN10402039, study PRJNA504765) | marine sediment metagenome | isolation source: marine sediment core GS10_PC15, 223 cmbsf | place: Arctic Ocean: Southern Knipovich Ridge | collected 2010 | reverse complement strand
GGCCGTCGAGGCGCCGAATCCGTTGGCGGTCGTCGACCTGCTTTTCGCCATGCACGGCGTGCAGATTCCCGAAGCGGGTCAATACGCGTTCGAGCTGCTCACTGAAGGGGAAATCCTCGGACGGCGGCGCTTCCAGGTGCGGCCCCGCTTGCCAGGCGAAGGCCCGGGCCGGCCACCGAAAGACCCCGGACCACTCGAGCCACCGGGGGTCTGAACCCAGTACATCATGACTTTCCAGGCTTGCCCGGCGGGTCGGGCTGGACCGCGTCATCGGCTGGGCGCGGCGGACGAACCCGCAACACCGGCGGGCTGATGGATACCTGGTGACCCGACTCGACGTCGCGGGTGAGAAAAACGGAACCGCCGATAATGGAACCGGCGCCGAGTTGGGTTTCGCCGCCCAGGACGGTGGCGTTGGCGTAGATGGTCACATGGTCGCCGACGGTGGGGTGGCGCTTGTAGCCGCGGATCAGCCGGCCGCGCTCGTCCTTGGGAAAGGAGAGGGCCCCGAGGGTGACGCCCTGGTACAGCTTGACGCGTTCGCCGATGTCCGTGGTCTCGCCGATGACCACCCCGGTGCCGTGGTCGATGAAAAAGAAGCGGCCGACGCGGGCGCCGGGGTGGATGTCGATGCCGGTCGACTGATGGACGTGCTCGGTCATGATCCGCGGCATCAGCGGCACGTTCATGTTGTACAGCTCATGGGCATAGCGATAAACGGTGATCGCCAGGATGGCCGGGTAGGAGAGGATCACCTCAGCGGTGCACGAGGCCGCGGGGTCGCCGTCATAAGCCGCCTGCACGTCCTCGGCCAGCCGGGCGCGGACTTCAGGGATGCCCTCCACGAATTGGCTGGCGAGCTGGCCGGCGCGGGCCCGCGGGGGCAGCGGGCTGTCATCGTCCGCGGCGCGGTGGGATTCGTGCTCGTGGCGGAGGCACTGCAGGATCTGGTCGGTGAGCTTCTCCCACAGCTTGGGGAGTAGCTCACCGACGTGGAAGCTGATGTTGTGCCGCGTGAGGCGCCTGCGGCCGATGAAGCCGGGGTAGGTGAGTTCGAGCAGCAGGCCGCAGATCTCCACGATCACGCGGCGCGACGGCAGGTGCGCGCGGTCGATGTGTTGCGTCCGCTGGTCGGACAAATAGCTCTTGACCATGCGGGCCACGAGTCGCGGCAGCGCCTCACCCAGATCGTGCGAGTCCATCCGCCCGCCTCCTTATGTGTGCGGCACCACGCGGCCCCGGGCGTCGGTGCAACTGAACTCGACCTGGTCCAGACTGGAGTCCGGGTCCGGGCGGATCGAGATGATGCGCCGGTGCTTCACCTCCAGCTCGTGAATCAGTTTGCGCTTGCGGTTCTGGAGCAGGAACGCCACGTCCGGCGACACCGTGACCTCGACCATGCGGACGTGCTCGCGGGTGACCGCCAGTTGGATGAGCCGCATCACGTCCAGCGTGACCGATTCGGGCGTCTTGACTAGTCCGGTCCCGCGACAGTGGCGGCAATCACGATAGACGCTGCGCGTCAGGCTGGCGCGTTGCCGCTGGCGGGTCAGCTCGATCAGCCCGAACTGGCTGGTCCGCAGGACCTTGGCCCGCTCCTTATGCGTTTTGAGATTGCGGATCAGACGGCGCTCGATGTCCCGGCGGTGGGATTCCTTGCGCATGTCGATGAAGTCGCAGACCACCACGCCGCCGAGGTCGCGCAGACGAAGCTGGCGGGGGATTTCGTCCGCGGCCTCGACGTTGGTCTTGTACGCGGTGGTTTCGGCGTCGTCTTCGGTGCGAAAGCGCCCGCTGTTGACGTCGATGGCGACGAGGGCCTCGGTCTGATCGATCACGAGCGAGCCGCCGGACTTCAACGGCACGTGCCGCGAGTGCAGCCGTTCGAGCTCGGCTTCGATGTTGTACTTGTGGAAGATCGGCTCGGGGTCGTTGTACAGCGTCACGATGTCCTGCGACCGCGGGCTGAAGATCGAGAGGAACTCGCGCGCCCGGATCATCACCTCCTCGTCGTCGATGACGATGCGCGCGATGTCGCTGGTGAAGACGTCCCGGATCGTGCGAATGACCAGATCGGATTCGCGATACAACTCGGCGGGCGCGGACTCGTGCTTGATTCGGTTCTCGACCGCGCGCCAGAGACGCGTCAGGTACGACAGATCGCTCTGGAGCTCACGCTTGGTGTGGTCGAGCGCGGCGGTGCGGGCGATGAAGCCCATGCCCTCGGGGAGTTCGAGCTCGCCGAGGATCTTGCGGAGCTTGTCGCGGGCCTCGTCGTCCTCGATGCGGCGCGACACGCCCAGCCTGCGCATGCTGGGCATCATGACCAGAAACCGCCCCGGGATGCTGAGATAGGTGGAGAGGGTGGGGCCCTTCGTACCGATGCCTTCCTTGGTGACTTGCACGAGCACTTGCTGCCCGCGCTTGAGACACCGCTGAATCGGGGGCCGGGCGCGGCGCGGCATTTTGCGGCCGATGTTTTCGACGTTGCCGGAGCCGTCCGGAAAGTATTCGGGGTGCAGGTCGGAGATGTGCAGAAAGCCGTTCTTGCCCTGCCCAAAATCGATAAAGGCGGCCTGGATACTGGGCTCGACGTTGGTGACCAGGCCTTTGTAGATGTTCCCCACGTGGTTTTCGGCGGCGGCGCGCTCGAGATAAATCTCCTCCAGGCAGCCGTCCGCGAGGATCGCGATACGGCATTCCTCGCGCTGCACGGTGTTGATAATCATCTCCCGACCGCCGCGGGCCGGTTCCGGCGCGACCGGCTCCGGCTCCGGCTCCGGCTCCGGCTCCTCTTTCTCGGCGGCGGGCTCCTCGACGGCGTGCTCCGGTTTGGCGGCGGTTTCATGGCGGGTCGAACGACGCCCGCGCCGCCGGCGCTTGCGGGGCTTGTCTTCGAGTGGCGCTTCCGCCACGGATGCGGGCTGGGCCGCCTCGATTCGCTCGTCGTCGTCGCGCGCCACCGGTTCTCGCGTCTCGCGCTCTGGCTCGGTTTCCTGGTCTTCTTCGACCCGTTGGCCAGGATCCTCCACCGCGCTCGGGGAGTCCGTTTTTTTCTCCTTGGCGGTCCGACGCGTGCCACCACGCTGATGTCCGTCCGGAGCTGTCGGGCTTGTTTTCTCCTTGCCACGTCGCCGGCGCTGTCGCCGTTTCTGGCTGCGCGTCAGACCTTGCGTGGCCTGCCCCGCGTCCACTTTCTCGTCTGCGACCGCGCTGGGCGGGGGTTCCTCTGTGACGGCCACGGTCGCGGCCGGCCGCGGCCTCCCTGTGCCGTTGGCCGACTCATGCGTGTCCGCCTCGGCTTCGAGGTCCGCCGGCTCGGAGGGAACCCCGAACGGTGACGGCGCCACGGGCGGGAAGCGAATCACGATGGCGCCGTCTTCCTCCGCCACCTGGGTCACAGGTGACAGCAGCGCGACACGCGGCGTCTTTCCCGGCTTGGCTGACCGCTTCCTGGTTTTCTTCTTGGTCTTCTTGGGGGCGGCGCTGGTGCTGGACCGTGTCGCGGTACGCTTGGCTTGCTGCGTTTTTCGAGCGGCGGTCTTCTTCTTGCCGGTGGCAGTGCCGCGTCGCGTCGTCTTGGTCGCGGGCACTTCCGCGGTTTCCACCGTGCCGGCCTGAGCCGGCTCGGCGGCCGTGGCCGATTTGGCAGACTTCCGCTTGCGGCGTGTGGTCTTCTTCTTGGCCGCGGTCGTTTCAGGCGCGGTCTTGCTGGTTTCCTCGCGGATCGTCGTTTTCTTCTTGGCCAAAGTGATTCCTTTCTTGCGCCGCGGGGCCGCCGTCGGCGGCCGCCGCGAGCTCCGTGTCCCATTGGACGTCAGCGCGCCGCAGCCGATGGTGGTGGGCGGCGGGCGCGAGTCCCAATTCCGTGATGACTTCGGACGGCCGCGCGGTGCGCTGCTCCACGAAACGGAGTCGCAGGCGCAAGCAGTCTCCCGCCATTTCCAATTGCTCGATGTACGGCCGCAGATCAACCGGCCGGGCCGGTTTGCGGGGCCCGTAGTCGCGTCGAATGGTGACCACGGGCCGCGCCGTCAGTTGCGCGAGCCGCGGCCTGACGCGCTGGGCGTCCCCCGCTGACAGATCCAGCTCGTACGTCACGCGCAGCGGGTGTGGCTTTCCGCCCGAGGTCCAGGCCACGACGCGCCGCAGGTGGCATCCGGCCGGCAGTTGCCCGGCCAGACTTTCAGACAGCTCCGTCGACGAGCGTGGTTCGCGGAGCTCGACCAGCGCGAGCTGGCACTCGGCGGCTACCCCGACATTTCGCGGCAAGGGGATGGTCATCCGCGGCCTGGGGTTAAACCCCTGCGTGTACGCCAGCGGCCAGCGGGCGCGCGTGAGGGCCCGCGCGATCAGCCGCAATTCGTCGTGGTGCGAGAGGAAGCGGAGGTCCCCGACGATGGCAAACTCGACTGCCACCCGATAGCGCGTGGCCGCGTCGCCGCCCGGTGTGGCACTCGTCGGCGGGGAGGGTTGGGTTGCCATCACGCCACGTCCTCCGGCAGCAGTTTGCGGTTTTCGTCACGCAAGTAATTGAGGATCTGGCGATCGGCGTCGAAGCGCGAGACCCGCCGCGCGATGCTCTGACAGCGCTCCAGCGTCGTGGCCCGCACGACGCGTTTGATCGCGACAATGTCCTTCGGCGCCATGGACAGGCTGCGCAGGCCGAGCCCCAACAGGAGCTGGCAATAGATCGGCGCGCCGGCCATCTCCCCGCAGAGGCAGACTTCCACCGGGCGGCCGCGGGTGGCCCGTACGACCTGGTGGATCAGTTTGAGCACGGCCGGATTGTGCGACGAGAACAGGTGCGCCACACGCTCGTTGGCGCGGTCCACCGCCAGCGTGTACTGCGTCAGGTCATTGGTGCCGATGCTCAGAAACCGCGCTTCGCGTACGAAGGAGGAAGCCATCATGGCGGCCGCCGGCGTCTCCACCATGATGCCCACGGGGATATCCCGGCGGAAGGGAATCCCCTCTTCCTCGAGATCTTCCATTACGTCGGCCAGGATCGCCTTGGCCTGCCGCAACTCCATGACGGTGGTGATCATGGGAAACATGATGCGCACGTCGCCGTCCACCGAGGCCCGCAGGATCGCCCGCAGGTGGGTCTTGAAAAGGTCCAGGTGCAAGAGGCAGTAGCGCAGCGAGCGCAGACCCAGCGCCGGATTGTGGTCGTGCTGGGGCCCCATCGACGGTGACAGTTTGTCCGCCCCCAGGTCAATCGTGCGGATCACGACCGGCTTGCCCCGCGCGGCCTGCGCCACGTCGTGAAAGGCCTCGTACTGCTGCTCTTCGGTCGGGATGCGCGGACTCGACAGGAAGAGCAGCTCCGTGCGGTAGAGGCCGATGCCCTCGGCGCCGGATTCCAGCGCTTCGGCCGTCTCCTCCGGGACCTCGATGTTGGCCAGCAACTGCACGGCCACGCCGTCGCGCGTGATCGCCGGTGCGTCCCGCAACCCGCGCAGTTGATCCTCCAGACGCAGGTACTCGCGGCGCTGCGTCGTATAGCGCGCGACCGTTTCATGGTCCGGGTTGGCGACGACGATGCCGTTGGTGCCGTCGATGATCAGGGTTTCGCCACCGGCCGCGTCACTGGTGATGTCGTTCAGCGCGACGACGGCGGGGATGCCGAGCATGCGGGCGATGATGGACATGTGCGAGGTCTGCCCGCCCACGTTGATGGCGAACCCGAGAATGTGACGCCGGTCGAGGCTGATGGCTTGTGCCGGCGTGATCTCGTTGGCCACGATGACGACCGGCTCGGTCAAACGGGTCATGTCCTCCCGCGCTCGGCCCAGGATGTGCCGCAGCACACGCCGCTCGATATCAAACAGGTCGCGGACGCGCTCCTTCAGGTACGGGTCCGCCACGCTGCGGAACTGGCGCTGCCGTTCGTTCATGACCTGTCCGAACGCATACGCGGCGGTGTAGTGCCGCCGATCGATCAGGCTCACCACAGTTTCCCGCAGCTTGGGGTCGGCGATGAACTGCTCGTGGAAGGCGAAGATGACGGCGGTCTTGTCCCCCAGTTTGCGCGCCGCGGCCGCGCGCAGCTCATTCACCTCCTGGCAGGAAGCCTCCAGGGCGGCGTCGAGGTTGCGAATCTGCCCGCTTAGTTGCGAAGGGTCGATCGTCCGATGAGGGATACGGTACTCTTCCGTATCCAAAACCAACGCCGGACCAATCGCCACGCCGGGCGAGGCGTTGATACCTTTTTTTGTAATCATGGGCCGCGTTGAGCGCGGCGTTCGCGGCCCGGCTGAGGCGCGCGGGCCGCGTCGTGCCGTTGTGACTTACCTATGTTTCGCCAAATCCTGATTCCACGAGGCTGACCAGCGCCTCAATCATCTGCTCCGCATCGTTGCCGTCAGCCACCACGCGCACCTTGGCCCCCTGGGTCGCAACCAGCATCAACATCTCCATGGGGCTGCGGCCGTCCGCCTGGCGGTCTTCGCAGTGCACCGTCACGCCGGCACAGAACCGCTGGGCGACGTCCACAAACTGCATAATGGGGCGGAAGTGCAGCCCTTCCTTGTTCGAGATGATGACTTCTCGTTCTGCTCCCACTTGCGGACCCGTCCGTTGCCATGCGCTACCAAAGAAACCGTGTTCCACAACCTACGCCACGAGAGACTTCTCGTCGGCCTCCTTGAGCAGGTCGTAGATCTTCTCCGGCACGTCCGACTGCCGCATGAAACTGCGGAATCTCTCCTGTTGCAGTTGCCGGAATATCAAATCCATTGCTTTCAAGTGCTGCTCGGCTTGATCCGCCGGGCTGATGATCAGAAACACGCTGTGCACCGGCTGGCCGTCTAGGGAGCCGAAGTCGATCCCCTGCGTGCTACGGCCCACCGCCGCGACGATTTGGGAGAGCCCCTCCACTTTGACGTGGGGGACGGCCACTCCTTTTCCAAACCCGGTCGTGCCGCGGGTTCGCTCCCGGGTCACGATCGACCGCACGATGCTCTCGACCAAGGTCGCTTCGACTAACCCCGCCTCGGCCAACACCTCCACGAGCTCGCGGATGACGCCGTTGCGGTCGGCCGATTTCAGGTCGGCGATGATCGAATTCTGGTGTACCAGGTCGAGCAACTTCATCGTGGTCTCCGCTCCCCCATCCGGCCGGCGCCTCAGAGCGGCTCCGTCTCGCCGGTTCCTACCCCGCTGGTCCCAGTGCCGCGGGGTGGATGTTTCCGGTTGCGGAGTTTCTCCTTGTATCGCCGCACCTGCTCCTCCACCTTGTCAACGACCAGGTCCACGGCTGCGAACGCGTCGTCGTGCTGCTCCGTGGCGATAAAAGGCTCCGCACCGGCGGCGTGGACGATCATCTGGGCGGTGTGGACACCCGCTTTCCCGTCCAGGATGACGTCGATGGACTGGATGCGATCCAGAAAGCGCGGCAGCCGCGCTGCTTTCTCGTGGCAATGCTGCTTGAGGGGTTCGCTGATGCCCATATGCCGCCCGGTAATGTTAACCTGCATATTGCCCTCTCTCTTTACTCCCGGGCCGCGCACCCCGCGCCGGGCACCGCCGCGATCGCAAACGCGCCCCAGGCACGGACCGACCCATAACGGCCGGCCCGGATTCTGTCAGCCAGCGAAAGCCGGAGCGGAAGTCGGCTTGGCTCCGCCTGGCCCCTTCCGCATGATCCACAACCATCGAGCGAAATGTAGCGGATCGGTTAGCCTTCCGTCAAGGCACCGTTTTGAGCCGGGGGTGGGTCAGGGGTCTTACAGAAACCGCGCGGCGACAGGAACTTGCAGCGGATTGCCGCTGGTGGACCGCACCGATGGCACATACACCGACGTATGTGGAGTGAATCGATGCGCCTCGGGGTGTCGCTTGATGACCCAAGTCCGATAATATACGCCTCAGATAGACAGTACATGCTCCGCCGGGGCAGTGCCCGTGGGAGCAGTGACTGAAACTTGCCCCCGCTGGGCTTCCGCGTCACTCCACGTTGCGCGTGGAATCACGGGCAATCAACATCGGTGGCACGTACGCTACCTGCGCAGAATCCTGGCGTTCCTTGGTGACGCGCTGGAGCGCGATCTCCATCGCGCGCCGTCCGACTTCCTCGCCGCACGGGTCGACCGTCGTCAAGGTGGGCGTAAGACGTGCCCCGGCAGTCTCGTTGCCTTGGCCGATGACGGCGATGTCCCGGCCGGGCAGCCGCCCGAGTTGCCCGCACAGCATCATCAACTGAATGGCCAGGAAATCGTCGCTTGCCGCCACAGCGTCCACATTTCCCAGCCGGGCGCGCACGGGCTCCCAGGCAGTGGCCCCGGTGCTCATCGCCGCCGGAATCTCGATCGTGATCTGCTGCGGGTCGATCCCGTTGGCACGGCAGATTTCATGGAAGCCGGTCGTGCGTTGCGCGGCTATCTCGCAGCCGGCATCGTGCACGTACAGGATATTGTTGGCGCCGTTTCGCAAGATGTGGCGCGCAGCGAGTCGTCCTGCCTCGGTGTGGTCTGGTGCCATGATGTCGCAACCGATCCCGGTTAGCGGGCTCGGTGCCATCAGAGGTCGCTCGCGCAGCACGTCCGCGATACCGCTGATGAATTCCGCGGGAAGCGGCGCCGCGATCAGGACCGTGTCGACGCGCTCGCTCACGAGCGTGCGCGCGTGGCTGAGCGCGGTTTCAGGCTCGGCGCCCAACTCGGTTACGTGGACCGCATAGCGCTGCAACTGCGCGCATGCGATCACGCCGCGCAGGAAGCACTGCGCATACGTGGATCGCAGATCGTCGACGAGGACCGCCACGGCATATCGTCGGCCGGTCGCGAGTGAGCGTGCCGCATGGCTGGGGATGTAGTTCAATTGTCGACACGCCGCGAGCACGCGCTGCTTCGTTGGCTCACTAATGTCGGGCCGATCGTTCAGCGCTCTTGAAACCGTACCTCGAGAGAGCCCAGTCTGGCGGCTGATGTCTTCGATGGTGATTTTGCTCATGCCCGTATCCCGCAAGGCGAGGTCCCCCGCGCGGCCCAGAAACCTCGCCGTGGTGGCCAATCGCGTGACATGGTCCCGCGCGTGGCCTCATTGTATCCGATAACCGAAACTGATCAATCGCGAAGTGGCTAGTTTCTTACGTGCAGCAACACGGTTATCGGAACCGCACACGGTCCCGGCAAAGGCCCAACCGCACCGGGCCGGCGCGGCCTGGCCTATTGAATCCAAAAAAGGTCCACCTTGTCCTATCTGCCGCCGAAAACGTCCCGCAGCAGCGCATCGGCATCCTGCTCTCCGATCGGGTCAATCCCGAGCGCGGGAGCCAGATCCGCCGTCGTAAACAGCAGCAGCTCCGAGGTGACCTCCGTACTGTCGCTGATCATGATGTCATCGGGCGCCACGCCTGGTTGGACCGTTTCGTGCAAGCCGGAGAGCAATCCGACGTGATGGGCGACTGCGTTACCGACCGTCACCCCCAGCTGCTGGTTGGACAGGCCCGGAAAGGCGTCAATGATCTGGGCGACGCCGATCACCGCCCGGCCCGTGAGCGTCTCATTTCGCGGGTCGGCGTAGTTGGTCAGGCCATAGAAGTCGAGCTGGGCCGCGAAGATCGACGCGTCGGTCAACAAGCGCTCCGTGGTATCGAAGTAGATCGTCTGCCGCGGTTGGGTCGCGTCGTCGGGCTCCGTGGTGGTGAACGCGAAATCATAGTCCTGGAACAGAGTTTCCACCCGCGTCAGGACGGCGTTCTGAACATTCGCGTTGTTGTAACCGTCCGCCGTCAGATCAAACGGGTCGAGCTGAAAGATTGCGGAGTCGGCGACCGACAGGCCACGGATGGTCTCGTCGTTGAAGTTCAGGTACACGAGCTGGCCGCGGGGCTGGATATCCTCGTCGGGCAGTTGCCGTTGGATCTGGATGTTCAAGCTGGGGACCAGGCCGCCCGTGGAGTCCATGACCAGGTAGTGATTGCTGCCCCCGGCGCTGCGAACGATCAGCTTGGAGTTTGGCGAGAACAGCACGCGCCCGTCCTGGTACCACGCATAGAGCCGCGGATCACCGGCCGGCGGCATTTCCAGAATCAGCAAGCTGAAGCCGTCTTCGGCGTAGATCTGGCCATATCCGGGAAGCGTCATGAGGCTCAGGAAGATGCGATCGCCGAAGTCCAGCGGCCCCAGGTTGACGACCTGCCGATTCGTGCTGGGGGGCATGACGATGTTGGCCGTCTCGCGCTCGGCCCCGGAAGAATCGACCACCGGCAGGTACGGGATCTGAGGCGTGGCGGCAGCGTCGATGGTGCCGCCGGTGGGCGTGTGATACGGGGGAATAACCGTCACGATGGCGTCCGCGTACGTGCGCGAGGGTTCGCTCCGGTCCGTGTCGATCTCGGCCCAGAGGAAGTACTCTCGTCCAGCGTCGTCGAACGGAACGTCGGATAGATCCAGGGCCGTCGGGATGGTGAGGTTCAGATCGTTGCCACTCGAGGGGGTGGTGTTGAGCCGGATTTCGTTGCGCGCGGCGACGCCCAGCACGACTACCTCCCGACCGTCATTCGGTGGCGAGAAGGCCACGGCGGAAATCGGCGAAAGGCAGGGTTGCAGCGTGCGGTAATTGCCCGTCCGCAGATCCCAGATGCGGGCGGTGCCGTCGCTGCTGCCGGTCACGATGCGCGTTTGCGAGTCATCCTGAGAGAAGGCGATGGCATTCACGCCGTCACCGTGGCCGGCGAAGACCTCTAGCTCCGCGCCCGTGTCGGCGTCCCACAGAATGGCCGTCGTGTCGCTGCTGCCGGTCACCACGCGCGAGCCGTCGTTGGAGATGCCGACGCAGGTGATGGCGCCGGAATGGCCGGAGACCACAACGCCGCCACTCACTTCCGGGACGAAGTCCTGCAGGACCAGGCCGGTGCTGGCGCTCCAGAGCCGGGCCGTCTGGTCCAGGGCCCCCGTCAGAATCTGCCGCGGATCCCGGGGGTCGAACGCGACCGAGGTGACGATGGTGGCGTCAGGGTGCTCGAACCGGCGCAGCTCGGCGGCGCCGGCCACGTCCCACAAGATGGCCGTACCGAAGCTGTCCCCGCTGACGAGCTGGCCGCCGTCGTCCGGTGACAGGGCCACGGCATTCACCCCGGCCAGATGGCCCACAAACACGCCGATGCGCCCGGCGGCCACACTGTTTTGTGTGGCGTCGTAGACGATCGCCGTTCGATCAGCGAAGCCGGCGGCAAACCGTGTGCCGTCCGGCGCGAACGCCAGGGACGTACACGCGCCGCCGTCGCCGGCATACCCGCGCGTGAACAACCACGACTCCGTGGCGTCGTTGTACACGGACAGCCGGATGTTGCCGTCGTCGGCGCCCGTGACGATGGTGCGCGCGTCCGGTGAAATGGCGACGGCACGGACCGGTTCCTCGTGGCCGGTCAACTCGTCCAGCACGGCGCGCGAGTCGGCGTCGTACACCGCCGCGCGGGAGTCGCACGGGTCGTTGTCCTCGTCGAGCCCCGCACTGAGGAACCGCGGCACGCCGGGCTCCACCTCGAAGACCGTATGGATCCACAGCGGGCAATCCTGGTTGCACACGATGTTGACGACATCCGCCGAGGGCTTGCGGAATGCGATGGTCGGCGTCGGAATCCCCACTGATATGACCACCTCGTCGGTGCCGGTCACGCCGACCGCGTCCGTCACGGTCAAGACCACACGATAGGTTCCCGGCGTGGCGAACGTGTGTGGCACGCTCGGCGCCACCTCAATCGAGCCGTCGCCGAAGTCCCACCGATAGCGCAAGCGGCTTTCATCCACGGCGGTCGGGTCGTCCGGGTCATACGAGTCGCCGCCGTCAAAATCGAAGGTCGCCGGAGCGCTGTCCGCGGCGGTACGATCCACCTGGACGACCGCGACGGGGCGCTCGGTGACACTGACGAGGATGGCGCGTGACGCGGTGGCGCCTTGTTCATCGGTCAGCGTCAGGCGCACGGTGAACTCGCCGGTTTGGCGGTAGGTGTGCGACGGTGCAATCTCCGGGCTGGTCGTGCCATCACCGAAATCCCAAAGCCGTTCGATGATCACGCCGTCATCGGTGCTGCCGGAGGAGTTGAACTGCACGACCAGGGGCGTGACGCCGCGCTGGACGTTGGAGCCGAGCACGACCGTCGGGGGCAGATTAAAGAGTCCGCCCCCGCCGGCGCCGGTGCGGGTACCGATGCCGAGTTCGGGGCAGCCCAGCAGGGGGACCAGTACCAGCGGCATCGCCAGACATATTAGGACGAACGAATGCGTTTTTCGCATGAACAACTCCTCGCCACAACGCTACGACATTCCGGACGTGCTAAGTATGGGGGCGGCAAGGAGTCGGATCAAGAGGTTTAACGTGGACAGGCGGGGGGGCGCGAGTGTACAATGGCCACTCGTGGGCGGGCCGCCACGGTTCGGAGGGAGCTGGGCGGCCCGTAGTGGTGGCTGCCGTGAATCGTTGGACGAAATTGTTGGGCGCGTTCGTTGCGGCCGCGGTCGTGTGCTGCGCGGGTTGTCCGGAGGACCCCGTGGGCGGCACGCTGGGGGTCCCGTTTTCGAGCGGCGCGGGCGGGGGCGCCGGTCTGGGCATCCTCGGCGGATCGGGTGGCAGCTCGGTGGGCGGCGTGGCGCCCGCCGCGGCGGGCGGCGGCACCGCGATCGCCAGCAATCCAGACGCCTTAACCGTTGGTTTTCCTGCGTGTTCGGAGCCCATCGAGGCGGTCGCCTGGCGCGCCACGGTGCTCCGCCTGGTGAACCAGCAGCGCGCGGCGAACGGGTTGCAGCCGGTGACCCGCAGCGCCACGCTGGAAGCCCAGGCTACGCAGTACGCGTGCGAGCTGATCCACTACGATTTCTTCGACCACGAGAATCGGTTCACCGGCACGACCTTGGGGGACCGCGCCGCCGAGTTCGGCTACGAATACTGGATCATCGGTGAGAATCTGGCCGCCGGGCAGCAAACGCCGGCCCAGGCCGTCGGCGACTGGATGGCCAGCCCGTGCCACCGCGAGAACGTCCTGAACCCGGCGTTCATCGAACTGGGCGTGGGCGTGCGCATCGGCGGGACGTACGGCGTCTATTGGGTCCAGGAGTTCGGGTTGCCGCTCGAAGCGGAGCGGTACACGGGTCCGATCTATGAGGATCCGGGGTGCGATGATTGAGACGCTCGCGCATCGGGGGGCTATTCCCAGCAATGTTATCGGGGCCGCGTGAGCACGCCGGCGCCGCGTCCCGTAATCAACCGGGGACCACGTCGCGAAGCCCTTCGCGGCGCGACGGAGTTGATTCGCGGCGTCAACCCCGCCTAAGAACGGGCAGAGAGAGGACCCCGGCACGGCCGGCCGCGCGAACCACCTTTCGCCGGTTCGGCGCGGTCTCTCCGCAGCCTGAGGAGGCTGAAAGATGCTTTTCATGTGGACCCCCCAGAGAATACGGATCGCGGTCTACTTCGCCGCCGCGTATCTTGCACTCTGTTGATGCGAAGTGTGGCCCTGGTGGGCTGCACCGCGACACAGAGGTGCGCGGATGCGTCGGTTCGAGATCGTTGACCTGGCGGCGTGGATCGA